>Ga0307966_1004012_pt1 | contig 10989 bp, 9 predicted proteins | sample OrgLakmetagen646_FD_203141 | JGI IMG/M metagenome (GOLD analysis project Ga0307966, IMG submission 203141) | Saline water microbial communities from Organic Lake, Antarctica - #646 | ecosystem: Environmental > Aquatic > Non-marine Saline and Alkaline > Saline | place: Antarctica: Organic Lake... | reverse complement strand
ATGAATTGGATTTGAAAAAACGGGCAATGGCCGTATTGCAGCACCTAACCGTTGAAGCGCAACAATTAGAGATGCGTAATGAAATTCAAACACGAGTTAAAGTCGATTTAGACAAACAACAACGTGAATATTTCCTGAATCAGCAAATCAAGACCATCCAAGAGGAACTGGGCGGAAATCCACAAGAACAAGATGTGGATAAAATGCGCGAACGTGCGAAAAAGAAAAAATGGACAACAAAAGTGGGTGAAATGTTCCACAAAGAGTTGAACCGTTTGCAACGTATGAATCCCCAAGGTGCTGAATATTCAGTACAGCTGAATTATTTGGATTTATTGTTGGACTTACCTTGGGACGATTATACGAAAGATAATCTTGATTTAAAACGTGCTGAAAAAGTACTGGAACGTGACCATTACGGATTAGAAAAAGTTAAAAAACGTATTCTTGAATACTTAGCGGTATTGAAGTTGAAAAAAGATATGAAATCGCCAATCCTTTGTTTCTATGGACCTCCTGGAGTGGGTAAAACTTCATTAGGAAAATCTATTGCCGAAGCATTGGGAAGAAAATATGTGAGAATGTCATTGGGTGGAATCCATGATGAAAGTGAAATCCGAGGACATCGAAAAACATACATTGGTGCAATGCCAGGGCGTATGATGCAGAATATCAAAAAGGCGGGAACGTCAAATCCTGTTTTTGTATTGGATGAGATTGATAAAATTTCACGCTCAAATCACGGTGATCCTTCTAGTGCTATGTTAGAGGTATTAGATCCAGAACAAAATAGCGAGTTTTATGACAATTATTTAGAAACGGAATTCGATTTGTCTAAGGTGTTGTTTATAGCAACAGCCAACGATCTTTCAACAATTCAAGGTCCATTGCGTGACCGTATGGAATTGATTGAAGTTTCCGGTTACACTGTTGAAGAGAAAATAGAAATTGCGAAAAGACACTTACTTCCAGATCAAATTAAAGCCCATGGAATTAAGAAATCTGATATTTCTATAGGCAAAGCCGCTTTAGAAAAATTAGTTGAAGAATATACACATGAATCAGGTGTTCGTGGATTAGACAAAGCAGTTGCCAAGCTGGTAAGAAACCGTGCGCGTCAAATTGCAATGGAAGAAGAATTTAAGAAATCGATTACTGCAATTGATTTAGCTGATATTATGGGGCCTGGGAGACCGAAAACCAAGTATGCTAATAATAACGTTGCTGGAGTAGTAACTGGTCTTGCATGGACTTCAATGGGAGGTGATATTTTGTTTATCGAATCTTCAATGGCGAAAGGAAAAGGAAAACTTACCTTAACTGGAAATTTAGGAGATGTAATGAAAGAATCCGCAACGATTGCGTTACAATTCTTAAAGGCGCATCCAGAATGGATAGGAGTAGAGGCAGATGTTTTCAATAACTACGATGTTCACATGCATGTTCCAGAAGGAGCAACACCAAAAGATGGGCCGTCAGCGGGAATCACAATGTTGACTTCTTTGGCCTCATTGTTCACACAAAGAAAAGTGAAGAAAAATCTTGCCATGACAGGTGAAATCACTTTACGTGGAGATGTTTTACCCGTTGGAGGATTGAAAGAGAAAATCTTAGCTGCAAAACGTGCTGACATTAAAGAGATTATTATTTGTGATAAGAACAGGCAAGATATCGATGAAATTAAAGAAGAATACTTGACTGGCTTGACTTTCCATTATGTGAGTAACATGAGAGAAGTTTTAGATATCGCTTTGACTAAAGTTAAGGTTGAAGACGCGGTTTTGGTGAATTGATAATTGATAAGTATTGAAATACATTAGTATTAGTGGCCCTGGCAATATCGTCAGGGCTTTTTTTTGTGGTTGGAAGTTGGTGTGAGATTGGAGTTGTTTGAGATTATTTACTCAATTTCAGTATTCTAAATGCTCCTTGAATCACTAATGCAAAAACGATTGTTCCAATTATTAAATCAGGTTTGTTTGAACCTAGCCAATTCACTAAGATTCCAGCGATTATTACTCCGGTATTTATAATTATATCGTTGGAAGTAAATATCATACTTGCCTTTATATGGGCTTCTTCCTTGCTTTTTGACGATTGTAAGATGAATAAACAAACGCCATTTGCAATAAGCGCGAATATTGAAATAACAATCATGGTTTGGAAGTTTGGGATTTCTTCTGCTCCGAAATACCTTCTTAAAATCTCTACAAAGCCAAAACTTGCAAGTATGATTTGAAAATACCCTGCTAGTTTTGCAATCTTTTTCTTTTTGATTATTGTTCCTCCGACGGCCAATAAACTTATTCCATAAACGAAACTATCTGCCAACATATCCAAGCTATCGGCAATGAGTCCCATTGATTTTGAGATAACTCCTGTTGTCATTTCTATAATGAAAAACAGGAAGTTGATCCAAAGAACTATCCAAAGTAATTTTCGTTGACTCTTTTGTTCTTGAAAGCTGGTTTGATCAGTTTGTTCAGAAGCTATTTTCTTACCTCCTAATTTCAATTCAATAATAGATTCTTCTATTTCTTCGAGATTTCCTGTGTGGAAAATCGTTAATTCTCGTTTGGCAATATTGAATTCTAAGTGTGCAATATTGGAAATCTCATCCAATTTCATTCTAATTAGATTTTCCTCGGAAGGACAATCCATTTTAGAAATTTCAAAAATTGTTTTTTCCATTTGTCTATTCTGATTTTATGAATAGTACAATGTTAGCGGAATTTTAATGCAACCCGATTGCAAAAATTAGGTGTTGCAATTGTTACATAATCCTTTAATGACGAAATTTGCTTGCTGTAATTTGAAGTTTTCAGGCAATTCTACCTTTGGAATTGGAAGATCTAAAAGACAAAAAGTTTTACTGCAATTAGAGCAGTAAAAATGAAAGTGTAAGTCTTCTGGATCGCAATTACAATCCTCCGAACAAACAGCATATTTAGTCATGCCGGAACCGTCTTCAATACTGTGGATAACTTTGTTTTTCTCAAAGGTTTTCAAAGTTCGAAAAATTGAACTCCTGTCAGTATAAGTCAATTCGTTTTCAATATCCTTTAATGAAACCGCCTTCTCTTGACTTAAAAGATGTTGTAAAACTAAGATTCTTATAGAAGTACTTTTTACATTTTTCTTTTTAAGAATTTCTTCTGGGGTTTTCATTTTTTTAATGTGTAATGTAACTTTTATTTTCTAAATTAATTGATTCAATGAACTCTCTTCCTACACTATAATGGATTAATTCTTTTTTGTGAAGTCTGCCAATTATAATTACGGGATGGGTATTGAATCTTTTAGCAAAATTGATAATGTTTTTTGATTTTAAAGGAAACGAATTGATTACTTCTGCCTCTTCTTCTTTTGAAAATGTATGTTCTGTGGCAAATTTATCGGCTTCTTTTTCCTTTTCTAAATCTTGATTTGTCGTTTTTTTTTAATGATGAAACTTATAATAACCATCCTATTTTTTAGGATGGTTATTCAGGATATTATTTTTCTAAATAAATTCTGGAGTAGCTAATTGAAATAAATCTTAAATCTATATTCTTGTCTTCAACAACACTTGTTTTATTGTATCCTCTACCGTAAAGAATAGTTAGATGAGGGCAGTTATTAAATGCATATAAATCACTTGAGGTAAAGGAAACTGAGCCATCTGAATCATTTACTACTTTCTGAGTAGAAATAATTTCATCAGAGTCCACTTCACTAGAATATAGTACCACATATCCTTGGCTATTTTCAGGAAGACTGTTTTCAGGTGTCCATTCTATGTTAAATGAAGAATTCTTAGGGATTTTTAAGTTCTCTAATCCTGGGAATTCTAAGTTTGTGATATTAGGTGAATGTTCCTCAATTTGAAAAGAAGGGAAGTTCAAACCTGATAAAACATAACTATTAAACCCTCTTCTCATAAAACACCGTCTTTAAATAATTCCCCTCCGCAAACCCAATCGGATGATCATCATCATGCAGCGTAAAATGCATATACTTCCAACCATTTCCACTCGTAATACTCGCGCTTTTATGAATTTCTTCAAAGTCTCCTAAGCTGATTCTACTAGAACAAGAACCTAAGATCAACGTTCCATGTTTTTTGGTTAAATCTCTTCCTAGTCTTGCTAGTCTTTCATATTGGTTGGAGGCGCTATTTACTTCGCTGGCTTGTTTTGCAAATGATGGGGGATCGATGATTACTATATCGAATTCTTCCTTGTTTTCTATTAGTTCATTCATGGCAACAAATGCATCTGCTGCAATTGGTGTCCACTTTGATTTGTCTAGCTTGTTGAGTTCGATGTTTTCTGCAGCTACATTCATCGCTTGCTGACTAATGTCAATTGATGTCAGGGATTCGGCTCCTCCTTTAAGTGCATGGATTCCGAATCCACCGACATAACTAAATACATCCAATACTTTTTTTCTCTTAGCATTTTGCTGTACCCATAGTCTGTTTGGCCTTTGGTCAATGAAGAATCCTGTTTTGTGTCCAGACTGCGTATAAGCATAAAACTTCACACCGTATTCTTCGAATTCAACTTTTTCGTTGGGTAATGCCTGACCAATAATGTGACCTTCTTTGTATGGGAAAGTATTGTTTTGTCCAACTTTTCTGCTGAATCGGATAATGAGTGATTCCAGTCCATACAAACTTTGGATTTCTTCCATCAATATTTCGATGTAAGGTTTCCAGATATCAGAATAGATTTTCAGCACTCCAACTTTCGCATAAACATCTAAGATTAATCCTGGGAAACTATCGTTTTCTCCATGAATACCTCTGTAACCAGTAATTCCTTTATCAATTAGATCTTGTCTTTTCGAATGCGCTTCTTTTAATTGAGATTTCCAGAATTCGGTATTCAATTGTAAGCGACTGCCTTGAAAAATTATTTTAATACGAATGATTTCTTTAGGATCCCACAATCCAAAAGCGATTGGTTTGTTGTTTCGTTGATCGAAAATTACACACAAACTACCCGCAACAGCATTTTTATCTGGAGCTTTTTCAATACTTTGTTCAAATACCCAAGGATGACCTTGTTTTATGGCTCTTTCACCGGCTTTGTTGAGTTTTATGGCTAATGTGGGGATTTTCATTTTGTGTTTAATTTGAGTTGCGAAAATAGTGATTTTAGAGATAGTAGAGTGATGTGGATGCATAATAGTACAGGGCGATTTGCTAATCGCCCGTACCATTCGTAGAAGAAATTGCACAAGCGCAATTTAGGTTAAGAGAATTGATTAGCTTTTCTTCTTAGAAATATTTGTCTTTGATTGAGTCTTCAATTTTGGTGAAACATCATTAAGTATAAAGTCTGATTGAGTTTCACTTATCTCATAGGCTTTAGGCAATCTCTTTTCATCCGCCAATTGTTTTTCTTTTTCTAAAAAAGTGCTTTTATCTTCAAATTCGAAAACAGGAAACTTATCAACTTTGATTGCAATTTCAATAATCTTTTCAAGACTAAAATTTATATTTCCTTCATTTAAAATTTGTGATACCCGTCCTGTTGAAATATCAAGATGATTGGCTAAATATTTTCTCTTTAAATTGTGCTTTTCCATGTAGGTAACTATTGCATCATATAATAATCCATTAATGCCTTCAACCCAATAGGCAGAGTGGTTTAGTATCTTTTCTCTGAATTGATTATTTGCTTTCATTTTGATAGTCTTTTATAACAGAAATTTTAGTGGTGATTGGCACATTAGGAGATAATATTAGTGAAGATTTTGACAATTAGTTTAGTTATAGCTAAATATTTAGGTTTTATTGTATAATGAAGATAGTCAAAATTGATGTAGTTTAGTTCTTTTTATCTCTTAATTATCTTCTTCATTTTTTCTAATCCACCAATCTCAATTTTTATAAAATAGATTCCTGAATTTAATTTACTCAGATCTAATTTTGAATTTTGATCAGAAATATTTGCCTGTAGTACAGATTTACCCAAATTGTCTAATACTTCAACGTTTGCATCAACTTTCGAAAATGGAATTTCGATATTCAGATAATCTTTTACTGGATTAGGGAATATGTTTATTCCTTCCAAATCATTCTCAATAATATTGGCTGTCTTGTGTTCAGAAGTGAAAACCGCAATTACTTCATTCAATATTCCATTATTCTTTCCAAATCTTACACTAGAATACAAGAATAATGGGAATTTACTTGTGGCGAAATCATAATAGGAATAGATTTCTCTATAAATTACATTATAATCATTGTTACTGATGTTTATTGTGTCTAATAACTTATGTCTCAAAACATTGTTAAATTCTATGTTAGGCCCCAATTTTAAAGTTCCTTTTCCATCTACTTTTGATAAGGATGTTCCTTGAGAAGCGACATGTTCTAAACCCCAATCAAAACCTGTATCTCCTTGAATTGTTTGATTGATTGCGTCTCCATAATTAAAAGGAAATTCATACATCTTTTCTGGTTGGATTGCAAACTCTGTTACTAAATCGCCATTCGTATTAGGTGAGAAGCCACCACGGTATGAGAATCCTTGACAATATTCAAAATCACCTTCTGGATAATTATAGAAAGTCATGTGGGCGCCACCATAAGTGAACTTTAAACTTATTGCATACTTATCTGGATTTTCTATATATTCAGGATCATACATTGTTGGAGAAGGAGATGTGTCTTCAGGCAGCATAACTTCTATTTCACAAGGTGTTGATGCTGATAAGTAGAGGTCACTATAATCCCAAGTTACATTTTGACCAGTGATATTTTCTAATTTATCAACCGGAGTGTTAATATGAAACAAAAAACCCTTATCTCCCATTTGTGGGATGTTGTTTCTTGTAAACTGACCAAATATAAAAAATGGAAATATTAGATAGAGAAATGTGTTAAGTAGTTTCATAATAATAAGTGTTCAACTGTATGGAAATTAGTGAATAAAAAACTAAACAGTACCTTAATTCTTATAAATATAATTCAAATTTAACGATTTTTCAACAGAGTTTAAGATTGATTTATAAATTATTTACAACGTTAAATTAAAAGTCTATTCCCACAAGATATTTCCCAAATTCATGCCGAACCTTTTCTATAATTCTCGACTCTAATTCTTTATTTGGAGCTTTTTTCGTTTGGTAATCAAAGCCGCTGATTAGCTTTCCATTTCGAAAAACACAACTGGCTTTTAGTATCACATGTTCATAACCGTCTGATTCTGGATGATATAAGTTCACATCAAGTAGAACAATAATTTCATTTTTGTTTTTTATTCTTATTTCAATTTCCTCCTGACCCCAAGCGCCAACATAAGGCCTTTTTATTTTCATAAGTTGATCATCCGAATAATAAAGTTCAGTACCAAAATCTGTCTTTACATCGCTATATTTAATAGTATCCTTTATAAAAGAAGAAAATTCATTTTGATATTGTCCAAAAGTTTGAATTCCGAAAAATGATATGAAGTATGTTAGAATAACACTGATGAGCTGTTTCATGATCTTGAATTACTTCTTATTCTTTACAGTCCTCACTTTAGTCCTCCCCGTTTTCTCATTTCTCTCATGAATTGTTCTTTCACTCCAAATTGGACTCCCTTTAACATAATTGACTTCTGTTAAATCCAATAATTTGATGAATTCGAAATAATCTTTGGTGTCTTCTCTGCTGTAGATTTTACTGCTTCTGATTTCGAACTCTACAGAATTGAGATCCCAATTCTTGATTGTTCCAACAATTTCTCCATCTTCAAAACTACATTCTGATAACTTAAGATTGCTGTAAATTCCAAAACCTACTAATTGCGCTGCGAGAACTCCTCTTCCTTGTAACAGACCATTCACGCAATCTCCCCTTAAAATAAGCTTAAGTTCTTTTGATTCATAATATGGTTGACCGCTTAGGTATCCTCGAATTTTATCAGGAGTGAAGCTAACTAATATTGTATCCTCAATTCTTCCGGTGTAAAGCTTACCGTTTTCGTATTTAAAAGCTGTTCTATGATTTGTCAAGCGCTTATCAAATTCAGTCGATTCAATATAGGGATTATTATAAATTCCTTTGTTCAATCCACCATTGATTGTGTCTTCTCTCCATCCGTTAGCTAAGTGAAATCCAGCAATGTTCTCTCCTAGATATTGGTTGTAAGTTAAACTATCATTTTGTGGATAAGCTGTTCTTATATCTTGGGAGATTTGTTGAGTTCGGATACTTCCAGGACAACAATAACAACCTACTTGACAGCAGATATGACCATGTGCACAGTCAGGAACTTGGATAATTCTAATGTTTTCTTGAAGATTAGTTAAAGTATCTTTTTGACCAAATGCGCTGAATTGGAAAGCGATCAATAATATTGTTAGAATGTTTTTCATGAGTTTATCTTTCTGTTTTGCTCTAGTACAGCAATAAACAAAAATGGTTCATTCACCTCTATAAGTTGATAAGAAATATTTCATTAATTGGTTTCTAAACGCTCAATTACTTTTGAAGTGTTCTCGTCCAATGATATATCATAACCATTAACTAAAGCTCTCTTTATAGCTGATTTTTTTGAGGAAATGCCCTTAACGCTCTTTATTCAGTCTTTTTTTTGATAAAAAACGAAACAACAGACCAAAGGGGCTCACAGCCTGTCCCGAGAAATCGGGAAACACAAAAGAAGTGAACAAGCGTAAGTAAAAAAATCAATGGAACTCTAAGGCGAATGCTGCGCACCATGAGATCATCTATGTTCCATACGCTTCCACATGATAACTCATCTTTCGCTGTGTAATCCCAGACGCTTCTACTATGACATTTATGAAAAACCAAGCCTATGGTTTTCAAAACCATCTGTAAACAAGTAGAACAGACGATTCTTCGAAGAGTAAATATTTTTCACCGGACAGCAATGAATTTGAATAAATTTTGAAAAATATTTATTCAATCATAATAATTTTTTAAGGTTTTTCCCAATTTCTCGGGACAGGCTATGCGCTGCACGGCGTTGCACTGAGCCTGTCAAAATGCCGCAACAGCCGACGAGAAAAAAAGTAAAATATACGCAAAAGAATCAATTTTAATTTTGTGTTGTTTCCGACCAGACACTAGTTAGTGTCAGTAATAAAATTCCACCCCTTTAAGTCTTTGTTCAGAAGGCTTTAGAAACAAGGCTTGTGAAGTTTTTAATTGTCAGTATTTTGTCTACTAAATACGATGACTAGAGTTTGTCGAAGGAACTTCAATCAAAAACCAACATAACCCAGTATTTGACGTTTTCTTGCAAAGACTAGTGCTGTAACTCATAAATAACGGTGCTTAAATTTTTTCTTTAGACAAGTCAAAATTTTCAAGCATAGCCGTTGCTACGGTTTAAAATTTTAACGAAGTATAAAGGAAAAATAGGAGTGAAATAAGTATTGGAATTTATGAGTTACAGCACTAATCATTTATTCAACGGGAATAGCTTCTTCTTTTTATAAAAAATAGGAGTAATTAATTTAGGATAGTTAAGTAAATGTGCTTTATACATTGAATTCACTATGATTTAAAAGGTTATTTACTTTTTATTTCTACAAAACAAATACTTCAATAAAGAAAAGCTTATCTTTGGTGTTCTATTAGGGCAAACACTAAATTTCAAGTAAAATACTTACCTGAACTTTATATAAGATATGTTTGTTAATCTTTAAGATAAAATATCTTTTGAAACTATGTTAAGTTACTCAATTTATCGAAATGAAAATACCACCAAATGGGTGACTTTTGTGCATGGAGCAGGGGGAAGTAGTTCTATTTGGTTTCGTCAAATTAGAGCTTTTAAGAATGAATTTAACATTTTGTTGATTGATTTACGTGGACATGGTGAAAGCCAAGTTCCTGTTAAGCAGATTACCAATCAGAAGTATACATTTCAAGTTATTTCAAATGATATTCTTGAAGTTTTGGATCATCTCGAAATTCAAAAATCTCATTTTATTGGGATTTCATTGGGAACGATTTTAATTAGAGATCTCGCTGAAAGAAATCCAGAAAGAGTGGAGAGCATGGTGATGGGGGGAGCTATTTTGAAATTAAATGTGCGTTCAAAGTTCCTAATTAGCTTTGGAAATACATTTAAATCTGTTGTTCCTTATATCTTTTTATACAAGCTTTTTGCTTTTGTGATTATGCCGAAGAAGAACCATAAAGAATCGCGTTCATTATTTGTGAAAGAAGCAAAGAAATTGTACCAGAAGGAATTCAAAAGATGGTATAAATTGACAACCGAGTTAACTCCATTATTACGTTTATTCAGAATGAAGGACATCAACATTCCTACGCTTTACATTATGGGGGAACAAGATCACTTGTTTTTACCATCAATCAGAGAAGTAATTTCAAAGCATGTAAGTGCAAAACTACATGTCATTAAAAATTGTGGTCACGTTGTGAATGTGGAACAACCAATTGAGTTTAATAATGAGGTGATTTCGTTTTTGAAATTGCAAGGTAAATAACTGTAGGTTTTCCTTTAGAGGTGCCCTTATATTTGTCGGAAATAAGTATTGGTCTCCAATTGGTCCAATATTCTCAACAATCCATCCATTCATTTTCAGAGGAGAACCGTCTAAAGTTTCTAAATGAATAGCTCTTCTGAACGTTCCGTTTATATCTATATCTACAACCTCAACAATCGATTCCAAATCGCATCCAGTCATTTGGTATTCGTCATCTATAATCCATTGGTCACCTATGTTTGCTCCAAAATTAAATAATGTATAAAATTGATTGTTTTGATAATGAAATACTGTATCTCTTGAAGTGTGTGTGTATTTTTTGGCTATATCTATAATTGGTCCTTCTACAAATACTCCTCCAGGTTGTGAGAAAAATTGATGTTTTTTTATCAAATATCGCTGACATGTTTTTCCAGAAATAAGCGTATCATTCCCCAATTGAATTTTATGAAATCCAGATCCTGTAATGAAGTAATCGTAATGCCAAACTGCATCATTTTCAACCCATGATTGGGCGTTTGATTGAAA
>Ga0307966_1004008_pt1 | contig 10994 bp, 11 predicted proteins | sample OrgLakmetagen646_FD_203141 | JGI IMG/M metagenome (GOLD analysis project Ga0307966, IMG submission 203141) | Saline water microbial communities from Organic Lake, Antarctica - #646 | ecosystem: Environmental > Aquatic > Non-marine Saline and Alkaline > Saline | place: Antarctica: Organic Lake... | reverse complement strand
AAATATCAAACAAAGCCTGCTGACAGCCGTAGAGCAAGACAATGGTTACAATGGGGGGTGAATTTCAGGCAGGTTGTTTGGCTAATCGTCTGCTGACTGGTCTCGGCCAGCCACAAATGAATCCATAAGCTGTATTCCATAAGCAAAGACAGTCAGGGACTCTCAGCTGTCAACCGACGGAGCGAGCAGAAATGAAAATCGGAAAAGAATAGAGGGGTACGGGTAGCACAGCCTGTTGAAAAAGGGAAGGGGACAACTGGTAAAGTAGAACACCTTTTGCAACCAATGGCTGTGCTCCAGGGGGGCTCTGCCTGTTGCAAGCACTACTAAGTGGAACCTTTTGTTGATGTACGCAATATGTGCAGCATCTTAAGCGCTACTATGCAATCCTGCGAAGCATCTTAGGCGTTACTACTTTTGAGCCAACCACGCAGCCAGGCATGGCCACCAGCTCAGGTGGCTCCTGCGTGTGCGTACACCAGCTGCTGCTGAGGTGGGGCAGCACCCTGTTGCTGGGTGCCTGAGGCTTGCTGCGAACGCATGAGCGTGGCTTGCTGCCGTGCCTTGTTGCGCTCTGTGAGAGTGACCTGCAGGGTTTTAAATGAGGAATAGAGGTGTGTGAATGGGTCGAAATTTCGACCTGTTATCAGGATCTTCAATTTGTCGAGCACGGCCTGGCTGGTTGCTTTTTTGCGGGGTTTAACAAAAAATTGGCTTGGATATCAAATGATGCGAAGCTAATCTGCGTATGGAGGAAGAGAGGGAGAGAGAGAGAGCGAGAGATAGCTGCTAACAGAGAGTAGCTTACCTGCAGCCTGTTGTTGACCACCATGAGGGGATTGATGGGGTTGTTCATGACGTCGTCGTTCACACTAATACCATCCAGGTACTGCTTCAGGATAGACCTGTGTGCGTCCGTGTGTGTGTGTGTGTGTGAGTGTGTGTGTGTGTGTGTACGCGTCAGTGTACGTGCGCGCGTGTGCGTGTGTGTGGAACTGAATTCAAGAAGCACAAAAAGCACAAGCAACAAACTTTAGAGGCTGATTGTTCCCTTGTACTGTGAAGACCACGCATGATCATGATCTTTGGCAATAAGCAGCATTGTGCGTCTTGAGCTGCACAATTAGCGCACTCATGCACCAAAAGACTCGAAAAGATGAACCGTCTAGGAACGGCCCAAAGAAGAACTGAGTTAATCTCAACATGCTGAAAATCCACACATGCGAAAACAGCTACTGATAAATACAATCTTGCTATCCATGACGGCGCAAATGATTTGTAGGGTTTGGAGCCAATTCTGACCATTTGGGGCATTACCATTGTATTATGGGGAGCAGTGAACAGAGTGTGTTTTGAAACCGTGTCTTCATTATTGTGTTGGCCGAAAAAGTGGAAAGTGTCTTCCTCTCTTTACACCTCCTCTAGAAAAGAAAAGAAAAACTAGGCAGGCAGCGAAACACTCCCTGCAATTAAGGAAAAGGAGACACGTTGGCCCGAAGTGCCGTGAGTCTCCCCTCCAGAACATCTTCTGAAGACTTCCTAGAGGACGCATACGCATCTTTCAGAGTGCCTCTGAGTGAGCATTCTCTCCTGAGCCAAGCCTTTCCTCTGTCCACACACGCGCTGCGCTGTCCAGGACGCTGAAGTAAACTGAGTAAACCGTTCGTGATTACCAACCACTACACACCAACACGCCACACCAACCACCAACACTAACATGCCAACTGATTAACACCAACCATGGGTACCACTACGTACCTGAGATCTGCGTTCTCTTTTTCCAGCCGTGCCTTTTCTTTGTCCACACACGCATTGTCTAGGACAGCCTTGTTGAAACGTCTGAAGAACCTACAAGGGGGCGTGAGAAGTGCGAGGTGCTGTGAGAAGCTGTGCTGAAGCTGCAATTACTGCAAAGCTATCACACCGAAGGCACAGTTCAGGACAACACACATATTCACAAACAGACCCAGACCTGCAAACACTATTCAATCTGCATCCCCCTACCCTCCTACATCCACATGCACCATTTTACCACTACCAAACAACGCACGCACAGAAACATACGCACACACACAAGGACACATGCGCACACCAATGCACACACACACACATAGACAAATGCATGCACACAAGCACACAAGCACACAAGCACACATACGCACAAATCCACGCACGCACACATACATGGACACATGCACACACACACAAGCACACACAATCGTGCACATTCACACACACACACAAACACACACACACACACACACGCACATACACACACACACAAAACCCACCGATTTAGGTAGTCCCACTCCTCCACCTCCACCCCTTGCTCATCCACACCCATAGCACTGTAGCGCGGCTTAACTGTACTGTAGCCTCCTGCAACTGCAAAAGAGCATTGTACTTCTCAATGGGCATTGAGCAGTATGTTCCATACTCGGGTTGGCCAGAACCGTACATAAACACCGTACATGACCGTATATTTGGTGATTTCCCTGCCAAAATACCGTAAACACCATATACAAGGTTCTGGCCAACCCTATGCATTTCAGGCGTTGCTTTTCATACAGAATACAGTAAATTGCTCGTCCACACCCACGGCACTGAAGCGCAGCACAACTGTACCATAGCCTTCTACAAAAGAGCATTTCCTATTGGGTATTGAGCATCATGCTTCACATCAGTTTTTTGTTGCGTTTCATACAGAATCACAGTTATCGCTCCTGTACAGGGGCATGCATTTCAGGGTTATGTCAGTACAGTACATGTATTCATAGTTTCAATATGGAAGGAACCACGCAGCCAGAATCCTGGTTGGTTGCACTTAACTTATTATAAGTACTTACATCACTCACTTGTACATATAAGTACGTCAACTCTGGCTGGACGCACGGAAGCGTACTTTTGGTACCAACATTATCATTTAAATAAGACAAGGTTACATTACAGCATATTCTAGTCCAACATCACCCATTCCTTACATATCAAATGATTTAAAAAGGCCCGCTACATGCAGGTGGAGCTCTGCATGATACTCGATTCCTTACTTATCGAATGATTTGAATGTCCAACATCACCCATATCCCTAATACTCGATTCCTTACATATCGAATGAATCAAAAAGACCTGCTAAGTGCAGAGGTGAAGCTCTGCATGATACCCCCAATTGTCTCCACACTGTCGCTGGGCAATTCCATACCTCAAGTCAATGCAGACAACCAGAGGCTTGATATCACACATCTTTACGTCTTATAGTCTGAACCAGCCCGGCCTTGAAACTCACCGCGCGCGGAGGCAGCTCTGCTTGCGCCCCCTTTGCTGCTACTCAGTCCAGCCTCGGCCTTCTCCCCTTCGCCCTCCTGTTTTTTGTTTCCAACAGCGTGTGTGTGTATGTGTATGTGTGTGTATGTGTGTGTATGTATATGCGTGTGTGTTTACGTGTGCGTATATGTGCATGTGTGAGAGTGTATTTGCGCCTGTTCATTTGTGTGTGTAAGGACCATATGTATCTTAATTTGCCTCCATGGCCATGCTAATTACCAGGAAGCACGAGGCACAATAAAACATCGCATCCCTTTCAATCCCTCTTTGGCTATTGGATAAGGCTGCAGGAGGCTGTTGGAGGCTATGTGATAAGGCTATTGGAGGCTATTGGATATTGGAGGCTATTGGAAGCTATTGGATAAGACTATTGGATAAGGCTATTGGATGCTATTGGATATTGGAGGCTATTGGAAGCTATTGGATAAGGCTATTAGAGGCTATTGGATAAGGCTGCAAGAGCTTCAAAGCCAATCAGCCGGGCTTACATTGAAGCACACTGAAACATGGGAAGCCGGCAGTCCATCCCAATGCCATACTTCCTGGCAGGACATGTGATGAAAAATCACGCGATGCTAGATCAAACGCCCAACAACAAATCTCTTGCACGATTCATGAGGAGCAGTGGTATTGACAAGGGCACGATTGCAGCATTAATGCCCTGTGAGGCTCTTATAAACTATAGCACTGCTGTGAAAATGCACACAAGGACACCATCAGCCTAGACACTGCTGTAAAAAAGCACATCATGGCACCAGTCAGCCTAGACGCTGCTGTAAAAATGCACATCATGGCACCAGTCAGCCTAGATACTGCGGTAAAAATGCACATCATGGCACCAGTCAGCCTAGATACTGCGGTAAAAATGCACATCATGGCACCAGTCAGCCTAGACACTGCTGTAAAAATGCACATCATGGCGCCAGTCAGCCTAGATACTGCGGTAAAAATGCACATCATGGCACCAGTCAGCCTAGACACTGCTGTAAAAATGCACATCATGGCGCCAGTCAGCCTAGACACTGCTGTAAAAATACACATCATGGCACCAGTCAGCCTAGATACTGCTGTAAAAATGCACATCATGGCACCAGTCAGCCTAGACACTGCTGTAAACATGCACATCATGGCACCAGTCAGCCTAGACACTGCTGTAAAAATGCACATCATGGCACCAGTCAGCCTAGACACTGCTGTAAATATGCACATCATGGCACCAGTCAGCCTAGACACTGCTGTAACAATGCACACAAGGACACCAGACACCAGTCAGGCAGCTAGAGAGTAGTGACAAATGTAAACACAGACACTCAACTCACCTTGCCCGCAGCAAATTTCACACTGGCCTCAGCATTGGGCTCTGGCCCCATCTCAGCTATGGCATCTGCAGATTGCTGCGCTGCCTCCGCTGCCTCCGCCTCCTCATCATGGTACAGCGCCTCAGCCTGTCAAATGTGTATAAGTGAGTTTGTGTGTTCGTGGGCGTGTGTGTGCGTGCGTGTGTGTGAGTGTGTGTGAGTGTGTGTGTGAGTGTGTGTGCGAGTGTGTGTATGAGAGAGAAAGAGAGAGAGAGAGAGAGTATTTCTTCACATTTTAGTGCCTTGGCATGCCAGACGCCTTTCCATTCAGACCTCCTGATGTGTAGCAGCTTTCAAACTGCCTGGAATACCCACGCGTTGACAGATTTCGACACACTATGAAGCAAATTATAAAACAGGAAGCAGGAGGGAGGCACCTCCAAGCTTGTACAACTCGTTTGCGAGAGATGGGCAGCCCCCCTTGCTGACACAGGGCATTATACCACCATCCTAGAAGAGAGAATGTTTGCACTGTGCCGTGATGTATCAAAAATATTTTGTGGCTTGTGCTGTTCTGTAAGCTTCGACATTGCCCTCGTACACAAGCGTAATTAAGCAGTAGACCTGCAGCTGCAGGGTGTTATTGTGTAAAGCTCAAGTAACTAAAAGGAGACACACACACTCACACACACACACAGACACACACACACATGACGAGTATATACCTGTGGGGGTACGAAGAAGGGGAGCACCTTCTCTTGCTCTGTCTCAAACTTGCGGCACAGCTCACTGAGCTTCAGCACATTCTCTGCCCTGTGCGCTCAAAGCACGAACAACACAGGCGATGGATGGTGTTTGTCGCTGGAGGTCAAGGATATAAGCATATAGAGTTGCTTCAAAGCTGGAGCCGACATTTGACGACATTTGACGACATTTGAGAGGAGCACAAGTAGACCATGTGTGTTTTGACCACTGGGGTGTGTGTGAGCAAAGCAATACACAGTACTTTGGAAATGGTGGGGCTCACGAGTTTGACAAAGTAATGCTTGCCTTGCTGCTAGAGTGCTTCCAGCCAAAACAGGAAATGCGTGAAGGTGCACGACCTAAAGTGATTGGCCCCCTCTTATAGGTGGTTGGGTTGGCCAAAACCATTTTGCTGTAATCGCTTTAATCGCTGCTGTATCGCAACACATCGCACTGTATCGCAACACATCACACTATATCGCAACACATCGCACTGTATCGCAACACATCACACCATATCGAAACACATCACACTGTATCGCAACACATCACACTGTATCGCAACACATCACACTGTATCGCAACGCCTCAAACTGCATCGTAACACATCGCACTGTATTGCAACACATCAATATGAGCTGTTCCTGTGGGGGTCCCGAAGGGCTTGCCCGGGATAGGGCGTTGTTACTGTATCGCAACACATCACGCTGTATCGCAACACATCAAAATGAGCTGTCCCTGTGCCCAGCACTTTCAAGCTAGTCTCTCAGTAAGAGACCTGCACGCCAGAATCTAGAACCCAAGTTATGTGCTTAACATGGCCAGAGAAACGTTGCAGCACCCTGAAAAAATAAACAAAAGCAGTTCCAGGAGACCCTGAATGAATGAATGAACAGAAGCAGTTCCAGGAGACCCTGAATGAATGAATGAACAGAAGCAGTTCCAGGAGACCCTGAATGAATGAATAAATAAAAGCAGTTCTAGGAGACCCTGAATAAATAAATAAACAAAAGTAGTTCCAGGAGACCCTGAAACACTTCAGAGGCTGTTCTGGTCCTCCCTTAATAATTTCATTACACAATGTACTTCCCTGGCCAGAACCCGATTTCTGTGCCAAACTCTGTATGGCTGGCTTCTTCCATTTAACAGACCAGCAAACCAGATCATTGACCGGCAAACTAAACCAAAGCACTGCAAGTGCTGCACGGGGAGGGGGCTCTTCTAGAGCAGCTCTGCCTAGCAACGTGATCATGAGCTTACAAGAACATACACACACACATACACACACACATTCACACACACACACACACACACACACACACACACACACACACACACACACACACACACACACACACACTCACAGTGAGCGCCGCTTGTTGAGCTCTTCTAAAGTGGCATTGCTGCTCAGGGTCAGGGTCTTGAGGCGGTTGCCCTGGGCGGACCTGTCAGACAATGGTATGAATGATACCAAAAGTGAGATTGAATAAATATGAATGATAACAATAGTGAGATTGAATCATGGTATGGTAATAATATGAATAATACCAATAGTGAGATTGAATAATGGTATGGTAATAATATGAATAATACCAATAGTGAGATTGGATAAATATGGTAATAATATGAATGATACCAATAGTGAGATTAAATAATGGTATGGTAATTATATGAATGATAGCACAAGTGAGATTGAATTCGAATCAATGAACCGTGCTGCTTGCGTGTTAATAACAAGCATAAAGTATTTGTTTGCTTCCCTGCGAGTTGTACACACAACAGTCATCAATAACCTAGGAAAATCATGGGAAAATCACAGAGCCAGAGCTTAACATAACTAATTTTTCATAAGGTGATAGTGCAACCTTTTGTGAGCTTTTTTGAGCCATATCAAATATCCTGAGCACTTTTCTCTATCGCAAGTATGACGTTTGTGAGTTTTTTAATACCAAACTTTTTGTTCCTGAGCAAGTTTCCATCGCAAATGTGACCTGAAAAGCCTTTGATGCAAGGTCTGAGCTCGAAGGTGACAGCCTTCACCAAAAGATGAGGCTTACACACATTCTTACACACACGTTAACACACACACACGCACACACACACACACACACACACATACACACACACACACACACACACACACACACAAGTGAAAACATTCTAGGTGCATTACTTTTAAAATTCATGTGGTCCCATCAGCGAATCCATCTTACTACAACGCCCTATCCCGGGCAAGCATACAGGCATTCAATTACACACACCTGAAGTTGTCCATATTGGACTTCAAGTGGCTGTAGTGGCGACTCATGATCTCCTTCTCGCTACGCAGCGCTCTGTTCCGGTCTTCCCACTCCCGTGAGTTGGTGGAAATCTTGGTGCGCCAGTGTGTGAGGGCTTCTTGTAACTTAACCAGCTTGCGCATGCGCTTCTCAATCACACGGGCAGCCTACATGTGTGTGTATGCATGTATGTGTGTTGTTTTGTGCTTGTGTGTTTGCGCGCGCGCTCGTGTGTGTGGACATTTAATAGTAAAGGTAAGGCACCTGAACACAGGAATGGCCTGTGTGGGGCAGGTTCCAAAGTGGCAGGAAATTAGAAGGCCTGGTACTTAACAGTAAGAAAATGAGCGCAAGGCAGGATTTGGGATGAGAGAGCACAAATAGAAAGACAGCCTGGAATAGTAGGGTCAGAGAACAAAATGGTAGGATACAAACAGGGCAGGGTACAGTAAGGGAGAGCAATGGGGTAGTAAGTTACCCAATGACGTAAAGTGGACGACGACTGCTGTGCCGGTGTGGAATGCTGTGCTGTGCTGTGCTGTGGAATGCTGGAGCGTGGAAAGCTGTGGAATGAAATGCTGTGGAACGGAATGGATGCTATGCGTGCTGGTGTAGACTGCCGCTGTGCATATTGGTGTGGGTTTCACTGACTGCGCGATTGTTATCTTGCTTTTGCCTTATAGGGTGCCAAGGTAAGCAGGCCATGCACAGTTGATCAATTACATGCTTCTGGCCAACCCTACATCATACGCATAGACGCACAGTAATGCTATCAGCTGCAATATTAGCTTAATGACGTTTACCCACATGCACTGTCATGACACTGTTTATACACACACATGCGCACACACGCACGCACGCATGTACACATACACTCACACGCACACACGTGAACACACACACCTGTGCATCATTCCTGGTGAGGTGCTTGAAGGCTTGTGTCCGGTGCTCCGTGCTTTCCAGGTATGCCCTGCATATACACAAGAGACCTTATTCCTTGTTTCATCATCACAACTGTAACTTACACCCTCTCATGTGCTCCGTGCTTTCCAGGGCTAGCCCTGCATGTACACAACAGACCTTCTTCCTTGTTTCATCATCACAACTGATCACAACTGTAACTTACACCCTCTCATGTGCTCCGTGCTTTCCAGGGCTAGCCCTGCATGTACACAAGCGACCTTATTCCTTGTTTCGTCATCACAACTGTAATTCACGCTCTCTTGTGCTTGTTCAATGGCGTCGCTTCAGCTCCTCTTTGATGCCTCCAAACGCTCAGCAGAAACTTGAGCACAGCTTCAAGAACACTGCTCGCTTATGCACCCACGCATGCACGCACACGTACACACACACACACACACACACGCACACATGCACACATGCGCACAAAAATCGAAAGAGATTACAAAGCACACGTCCCCAGGGTGTCACTCAACCTCCCCTGAGTAATGCCTATTCATTTGCATTTTTAGCACAAAGGAATTAGGACAACAGCGATGGAAAAACCCACCCACAAATGCATTCATAAACCATACTCAGAGTGTCACATTTCCTTACCTGTGCGCTTGCTCAAAGTGCCGCTCAAGCTCCTCTATGATGCCTTCCAACTGAATCTTGAGCACGTTGTAATCTTCGCTGTTCCGGTTCTTGATCTCCTCCCGCTGAGCTTCAAAGTCCTGTCAGAAAAGAAGGGGTGGCGCAGGAATTGAGTGCAGGTGAACAGGGTTAAATTGCTTGCAAAAGGGGGAAGGAAGACAAGCGAACAAGTCCTGTCAGAGAAGGAGGAGTGGTGCAGGATTTGAGTGCAGGTGACCAGGGTTGGACAGTTCAGCAAAGGGGAGCAGATGGGATATGGGGGAAAGAAGAAGTGCGAACAAGTCCTGTCAGAGAAGGAGGGGTGGTGCAGGAGTTGAGTGCAGGTGAGCAGGGTTGGACAGCTCAGCAGAGGGGGGAAGGAAGAAGAGTGGACGGATTACTGTACAGTGTGCAGTTTTTGTAGTGTCCTGAGCAAGCAAGCCCTCCAGCTCACACAAATTCGAAGTGCATGTGTGCAGCCATATACTTTTAGATCCTGTGCCAGGAATACCAATTGTACGCTGTCTTGTTCCACCCTGTATGTGTGTCACACTTGGAGTCGGCCAAAACCATACATACATACGTATATACGGTGCATACACGATGCTTAAAGCAGGGAAATCACCATACTACGCTCGTATACGGTGCACATATACGGTTCTGTCCAACCCTAGTTACAATCTCAAGCAACTCTTAAGCAACCCTTGCTTGCCCAGATTCAGACCACACCACATTTGTCATAAACTACGACTTGCAATACTTTGCACGTACATACGCCGTGAAAACGTCAAACTCGTCCATGCAACGTGCACGGCCTTCAAAACCTTGCAGCCTGCCTCAGCTGTATCGCGGGCTCCTGCTCCACTGCAGCCATCATGTCATTCGTGCCCCCCTGCCAGCACAAGCTTCAGGCAATTCCATCCATACACTGCAAGCTCGCAGCCTCTTTGTACCTGTCTCAGCTCGTTCTCAGCGTCCGCAAACTCTTGCTCCATCGCAGCTATCATGTCTGTCATGTCCTTCCGCTGTCGCACGTGCGAGTTGACGATCTCTGTGCGCTCCACATCAAACTCCTCCTGCATGTTCATTAAGCAAACACAATCACACTCAACATGTCAGTCATGTCCAGCCTCTGCCATGCACGCATGCTCATGATCTCTGTCTGCTCTACACCAAAGCCTTGCACCGTATTCAGTGAGCAGCCACACACATGCGTGTGTGCACTTTTGACGTGGTGTCCTTGTGTGTGTATGTGTGTGTGTGTGTGTTTGTGTGTGTGTGTGTGTGTGTTTGACGTGGTGTTTTTGTGCGTGGCGTCCTTGTGTACTGTGCCTTCATTATAATGGTGGACGTTGGCAGACATCATCTGATAGATTAGTCCCCACATTCAAAATAAAGCACACTTCAGACACCCTGTTGCCTTCAGTATTACTCTGGACCTAAAGCCTCTATGCTGTGCCGGTGGTTGGTGGTGATGTCTGGAAGTAAGACACATCCGCAAATTACCTCCAAGGCCCTGAGATCCAAAGCAAACTCTGCCTCCAAGGCCTTCATGCGTTGGTACTGCAAATCGCTCAAACTCTCCACCACCAGCATGTGAGCTCGCACAGCCATGCCGTACTGCTCCTCTGCCTCCTCCAGGTCTCGATCCAGCATCTATGTGTGTGTGTGTGCGTGTGTGTGTGTGTGTGTGTGTGCGTGTGGGTGTGTGTGTGTGCGCGCGCGTGTGTGTGTGTGTGTGTGTGTGTGTATGTGTGTGTGTGTGTGTGTGTGTGTG
>Ga0307966_1004007_pt1:7500-10995 | contig 10995 bp, 10 predicted proteins | sample OrgLakmetagen646_FD_203141 | JGI IMG/M metagenome (GOLD analysis project Ga0307966, IMG submission 203141) | Saline water microbial communities from Organic Lake, Antarctica - #646 | ecosystem: Environmental > Aquatic > Non-marine Saline and Alkaline > Saline | place: Antarctica... | reverse complement strand
ACTTCCATCAAAACAGGTAGGAGGCCCTGAGGGAAATCCCTTCTACAACATCCACTGGCTTGCAAAAGAAGACATAGAAAACCGAACCCATAATCATACCCATACAACAAACATGGCCCATTCTCCTCCCCCAAAGCTGTGGTACCTACCAAACCACCGTGACGCCCTTCAAACACACATGCATTTTCTCCATAAATTGGGAAATGCCAAAACTGAAGCGAACTACCTTGCGTACTACCAGACCCTCATAAAGGACGGCACTGCCAATGGAGCCGCTAGCAATGCTTACCTAACATCATCCGATGTCCCTTTTAAGACCAAATGTATCATTATGAAATACAGAACAGGCACCCTATATAATCAAAAACATGTGGTATTGTTCAAACTCTTACAAGTCAAACTTGCCCCCTCTGCCCACAAGTAGACAGTGTCCTGCACATCCTTTCTGGGTGCCAACACACGCAAATAAGGAACATGATCACCAAAAGACACAACATAGCATGCCGCATGATCTTTAAGGCTATCAGCAAAACAGGCTCCTTAGGATCATGCATTGTCTCCAAAGATATAGGCAGCAACGAACGGATGACCATGCAAAACCTCCAGATTCCTGAAACCGCCGAAAGTATAATTGTTCCCAAATGGCTCTTCCCACCCTGCTTCCCAAATAAAGACAGATTTACCTCCAGCCGCCCAGATTTTGTGCTGGTTACTCCCATCGCTGCAAAAACACAAAAACAACAAACTAATGTAGGTGGGTGGGTTCTTCGAAGTGGTAGGGGGCAATTGAGGGAGACTGGGAGCACCTCAGCAGCACCGCCAGCCACCAGTAAAGCCACCAACCCCAGACAGCACCGACCTAAAGACCTCAGCAAATAAACCTCGACGTGACATCCACCTTGTCGAGATCAAGTACTGTGAGGACACCAGACCTCAGAGCCAGCTGAACGCCGCAAAGGAACAGCACGTAGACCTCTGCAACATTCTCCAAGGAGCCTCTGTTACTCTTCACATCATCCTTTTGGGTGTGGGCGGCACCATCTACAACACTCACACTCTGAAGCCTTTCAAGGAACTGGGTCTCGATTCTCAAAGAGTTAAGAAGCTTGCCTCCAAGCTCCATGTGCACACTGTGAACTTTGCTACTAAAATTGTCCATACCAGACGTGCCCTTTCCAGTACTGTTATCAACTCTTATCAGGAGCCGGTTTCAGGCCAAGCCTGCAACCCTCTTGATCCCCATTGATTTTTCCTTTCCTTTCCGCGGTGGAGGAGCTTTATGGTACTCGGTACCAAAGTGGCTCCTTTTCCTTAATTTATGTGGGGAGTGGTTTTTACTGCCTGCGTAGTTTTTCTTTTCTTTTTCTTTTCCAGGTACTAGGTGAGATTATCTCTCTCTACAAGCTCCTGATTGTAGAGACGAAAAACAGGAAAAACTGCATAATTTTGGTACACATTGGAATTAACGATTAGGATTTCTGAACATTCATTGTAAGCAAATCCTTTCCTAACAGCATACAATTCCAGACGGTTCAACATTTCCTGCAATTGGACTGGATCATTAGCTGCAAGATTCAGGTCACCAGCATAGAGCACGTGAGTTACCCTTAGCCCCTCAGTGCCTGCAGCAGCAGTCACAGTCACCCAAAATCATCAACAACATTGACAAAAAGGGAAAGGGGAAAATGTCTAGTCATGCTTAAAGAGGGAAGATATGATGATGTAAGGAAAAACGGCACCATGCACCTAGGCAGGCGGACCAGGTGTTTTGCCACCCGACGCTGTTCTGGTTGCTCACAAAGCACGATGTCAACAGCAACTGAAAGGGGTATGGGTCTTCAAAGGAGTGGTGGGAGCGGCTCAGGGATTGACGGATCATTAGCCGATTGCAGAGCCACCAATTCGTTACTCTGAGCAGTCATGTCATGCCCAAACCCGTCTCAGCAGCTCAGTTACTGACATCTGGTGTAACCCTAGAAAATACCCTACTCAAAAGCCCCTCCTCTTGTATTCTTCAGGTTCCTAATCCATGCCGGAAGTATTTGCATGCTCACAGTTCCCTTCTCCTAATCATCCAGGTGGGGGTTTGTGTGGCTTTGCATCCATTGGATGCTGCAGGACACAATCGAACCTTCCATCTATATCGTTGGTGTGCTACACTACCTACGCTCTTTAACTAGCCAGAAAAGCAGATTACTCGTTCAGCAACCATTGATGAGCCAGCCGTTGAGATAATTATATTTCATGCAATACTCTTTTTCCACTAGATCTACTAGGTATTAGTTTAATCAAGTCTAGTGCTAAGCTGATTTTACCTTGATATCCACCCCAAATGGCCTTGTCGACACAACACAAAAACGGTCAGCCAAATTAAGACATAGGTATAAAGCAAAAATTGGGAGATGATGTGAGCAGCAACACAACAAGATCAAAAATCGATCTCTGATGATCTTAACACTACATGAACTAAAGATGTGGTTGAGTGTAATAAGCATAACGGGGCCGCAAGTTGCATTGCAACAAAATTGGTCTTCACAGCAACTGGAACTCGTCGACGCAAAACTCTATGTCGCTTAGAGCCTGCAAAAGCAAGAATTTACATGTTGAGTGAAGATGAATAGCAATGTTTTTTCTACAAATGGCACGATGATCGAAGTGGCAAGCAAGTTGTAGGCACAAGAGCTTTGCTTCTTGCTGCTTTTATACCAACTCAGTGGCTTTTCCTCACAAACAGGTAAAAGAAAGTACTTGCATACCTCAGAATCACAGAAGGCGGGCTCAGGCTCTCCAGGAAGAGGCTCCGGGGAGTTTTAGGGCTTGGTGGCGTCACCCGATACAATCAGCTGCACAAGCAGGAGATGTGGCGTACATGAATCAATCGTTTTTTCAACATTGGTCAAAACCCCTTCCGACTCTCTAAGCATTAAGCGCTCCTGACGTTACTTTTGGTAATTTGATGATCAGGTTGCATACTCGCTTTGGCAGCCATCTTTCCAGACTTACTCGGATGGGCAGGGAAGAGCCAGGAGAACCCTTGTTTTTAATCCAAAATGACAGAGTCTCAACACCATCAAATGGCTCAAAATTAGGAATACCAGCTCCTGCGTAGTGCGTGGCACAAGCAACAAACCAACTGTAAAGTGAGCTGCAATGCTCTACCTTAAAAATTGGATACCCAAAATGAGCTTGTTTACCTCTTGCCCACCAAGTCATGCCCAATCCCTCAAATATTTCCGCACAGGCAGCTGCACTTCCCCCAATGCCTTCTCCATCAGCCTGTGTGCACCAGTAGGAAACATCATCAGTTAAGCAAAAAGCTGCCTTTTAAAAATGCCACCTGCAATGACATCTTTGGTGTAAAGTGAGTGTACCTGTGAGCAGACGGTCTGCACTCACCCGCACAAAAAGTTGTTGTCTCCATTCTCTGAGGGATTTCTACTGGCAAACAAAGACTACCCCTCCCCAACCATGTCTTTGTACAGCGTGCTGCTGATG
>Ga0307966_1004007_pt1:0-5000 | contig 10995 bp, 10 predicted proteins | sample OrgLakmetagen646_FD_203141 | JGI IMG/M metagenome (GOLD analysis project Ga0307966, IMG submission 203141) | Saline water microbial communities from Organic Lake, Antarctica - #646 | ecosystem: Environmental > Aquatic > Non-marine Saline and Alkaline > Saline | place: Antarctica: Organic... | reverse complement strand
ATTTAAGGAGATTTCTCGTAAATTAGTCTGTTTCATAAACCTACGCATTCTCTCAGATAAGGAAAGAAGGCGACAATGTCACACATGCATTGCCACCCTAGACTGCCGTATTGCGTAGCAGCGCCCACACGATCCAGCGTAATCCGGGTTGTCATCTGCAGCGGCACAGTGCGCTGGTTTGGACGTACAAGAGGCTTACACAGGCAGCAAAGTTCAGCAAGAAGCACCATGCAACAAGCGAGCCTTTTCTAAGATTGCTCTTTGCCTGAGTATGCCTCAGCCTCCTCTTTTGCGGTCATGATCGTCCCATCTCCATTTGTGTAGCCACATGTGCCCCACTCAAGAACTCCGAAGGCTGATCTGCAAAGAGGGTGTCAGCATGCACACCAAAGTCACAATGGAGCACGCAACCATATTGAAATCCTTCAACTCACTTGAGTCAGCCTTCCAAAGGTTCCAGGCGGACCTCAGCTCTGTTGGAGCCATCGTCCCGAAGGGACTCAATTCCCTCCGGTTGGGGAATTGAAGTGGGGTTGGAAACGCGCTACAAGGGGTACTTAAGGGTTCGAGGGGGGTCCAGAATTAATGGCCGAGTCAGATTTGGGGAAGTCGGAAGTCTTTTGGACACTCTTTGTTGTGCAGGCGGCATGGGAGGCATGGCCCCGGCGCCAATCCAGATGGCGGGGGGAGGGGGCTCCAGGGGGCGCCTTGAAATATACTCTGACATACACAGTTCTAAGTTCTATTGATCTCACCTCCCTCCACCAAGCGTTGCAACAAAGGGCTCAACCCAATCGGGCTCCCCGTACCAGCTTGTCCTCGCCCGTAGCCACGAGCCGCCGTCTGCAGCTGCTGCTCCTGGTCGTAGTCATGATGTAATTTCATGTTAGATCTAAGCTCAAATGTTATACCTCATGCCTGTACCTGACCATGTATGATGATAAACACGCACCAGAGAAATGCAACGTGAACGTTAGAACAGCTGCTGAGAGAAGCAGAATTGATCTCATTTTGTGCATGGAACCTGGGAATTGAAATTAATATGAGAATAATTTGGCTAAAACGAATGCCTATATTACTCATGCGAGCCAAATTTATGTCTTCACCAATGAAATAAGCAAAAATACCAAGCCTAATTGAGTTGCACTTAAATAAAGCCAGCCATTCGAGCGCTTGCTGCCTGTCTATTGAAAATTAAAAATACGCAGTGCAGGGCAGTGTTTTTCTATCGGCAGTCTTAACTATGCCACCACCGCCGCCAAGTCCTAGAATGTTGGGATGGGCCCCAATTACAGGTGCAGTGTAAAACTCAAAGAGCAATCTGAAACACCGAACAAGACCGGTCATTTTTGCTAAAACACTAGATGCCTTTCATACCGGTACCACCATCTTCTTATACTTGCATTTTTTAGACGAGCTTGTGCCTTTTTTCCCTCTCTAAGATAATCTGGTATTGCTTCAAATCGTGGTGTTACAACAAACACTCCTCACATTTCAACAGTGATTACGTACTATGTAGTGCAGTCTAGCAGTCGCACTTTCTGATGGCTTAATCTGTAACCTCTATACGCGAACTTCATATCCCCTTACTTTCTTTCCCACACCTCTGTGAGTGAGTGGTGTGCAGTGTAAACAAGATGACAAGAATGACGATGGACAAATAGCAATCACCGCCTAGAACAAGCGTAGCGATGTCAAGTCAATCAATTTGTGGCACAAAAAATTAAACAAGCCTGATCAATGCATGCCATCCTGCAAATTATTAAAATTTTGAAAAAACCTGCTATGGTACAAGCAACTCATTCTGTTATTACCTCAAATCACATTATTTTTTTCTGCTTCAGCACGCTAGTTTCCTGCATTTGTCTCTCCCCTCAAAAATCTTGTCGCTTACAACGTAATGATGCACAGTATAACACAGCACAGACTCAGGCCCTAAAGTGAAGCACAACTAGAAACAGGTCCTGCATTGGCAATTAATGTACATCATCTTTATATCTCACTTACAAACAAATATAATACTTTCAAGCGCACACTCTGACATGCAGAAATTTTGTTATGCAGGAGCATTGATTCCCCCTTTTCTCCTCCGTTGGGAGAGGTACATGTCTGCTATGACTTCGGCCTCTGAGGCCTGCTCCACCGCTTTGTCTTCTCGAATCCCTACGAGCAGGGGCAACACGATACGACAAAATGTATGGGTTAGGTGCAATTTGATTTGATGCCACATTATTAATATAGATTTGCCCCTACACACTTGAAGGGAATTGGGGGAATTGGATGACAATGAGGGGGGTCAACATGACGTCATGACCTGGGGCACAGCTGAACTGCTTCAGCATTTTGAGGCCCATAAGCAAAGCGACAGCCCGTCTCTGAACCTTTCAGCTGTCAGTGAATGTAAGCACAGTCCTGTTGTGAGATTTCTAGCACCGGTGCTGCTGTCAAGTGTTAGGTATACAAATCAGTGTGTTAGGTATGCACATAAAAATGCAGCTCTTGTTGCCGTTTCCATCTTCTACAAGGACAGGTGAGGGAGCATCGTAGCAACGCTGAATAATTGGCGAAGCCCATCACGTGCTGTCTGTGCAATGCGCGCGTGCGTGCATGTGTGTGTGTGCGCGTGTATGCCTTTCTGCCCACACACGCTGCTTTGATGCGCACGGCGCTGTGCTGGAGCAGGCTTTGCTGAATTAGCGTGAGGATGCGTTGCTGCTGTTCCCTGTCTGCTAAGAGGACAGGGCACATACGAGCATTGTGTCTGAACTAGCCTCAATGTCTGAACACCACTATAACACACAGTGCGCAGCAAGCACCTGCACCGTACGCTCCATGCCTTTAATTGGACGCCCCACAAGCACTTCAATGCCAACACGGACCACATTCTGAAAGGCCCTGTCCAAGCAAACTTCCGGTGTCATTAACATGACTAAACTTGAATTATACAGTCCATCGAAATTAGAATTACTTGATTCTGCTTGCATGGTCAACCGTGAACTTTGCAGCCAGAACACATCCGCACCCCTGGCACAGCATCCACAGCCAGGGGGGTATGCTGATGGATACTGCACCAGCAGGTAATGGTCTGGGGGCTTAGTTGAGGAATGCTGGGCAGCTTCCTGGAGCTTCCAAACAAAAACTTCTCTACAACTTCACATGCCGCACCCCAGGGCCCCCCACGTTTTCTGGTGCGGTATGAGTTCATGTTCGGAGCCTATGTCAAGTTTCAGCTCGTGAGGTGCCCTGGGTGGGCCTAGGGAGGCTTGTGTGAAGTGTGGTGGGAAGCCACCTACGCTAGGGGCTTCTGCCTCCACGAGGGGGCCTTTGCCAAAAAATCTATTCAGGCAGTGCAACCACTTCCCCAAGGTCAGAAAAGGAAACAGAGCCAGTTTCCAACCAAAAACTCTTGAGCCAAGAACAGGAAATGTCCTCCACCGCAGCAAAGTCATTGCGTAAAAGGAGGGTAAATATTCCGCTCCTGACAGCCACCATTTCTTATTTGTATACTTATGTAAAATAATGCGGTGTGTCCCTGGAACTGAGTTATTGAGATCTTTTTTTGCATCATAAAATGCAGAATGCGGGGAATTTTATTGCCGTACCTTACCTATAATACCCCGCAAAAATGTCGTTTTTTGCCCTGCAGGGTGACTGCGGTACTTTATAATATCTATTTTGAACCTGCGAAGTTGTGCTGGGTTGGTGAAATTAACCCTTTCCGGGTCATTGTCGGTCATGAACAGTGAGAGGTAACCCCCGCCCCGCCCCCTGTCCCACAGCACCAGGCAGCCTCAGCCTCAGCCTCAGCAGCATCAGCAGCCCCAGCCCCAGCACCGGTTGCTCCCAAGGGGGAATTCTGGAAAGCAAGCCGCAGCGACAGCCAAGCAGCAGGGCAACCGTCTGAGCCAGCAAGCAAAAGCAGAACGGGCAGAGGAGGCTGCCAACCAAAGGTCGATTGGCAGGCCAAAGAAAGATTGCTACAGTCTCACAATATGGTTGTGGGGACACCTCAGGGGCACAGCTGTTATACACAGGGGCATTGGCACGCGTGTGGGGGAAGCTGTGTGGCAGGGGAAAGATGAGCGGGAGGAGGCGTAGGGGTTGAAGAGGACCAATCTGCAACGCTTGCAAAGCAGGTTAGAGCAACCCAGTCTAACAGCAGAACAGGTGGGGCAGACGAGGTCACGCACCAAGGGTGCTCGCACCCAAGCAACACCATCAGCACACACAAGCAGCAGCAGCAGCCGCAGGAGCAGCAGGAGCAGCAGCAGTGATAGTGGCTAGAGGAAGAGGAAGCAATTTTATTGGGAAGGGCGTATAGTAGCAGAACAGAGAGCAAACTCATATGCAAACAGCATGTTCGCTTCCCTTTGCCCTTTTGCGGCGTTCGCTTTCATTGAGGTTGTTAGTGCTTACTGGTACTGAACAGGGCTAAAAGCCGTGCGGGGTTGATGCGGGAAGGGCAAAATATATATTTGAGGGGGCGGGGAAGGTGCGGGATTTTACTAGATATTTTTGAAATTTGGGGTGGGGGATGAGTAGGGTAAGGTAAGGTATCAAGGAAAATCATAACTGCGGAAAGTCCCTCACAACTACAAAGAAAGAAATTAAACAAAGAGGCAATAGTAAACTAGCTGAAGTTAAGATCAAGCTAAGAGTACCAAGAATACTACAAAACAACAAGATAACTTGGCATATCACTTTTGCTGCACTGAAGAACTGTAGTCAGTGTGTTTTACACTAAACTCAGCAGTTTGTGATAATCTGAAAGCGACAGTCAATTAAGCAATAAACAAGTAGGGTGTGATCCTGCGGATCACAAAAAATGGGGCGGAGCCTGCGCTGCAACCTGCATTGAAGTTGCACCTAATGTAGTGAGAGCAATTCAGGGGGGGCTGCACTCCCTCTGCACCCCAACTGCTCCTGTTCATCCTGAGCAGCCTGGTCTTTGCAATGAAGAGCGGCACCCAAATGAGTTAGACGATTTAGGGGGGGCTGCG
>Ga0307966_1004006_pt1 | contig 10997 bp, 15 predicted proteins | sample OrgLakmetagen646_FD_203141 | JGI IMG/M metagenome (GOLD analysis project Ga0307966, IMG submission 203141) | Saline water microbial communities from Organic Lake, Antarctica - #646 | ecosystem: Environmental > Aquatic > Non-marine Saline and Alkaline > Saline | place: Antarctica: Organic Lake... | reverse complement strand
ATACAATCCAAATGGCAAGCATTGAACAAGGACTTAATGTTACCCGCGTCAAAGTTGAAAGGGTGATCCATTAGATGAGACGTGTGCAGAAGCAGTCACGCCCACTACTCCTCAGTTATCAATGCATTGGATTGTAAATGTTGTTTGCAACTGTGCCTGTTCCCTCTCTTCCCCGCGTAGGAGCTCAAAACTGGCCAGTGATTCTGCACACCGAAACGTTACTTGAAGTTTTTGACCCTACACAAATCATCATGCTCTCACCGGGTGAGTTTACACTGTCAGCTGTCGTGGCCTGGCTTTTAATGGCTTCAGTTGATTAGTTTGCCTCCTTCGCTGATCCTCATTCCACACTACTGCTCAAACTTGATCTAATGTTCCAATTCTGCGTTGCACACCCCCGCGGTAGATGCCCCTGAGCCAATGATGGAGTTTGATCCCACAAAGACTTACGTGATTGGTGGCATAGTGGATAGGACTGTCAGAAAGGGCGTCACCTCCACATACGCGGTACGTCGCTATGCCATAACTGCATATCTGTTTATGTGGTTGCAAACTGCTATTGACTGAAACGACGTGATGACTTCTGTTAGAAATGTACAGTGCTTCATACCCCACGATACCATAATACAGTATGCAAAGGAGTCCAGGCTACTTGTGTAAATGCTAAAAGCCAAAAATTACAAGCTGTACGAGCAAAAAGTGTTTCTTCCCTGGAGCAGATCTTATTGATGCTTCCTGAAAATTGCAACTCCTTGATTTTCGTGGCTCGCGCCTGAAAGCAAACACCTGGGTTAGGTATTGCGAGATTGCGAGTGACGTTTAATCCCTTAAAGAGCGAATCTACAGGAACACAGATCTCGTATCTTTCCGTTTGTATGCAGGAGGAGCATGGCATTCAGGCCCGGCGCCTGCCAATAGCAGAACATATGGCGTTCCTTGGAATGGATCCCAGTTGCGGTAGCAGCCCTGTTCTGAATGTCAGTGACGTGGCAATTGCCCTGTGCACACTTTGGCAAGAAGGTAGCTGGGAGGCGGCGCTCCAGCTTTCTGTGTCGCAGCGCAAAAGGAAACCACAGATAGTGCGCCCCAAGAGGTATAGAGCAAGTAACAGGGATGCGCAGCAGGATATAGACGGTGGCTTTCCAAAGGAAATAGCGGAGGGGCCAGTTGACTCATCCTAGCCGGGCGTTTTGTTTTCCTCATCATGGCAAAGATGGGGATTTAGAGGATTGGCTTTATCTACGCCACATTTTCGTGTTGTGAGTGGGCCATCAATCACGCCCTTTGCCGTGTATGTTTGAGTTGAATGGGAATTTGACTCCGATCCAGCAAACCATTCATCCCGAATAATGAAGGAATTTTAATACGTGCTTCGTCATTACGCGATGTGGCAATCTAGGAATGAGTGCCAATCTTCCTGCGATAGAAGCTTGATGCAGCATTTACTATCAAACGTGAATGTTGAATACTTTATGAGGTACCTCGATGATGTGTGAACTTGGCAATCATGCAACAAAAGAAAGTAGTCCTTGTAGTCCTGAAAAAGGTTGTGTGCCAGAAGCCTAGCCAATGCTAGCAGTGTTCCCTAAAACTACACCACAAAAATCAGCAGGGAATGCAAGCGCTCCACAGGGGAAATCTCGCTTTCTGCAACCTCCACAACGATCATGCCGCAGCCTGGTATGACACATCCTCTATGCGCCTCCGCAATGTGCACAGCACAATGTGTTGGAGCAGCAGTCCACAGCACACAGAACACAATCCAGAAGCAAGCGAAACAGAGGAGCGCGCCAAGCAGCGCCAGCAGCAGCAGCTACGAGCGAGCAGGCAGACCTTCCTGGCAAGCCAGGCAGATCCACAAACACAGCAACCAGGTGTGTGTGTGCGTGCGTGCGTGCGTGCGTGCATGCGTGTCTGTGTGTGTGTGTGTGTGTGTGTGTGTGTGTGCGCGCGTGTGTGTATGTGCGTGTGTGCGTATGTGTGTGTTCGTGTGTGTAGGTATGTGTTATTGCGTGTGTGTGTGAATGTGTGTATGTATTGCTAAGCATTACAACTGCAACATTGCTTGCCGTATCTGCATGCGTGCGTGCTTGCACTGCGTGCTTGCGTAGACAACCTCGTTCATCTAAATTAATGAGTCACCCCCCTCTGCTGTGCCAGGCCGCACAACCTCAGCCCTGAAGCAGCAGCGTCTCCGCCGTTTACACGACATGCAGGTGTGAATGGGGGGGCATAGCAGACTGCATAGTAGAGAGCACTGTTATGCACGTTGGAAAACAACAACAAAGACAAAACTACGCCAAAGAGTTGACTAAGAAATGAATAATGATGCTTATGCAGTCCCTCACCACCCAGCTGCGCCGCTGCACCAGCTGGCAACAGCTGCAGGAACTGTTCCTGCAGCAACGCTCCTGCATGAACCACATCCACCTGTCCGCCCTCATGGTGCGCCTGGCCCAGCTGGTGGGCAAGAACAACAGTCACAGCAGCAGCAGCAGCAGCAGGACGATTCACAGTGGGCTAGGTAGCACCGCCATGCTGCAGGGGGGCTCCCACCATCCGCTATCCAAAGGAGGAAAAGGAGGAGATGCTGGTGTAAACAAGCTGGAGCTGCGACCCTTCCTAGCGCAGCTGGTGCCGCATGTGGGCATGCAGCTGCTCACTTTTGGGCCTCGTCAGCTGTCCAACACCATGTGGGCACTGGGAAGGTGAGGGATTGGATCAAAAAGTGACTCAAAAACCCTTTGGGTGACTCTCACACACCAGGACATTGCCAGGACATACGTGTGGCTGCACAAGACAATCACACTGCAACCAATGAGCACGTTCCATCAGCAGCATGTGCAGCCTACGTAGGCTTTCCTTATCCACTGTCTCCTTGCGCCATCCAAGCTTTGGAGAAGCGAATGCTTATCTACTACTTAACGGCAACCAAACATATGTGCAGAAGCACACGAGCATGCATGCACCCGCATGCAAACATAAATAGACGAGTGCGCGCACGTCCCCATACTCATTTGTTGGCTCTTCACACATCCTCATGCCATACACAGGTTAAAGTACACACCTGGGCCGGCATGGATCACTGAGTGGTGCGGCTGCACTGCACGCAAGCTGGATGCATACTCGCCTCAGGTAAAGTGTGGAGAGGTGCAAGGCTGGAGATATATGTGCAAATGTGTGATAACCCACCATATGATTGTATTGTAGGAGGCTCCCTCGCTGCGCGGTGTTGCAAGGGCTTGCTGGCTGTTTGGTCTTGAATCGATCCGTGTTTGTTGTTGATTACCAGGCAACAAGCTGCAAGCTGCCTTGGTGCAGCCATACAACATTTCTTTTCTGCAGTCAACCCTGTTCCTCTGCACCGCTACAGTCTTTCTTTTCCTAAGCTTTCATGGCAGGGACTGCTATGGAGATTCTTCTTTCCTTGTGATAAAGCCTTATCTTCCCAGCCAACCTACCCACTTCTGCTGCTTCTTCTTACTCTCGTACTTTTAAACACACACACACACACACACACACACACACACGCACACACACGCACACAAACAAACACACACATGCACACAAACATACACAAACAAGTATTTACTTGGGTCCTCACTGCTTCAGGACCTGGCCATGTCTGCATGGGGTCTCGCAGCATCAGGCTCTGTCCGACCCCAATTTCCTACAGGTACGGTCATATAAGCGATATTCACAATATTAAGAACGCAAAAAGTGCAAGGTGTGAGATATGTGCACGAGTTGGGAGTCAATTTTAGGGCTTGGGCGTTTACAAGGGGGCTGCTCTTTAACACAGGGGGGCATCTAACAGGGAGAGCAAGACCATCAGATTTCTTACATGAATCTGTTCATCTACTTGTACACACAAATTTGAACAAATTTGGGCAAATTGAGCACAATGCTTTCTCAAACCGTGCCCCAAAAAATTTACCAAATATGAAAAAATTGACAAGATCATCCAGTACCACAAAGTGTATTCCCACCAGCACAAGCAGTGGCAATGAAAGCTGCTGGCTTAGGGGGGATTCACAATTCACAATACGCATGGTTGACCCCTGACTGACTTCCCACCCTCTTGTGTTTCCAAAACCCCGGCCTTACCTGTAGGTGCCCCCTTGCTCATGGTGCAGATCGCACGTGCGTGTGCACAGCCAGAGATTCTGGCAGGCTGCAAGGTGCAGGTGAGTCCCGCAGGATCCTGACTTGCCTGCTAAGCTGTTGGTTTGACTCGTGCAATGTGTTGATTGGATGGGTCAGAACCATAAATCATGATATCATTCTTTTTTCGACGCCGTTACTTTCGAACCGTAAATACTGTTGATGCCGTCAATACTGTGAATATTTGTGTTGAATAGTATACCAAGGGTTGGCCAGAGCCGTATATATCCGGTGTATGTACGGTATTTTTGGTAGGGATTTCATCAAATACAAGGTCACATACGGTGTTTATATACAGTTCTAGCCAACTTTACCTACTAGTCTTGAACCCTACTTGTTGTGGCTGTTAGTGAGGTGCTCTCAATTACCTTGTACCTAGTTAGCTCGTGTTTGTATTTAAATATACTAGTTTCATTTGAGCTTGCACGGTTTGGCTCAAGACACGTTGCAATAAGAACGATCAGGACGGTCTATTTCCCTCCAGTAAAAGCGTGACCCTTTCCACATTGAGTGTGCAGTCCTACCTCTGGCTACAAATCATTTGCAATGTGCGCACCACTCCTCTGCCAGTTCCTTCACCAATTTCCACGCGTCTACTTCCCATGACATACTGACACACCTTCAGGATATGTCCAACATCATTTGGGCTTTGGCCTGTGTGGAGGCAGCCCCTGAAGCAGGGGTCCTGCATGCTCTGGTGCAGCACACCAACCAGCTACTGCTGCAGGTCGGTGATGTGAGACGAGGAAATGAGGGGGCGGCAGTGGAAATGACTGAAAGCCACTGATGTCTAGTAACTTGACGGCCTGAAAATATAGACATCGGTGGCTTTTAATGAATTTCAAGCCTTCTCCCGAGTCAATCTGGCACGCATGTGTGTGCCTGAGTCAATCTGGTATTTACAGGGCATCTGTTGTGGATTCCATGCCTTTTGATTTTTGATGCTCTGTGGGTCACAGGAAAAGGACACACACCGTAGCTCCCTGCACTCGGTCCCGTAAGCCTTACGCGCTTTGGGCAACATACTATCATCTTCCTGCTGCATGAGTGTTCAGCAACATGAGGGACATGCTCTGCTCTCTGCCTGCTGCTCGTCCTCGCCCACCCTCATTGTACCCGTATCTTACCCTCATCCTTAAGTTGAACATACTCATTGTCACCACCACCCTTTTCTCCGTTCTTGCACACGTGTGTCCCTGTCCAGTACACTCGTTCCATTCTCCCTCTGCTAAATACACTTGTCCTTATCTTCCAGGGGTCCCAGCTTCAAAAACAAGCCCTGATCAGCATACTCGCGGGCTCTGCCATACCCGCCGCTCCTGATACTGTCACCGACAACAGTGGCAGCAGCAGCAGCAACAGGAGCAACAGGAGCAACAGCATGGCTGCTAACATAAGCGGCACCCTTGTCCAAAGTGAAACACCCCGCAATGAGCCCTCCTTCACCAGCAGCAGCAATAGCAGCAGCAGCAGTAGCCAGCACACCCATCCTGTCAGGCTTACCTTCCACTCACCCCCACCCCCACCCATAGCTGACGACCCTCATCAACCAACAGACAGCAACGATAACAGATCCCTCTCATTGTCAGCGGACGCCAGCACTGACGACGTTGCATCGGCAGAAAGCTCCTCCCACGCGACATCGCCTGGCTGCGGTGTTGACCAAGCGCCAAACCTCGTCAGTCCATGTAACCCAGACAGCCTTCCGTCTCCCTCATTCCCCCCCTCTTCAAATTCTACCCCATGCTCCCAACCTGTGCACGCAGCAAAAAACATTGCACGCGCGCGTAGGCGTGCCCAGGCGCGAGCTCGTGCACGTGCGCGCACGCGTGCGCGTGCGGCTGGCGCTCAACTGCCATCCGACCTCCCCCCACCAGATGCCAGCCTTCTCCTCACACTGAACCCATTCCCCAGCAGCCCTTTTCCCTCCAGTAGTAATCCTGCATCATCACCTGCCATGTCATCACAGAAGCAGACCTCCACCAACACCCTTTTCGACACCGCTCTCCAGCGCCCCTTCCCATCACTTGCACAAACCAGCTCCACCCCTTCTGACTTTCCAGCCCCACAGCCCCCATTGCAAGGATCACGGACCAGCTCCACGCACCCTGGCACCACCACTGCCACTCCACCCACGCACCCCAGCTCTGTACTCCAAGGCAACAGCACTTGGCCGACGAGTGTCTTAGCACAGACAAGCAAAAAGGACGTCGTTGCCATCCGGCCTAACCCTCCCAGCACGAGCAGCAGCAGCAGCAGCAGCAGCAGCCCCCTGCACCCTTCTGCCCTAAGCAGCATTGGTCCTGCCAGAGAAAAGCCGACAAGCAATGCATTCACAAACAGTGTGTCCTCTCAGCCGCCCCAGCCAAAGCTCTCTACCTCTGAAAGCAGCGAACACCTCAAGCAGCCTCTGCCAAGCGCCTTTTCCACCAGTGCTGGCAATAGCCCTAGACCATCATCAAAGCATCCACCATCGCCTTCTGACCCTCCTTTTTCAAACGACGAGGCTCTCAAGCAGCCTCTGCCAAGCACTTTTTCCTCCACTGCTGGCAATAGCCCTAGACCATCCTTGAGCCAGCCACCCCTGCCCGGTCCTTCTTCCTCCTCAAGTAGCACAGCTGAGCAGCTTTCATCAAGCACCTCCACCCCAGATGACCGCAGTACCAATATTCCCACTGCTCCTCAACGCACCCAGCACTCCCTGTCAAACAGCCCTGCTGCTCGTGGGCTGCCAAAGCCCCAGGAGCTGAGCAACCTGGCCTGGGGCTTAGCTAAGCTGCACTACCACCCAGGTGTGTCTGCATTTGCAAGTGCGTTTTGGAATGGACTCATCTGGTAATCGTTCCAGAACTGAGCAACTTGGCCCGGGGTCTAGCTAAGCTGCACTACCACCCAGGTGTGTCTGCGTTTGCAAGTGCGTTTTGGGATGCTCTTATCTGGTACCCAAATTCTCTGCGCAGCATGTTGCTGACGGGGTAGTTGTCGGAATGGCCGATGCTCAGGAGTTCATTATCCAAGCACATCTCTTCTCATTGGCCTGCAAGTAAGTGCTTTTTGCCACTGCTCACGTGGTACGACAGGAAAGAAGCATAAAAGAAGGAAGCCGTTGACAGTCAAACCACTGCCCCCAGCAGCTCACGTGCTTTCTATCCCTCCCGCTCACTTGCTTCACCCAAATCCTTTATTCAATTGAACAGCATGCTGCTGACGACCATCCACTACGCCCTCCCCACAACAGCTTGCGTGCTGTCTATCCCTTGTGTTTGCATGCTTCACCCTAAACTCCATCACAGAATTCGATGTCCACTGTCATCCGTTTCATCTACTTGACACATGCAGGCGAGCGCTTCCTGTCCCTCCTATTCACGTGCTTCACCCAAAGCTCACGCATCGCGCACAGCACCACTGAGTTGAGCAGCAGCAGCAGCAGCAGCAGCAGCAGCAGCAGCAGCAGCAGCAGCAGTGGAAATGTATCAGACAATGAGCAGCAGCTTGCACAAACAAGCAGGAGCACAGCCAGCAGCGGCAGCAGCAGCAGCAGCAGCAGTAGCAAGGGAAGCCAGCAGCAGCAGCAGCAGCAGCAGCAGCAGCAGCAGCATAGAGATCCCCCCCAGCATTATGCCAACATGCTGTGGAGCATGGCCAAGCTGCGGCACTGCCCCCCCTCTGGCGAGATGGCAGCATGCTTGCAGGTGCATTGTAATGTGTTGTATTTTGCTGTGTATGGGAACGTGTGCTTGTGTGTGTGTGTGCATGTGTAGTGTGTGTATGCCTTCGCATGCGTGTTATGTGCTGTATTCGTTGGTCAATTTATTGCACACATGAGTGCATGCGTGCATGTCTGTGTGCAAGGAAAATAGTGTGTGTGTACGTGCATGCCTGTGTTCTTGCATAACGCCCCATGCCAGGCACACACCTGATACCTATTGATCTTACTGTTAGGACATAGTTGCAGAAAAGTATGAGCTGGATGCCTGCTCCTACCTGTTGTCAGTTATCCCTATTAACGCATAAAAACGGCAAGCATTGCTTAGCTATCACAAAGTTAACGTATACGAATAGTGGTGCCTGCAATAGCTTTACTGAGTTCTCTGCGCTTGCTAGCAGATGTGAGAACATGAGGCATGCAAGCAGTGTTTGACCGCTATGCACACGTGTACACACACACACAGGGACTGCTAGCACCCAAGACTCTTGACTTAAGCCACAGCTCCCCGCCTGTCGACCCTTACCAGCCACACTTAAGTGGTGGAGGGGTAAGAGGAACCACCACAGTTACCCCTACAAGCAGCCCGCCCCCTCCTCAGCTTATGCAACAGGCTCACGGCAACAGCACTGAACACCTTCATCGCAGCAACAGCACTGCAAACAGCAGTAGCAGCAGCCTCAGCAGCAGCCTCAGCAGTAGCAGCAGTGACCTAATCGGCAGCAGGGACCCTCCAGAAGGCCTAGGGTCTGGACAGGCAAGCAGTGGCGCCCACAGCAGCATGAGCAGCACAGCAGGGGTGTCTCGTTCGTACCGTACAAGCGCTGCTGACAGCCCGCAGCTTTCGCAGCACCCCCACCTCAAAGGCGTGGATGTGGCACACGTGCTGTGGGCGCTGGGCGTTCTCAAGTGAGTGGTGTGATCTGAGCAGTGTGCTAGAAAGGGTGCGTGTGCTCTTGGCCATGCGTATGTGAAATTAGTGTGCACGAAAAGAGAACAGCTGTATGAGGGTAAAAGCTGCATGTGGCGCACGTGCTGTGTTTGTCCAATGTCTAAAAAGTATGCGGAACTTGGTAAGTTGTGTGCACATTGGTAGAGCCTGTCATTGTTCTCATGGTCATGGACTGCCCCAGCTTTTCTACCTTAGAGACGTGGAAGTGAGACACATACTACGAGGATATGTTTTGGTCTATGATGCTACTACACACACTCACAAACACACACGCAGACACATACACCATTACGTACACATACACTATGAAATTTGAACATGGTTTATGGTGCTATTACGCACTCACCATTTCAAACACACATGCACATACACACATACGCACACACATAATCACACACACAAATGCACACACTGCTCCCACAGGTACAAGCCCTCCACGTCGCTCTTGCGCCTCTTGCTGCTCCACACCCACGTGGCCCTGCACAGCACAGCCCTTGAGTGGGGCATTGTGGACGAGAATGGTCGAAACAGTGCTACTGCAGCCGCAGCAAGCGCTGCTGCCGCTGCCGCTGCTGTAGCAGGGATTCACAGGCGGGGCTTTAGCTAGACCACCTGCTGCTTGCATGAAAAGTCGCTACTCGGTGATGCCTCTATTTGCTGCATTCAGTGTTGTGCACATACGGCGTCAATCAGAAATGGCACCGTAAATTACGGTGCTTAAATGACGTCTACGTCACATAACTGTAATTAACGGTGAAATTCATACTAACAGTGGGAAATCGTAAGTAACGGTGCGGCGTCAGGGACTCAGTGGCTCAGAGTGCCAACTCAAGCTCCGATTTCCCCACGAACAACATTTGCGATTTGCGATTTGCGATATAAATATAAAATGTCCTCTGGTAATCAGGCCAAGAGGGCTCGTGTGGCCCTGAGTCAGTCGAGCCTGGCCCGGCCTGGCCAGCTGCTGACGGTTTCCCACCGTAAATAACTAATTCTTGACGGTTTCCCACCGTAAATAACTGATTCCTGACGGTTTCCCACCGTAAATAACTGTAAAGCCGACCGTCACACGTCAAAAATTAAAATCACACCGTATATTACGCCTGAGGATTAGTTTCTGACGGTCAAAACCGTAAATTACGCCTGACCGTCAAGTGACGGTTGACGGCGTCAACCGTTAAGTGCACAACACTGGCTGCATTGCAGGTGTTTACAACCAAACAAAACTGTGTCGCTGCCGTTGCTGCCGAATACCCGTCTCTACTAAGCTACCAAGCTACCCTGTTCAGAACAACCTGATCCTGAGACACCCAAGCTGCAACCCCTCTGCCTCTTGTTTTTGACACGCTTTTGCCTTTTGTGTGTGTATGTGTGCATGTGTGTGAGTATGTATGTGTTTTTGTGTGTATGTGTGTGTTTGGGTGCGTGCGTTTGTAAATAGCGTCGGACCACAGCGCCTTTCTTTCAATGCTGTAAGGCAGCATAACAGTCACTAGTGAACCGTCCTTTCCTACTACCTTTTAACTTCCTTCTGACCACAGCACTATTCCGCTGAAGTCATGACCGCCACTGCAGATTCATCCAGGACCCTTTCTGTTAGTCCTCATAATTCCTATATAGGAAATAGGAAAGTGCTGCCTGTTGGTACACATTTATGCTGCGGGAATTCAACAATCTACACTGCCTCAGTCGTCTGAAGTCACAAACACTTATTTTGTCCTTTTTGGTTCTAGACATAAGAATTGCTGCTGCTGCCTTTTTTGTAAGGGAGGCATCTGACAACAGCACTGCCTCCGATGCTATCAAAGGCTGCCGTATTGCTAGTGCCTCTCCACCTACCTAGAACTTCCCACCTACCTATTCCTTTTGTAGGGGAGGTGCCTCTGCTGCTCGTGTAAGGGATGCGTCTGACGAAGGCACTGCCTCAGCCGTAGTCATGGCCGCCACTGCAGCTGCAGCAAAACGCAGGCAGCCGCTGCAGGTAAATGTCGGGAAAAGCCGTTTTCAGGGTTGGCAAACATGCTTACGCATGTGTACACATTAGACTCTCTCTCTCTCTCTCTCTCTCTCTCTCTCTCTCTCTCTCTCTTCCTCTCTCTCTTAGAGAAGGCATTAATCATATATCCAGCCACAAATGAGAATTATATAATCTTCTGGCAAACCCTATTTCTATTC
>Ga0307966_1004003_pt1 | contig 10999 bp, 13 predicted proteins | sample OrgLakmetagen646_FD_203141 | JGI IMG/M metagenome (GOLD analysis project Ga0307966, IMG submission 203141) | Saline water microbial communities from Organic Lake, Antarctica - #646 | ecosystem: Environmental > Aquatic > Non-marine Saline and Alkaline > Saline | place: Antarctica: Organic Lake... | reverse complement strand
TGTGTCTGTATCAGCGTGTACCCCCTTACAAGTTGCACCTATCTTTGGCACCTGCAGTGTTGCTGCAGTGTCTGTATCAGCGTGCACCTCCTTACAAGCAGCAGGCATGCAGCAACTGTGGTTCACGTTTCTAGCCAGTCGGTTTGGGGTGCACTTTGATCTCTGGCAGCCCATGAATGCACTTCAGTGTCACACCTTTTCAAGTTGTGGTCTGAAAGAGCGGATGCGATTCTCTCTTTCGCACGCGTGCATGCTTAATTCCACGCTTACACGCGCAAATGCATGCACACGCACACACACACACACGCGCACACACATACACGCACATAAACACACATACACTAACAGGTTGCCAAGTCCATTGAGCCAAACATTCGTTTCATCCAAACGACCGTGCAAGCCCCTGCAACCCTCAGTCGGGGGCGAACATGGTTTGAGTTCTTGCAGGTAGGAACCAAGCATGTGCACCGTTGCACACAGCTTCCATTCTCTATATCAGCAAGGTCGTTGCCGAGATCTAACTCAGCCGACCTCTGTCCCTCATTGCAAATAACAATGGTCAAGACGTGATGCTCAGCAGCTTTTCGTTGGGGGCCAGCAAATAGCACTTGTATTTGAGCGATCAATGTGTATTTGAACGATCATTGATCAATGATGAGGGAAAATAACAATGGTCAAGACGTGATGCTCAGCAGCTTTCCGTCGGGGGCCAGCAAATAACTCTTGTATTTGAGCGATCGATGTGTATTTAAACGATCATTGAGCAATAATGAGGGTGGTCAAGACGTGATGCTCTGCAGCTTTCTGTCGGGGGCCAGAAAATAAAACTTGTATTTGAGCGATCGATGTGTATTTGAACGATGATTGATCAATGGCGAGGGAGTTTTGCTGTACTTGGTACTAGAGCGGCTCCTTTTCTTTAATCAAGGTGGGGGTTGGTTTTTCACTGCATGCGTAATTTTCTAGACTTTTTTGTCTGCTTTGTCTGCACAAATCATGAATACGTATGGCCAGTTCTATCAACAAGCACGCCAGTGCCGCCTCTGCAGGTGCTGCTCTCTTGGGTGCGGCTGTGGCTGTTTGGGCTGGCCTACCTGTTTTTCTGGTACGGGTCGGATCTAGAGATAGAAAGCCTTGCTTGCTCTTATTAGTCTAGTCTAGTTCAGTACTGTGGCAGTCGTGCAAAACCTACTGCTGCTCACTCTTATTAGTTTAGCTCAGTACTGTGGCAGTCGTGCAAAACCTACGGCTGCTCGCTCTTATTAATCTAGTTCATCACTGTGGCAGTCGTGCAAATGTATTCATTACATAGATGGATTGCCATTCTTCAGTTTGCCTAATCGCTTTCAACGTAATGTAAATTTATTTGCTCGTAGGGGAGCAACGTTCCTCCGGCTAGGAGGCAACGGCCTCAGTGCTCTTGGGTGAGACAGCGAGAGGATGTTGAGCTGATGACTTTGAGTGCCCTTTACACCATACCAAAACACTCGACCCTGCAGCTTCAATTCATGACCTGAGATTGCATTTTAATAGATTGTTTAACATAATGTGATTTTGATTGCTGAATGACTGCACGTCCTTGTGTCAGCTCAGTTGAAGCACGACTGCTTTTTGTTAGTGCCTTGCTTCTTCTCTGTACGGAGGGAGGGGCTTTGTTTATAGTTTGCCTTCACCATGGTGGCAAGCAAAAACCTCAATGTGCTCAAAACACTCTGCATTGTGACAGTCCCTTGCTTCTCTACTTAGTCGGGACTACAGATCTGAACCCAAGGAGCCTCTTGCTTTTACAATGTGACAGTAATTAGATTCATTTGTCCATTGCTCCTCTGTGTGTAGGGGCCTCTTTGCTTTCACTGTGGTGGTTAGCGTGATTTCTCCATTGCTCCTCATTGCTCATATTGCTTTCACTGTGCGTGATTGCTTTCACCGTGGTGGTTAGCGTGATTGCGTCATTGCTCCATTGCTCCATTGCTCCTCTGTGTGCAGGGGCCTCTTTGCTTTTACTGTGGTGGTTAGCGTGATTCTCAGTGTGCTCAGCGCTCTGGTCTTCCTGTCTGCCTCGGGTGCGGACGCCATTGGCTCTTGCATCATTTACCTGGGCAGGTGGGTAAAAAAAAAGTGCTGATTTACTATCTGTAAATGACTTACAAGAGAGGATGAATGCGGTGCCAAAGTAGCGTATTTTGCATGGTTTGATTGTTTGATTGCAGCACACCGAAAAAAAGTGCTCTCGGTACTCCAACTTACTATTCAAGTACAGGACTGGAGACAGTTACAAACCTTTCCCTCCAATGGTGCATGAAGGCATTTCTTACTCTGCTTGCCAAAAACTAGAAAAGTGCTTGTTTGAAGTGGCATGTTCTCGCCTCTGCAAAAATGATGGTTGTGGTGATGGATACATACCTGCATTGCTTCAGGGATTATTGAGCATGCCAGCAAGGCACACCAGTGCACAACCTGTGTTTCTCTCTCCCACTTTTAAGTATTGGACAAATCCATACATTGCCACACAATTAGAGTGGCAAGCATTGCACACCAATTAAGGTACAGCCTTTGTTTTTGCCCCCAGGTTCACTGACATTGCGCGGAAAAAGAGTGCGACGGTGCGGGAGTTGAGCTTTGCAGAGACAAAGGAGCATGAGGAGGAAAGCAAGGTGAGTGTTTTGGACAGGTCCGAGCATTGCGTCGACGTGAACAATATTGACTTGTTGATGATCAATGTGCATTGTGCATGCTCACTGAGCTACTCTATGCAAGCTGGAATGTTTCTCCTGGACTGGTTTAGGGCGTTTTTTACAGTTTTGAGAATTCTTGCTTTGTTTGCAGTCAATGTACATCCTATTGTCAGTTAGCCTATGCAAGTTGGAATTACAATGTTCCATGCAAGTGCTAGCAGATCAGTGCACTTTCAGGGTGTTTTTTACATAACACACATGCACACGCATACACGCGCACACACAGTTGGGCCCACGCAAGCTACCCCCTGGCTCCTTTGAGCAGCTGGACGAGTTTCTGATGAGGCAGCTGGAAACCAGCACAATTCGACGCCCCCAGCGTCAAATGTCTGGCTTTGCCACACCCGTCCATGGAAAGTTTGAGAGTTTTTAAGTGCAGTAATGCACCTGTGTTTGCTATAGAGAGGGTAGCCACGTGTTTTTCATTGTTCTAATACGACAGCCCCAGCGTTAAGTGTCGGGCTTTGCCTCACCTGTCCATGGAAAGTATATGCATTCAATTTTGGTAATGCACCTGCGTTTGCTATAGAGAGGGCAGCCATGTGTTGTTCTATTTTTTCGTATTCCTGCACACAACTGCATTAGCACGTCATCTAACGTGTGCGTGATTTATCAATTGATCCCATGGCTAGGAGCCTGTTCGTCAATTGTCGAGATTGCAATTGTTAAGACTGTGATCGTCAAGACTGCATGCCAGCTGATAACATTTATGGAGCGAGCTTTGTCAATTGTCAAGACTGTGTTTTGTCAAGACTGTGATTGTCAAGACTGCATGCCAGCTGATACCATTTCAAGAGCGAGCGTCTCTGCCAACACAGGCTTGCTACTTGTTTGCTGTTATTCCACAGCAAGTAACCAATAATACAACATATACTGACATCCATACAACCATACACATTTTGATACAACTCTTCATTTGTTCTGTGCAGCACTCCGCAGCCGCCCAGACATTCCCCGTTTAGCCCATGACCCCCTGCTTGTGCGCTGCTACGATCTGCAGGTAGTCAATTTGAGGTTGCGTTTTCTGACAGTGCTACTGAAGAGTGAATGTGCGTTGTATAAAAGGGTATGCTGATGATGCACGGTTCTCACGATGAAAGCCAGGACGGCTGTCACTTTCACATTCCTTTTAGTATGCACAAAGTATACACACAAACGCGCAAAGGACACCTTACATTCCCTTCAATACGCGCAAAAGACACCTCCGTAGTAAAGTTGCCACATTTGCATGAAAGTACCAAACATCTAGACTTTAAATTCCGTAGAGGTCCAGCAAAACAATCAGGTGATCCTTCCATCAGCACTGCATTTGCAGCGCCCTTGTTGTTCCTGCTGCGTGTGCGCAGTTTAGAAAACAGGCAGAAAATGCCCTGGGAACTTTACGAAATATCAAACTTCGATACTACATACTTGCTAACTTCTTGTTATATATAAACATACATGAACATTTCAAGATATCACTGCTTCAAACGATAACACATGCAGTTTATTGATGCGGTGGGCAACTTGTACAGTGACATCGGCCCAGAGGAAGTGTTGGAGCACTTTGACCACAAGGGTTTCTTTGCCTACGCCTCTAAGGCAACACGCAAGGTATCGGACTTGCTTTGCTTTGATCCAATGCAGTACTGTAATCAACCTCTCAGATGAATTCAGTGCTTTAGTATTTTGTAAGTTCAATTTGCTATGCTGATTTCACACCTTTTTTCTCATTATTAATATTACTTGGGTGGGGCTGAGATTTGATAGCAGATTGAAGAAAGGCACGTTTGGTATGTACAAGCTCAGCAGCGTAGGCATCAGAATGCACACAAAAGTTTAGAGGCAGACTTTTTACATCTTTGATATTTAGACCCGAGTCCTTGAATGGTCCATCGTGTGAGTATTGTTGCTGGTGCTACCCACGCTCCAAAAAACTGCATGGAGAATATTGGAGGCTCATTAAAGAAAGTTGCGAAGACCGGTGTGCTGCTCCTTTGCAGAGTTCAGCTGGTTTCAGGTCTTTTGTCCTCACAGTATATTATTCAAAGAGTTGATATCACGCTGACGTTCATTGAGATATTACGTTGGTGCTGTCTTGAGAAGGTGGATCTGCTGGTGGCTGGTGGTGCTGCTGAGTGGCTATCCCAGCTGCTCCCAAAGCTCACTGTTTTTTGTTTTCCCAAAAGAGGTAGCTCATCGCTATCGCTCCCTGTTGTGACCCTCACCGTACTTTTCGCAATCCGTGTGTTATGGAAAAGAACCGGGCCTACTTGCCCAGACCCAGCCTGCGTTGTTTTGCAATTTTGCTCTGCTGTGTCTTCCCTCATCCTGAGCTTTGTTAGCATCGTAATGGACGCCCTTTAGGTTCTGTGAGGTTGTATGAATTGTATCAGGTACTCTTATCACCACAAAGAATGTTGTGTGTGTGGTATTGTGTGATGCGTGTGTGGTGTTGTGGCGTTCTTAACCCAATGCCACTGAGACCCGCTTGTGGTGACATTGGAATTTTTCAGATTGCTGTGCCATTGCTCTTGTTGTTTGTAGTCTATCAGCACGAGGTGTGACCGGTGCACACTGCCTTGACACAGCCTTTTGTGGGATCCAAGCACCATTGTTGTCGTTAATGGGATTGAAGGTCTGATGCGCATAGTGACGCCGGCAGTGTGCCTTTTACTAATGCGCAAAGTGATGCTGGCAATGTGTCTTTTACTAATGCGCAAAGTGATACTGGCAATGTGCCTTTGACTGATGCGCAAAGTGATACTGGCAATGTGCCTTTGACTGATGCGCAGTATTATGCTGGCAATGTGCCTTTGACTGATGTGCAAATTGATACTGATACTGATACTGATACTGATACTTGAAACTGATACTGGTACTGATACTGACACTGACACTGACACTGATACTGACACTGACACTGATACTGATACTGATACTGATACTGATACTGATACTGATACTGGTACTGATACTGACACTGACACTGACACTGATACTGACACTGACACTGATACTGATACAGATACTGATACTGATACTGATACTGATACTGGTACTGATACTGACACTGATACTGATACCTTTGATACTGGAGTGCAAATTAATACTGGCAATGTGCCTTTTGTCTAGCTCAAAGCAGAAGTATGATACCTTCACAAAATTTGATAGTCTTGATAGTAAAAGTTGTACTTGCTTGTTATCACCTTCCAGGTTTGTCTGGATAAAAGTATGATGTACAGTCTGATGCTATGCTATCGATACTGCTTACTCATTAGCACCACCTTACTTTTGCACTACCTGCTTTGGATGCCAGTTCGCTCAATTACTGGCAATCCAGCATTTCACATTTCACACAGCACCACAACATTCAATTGTTTTCACCCGATTCTCACCCTGAAATTCACCGAATCACTGCCCGCTAATGCCCGCTAATGGCTGCCCGCCGAATTAATTCACAGGTGGCTGCAGTTTTCCTGCTGCGCTTGCTTGCTTGGAGGCGTGTCGTTGGCATCGTGCGTCCTGCAGGGCCAAACGCTGAGCCGGATGAGGCACTGCGCTACGTGTTTGTGTCTGGCCTCCCTGGAGCAGGAGCAGGGATGGTGTATCAGTTCCTGACAGGCATGCCCATCGACACCAAGGTATATTGGGTTGATCAATTTCTGAGACACAATGGTCAATTATGTATTGGCTGAGGCTCTAAAACTGACCAGTCCCAGTGGCATGCCCGTCAATACCAAGCCGTGTAGGGTTGGTCAACCATCAAGTTTAGCACGGGCTGGATGGCCAAGCAAGGACAAGCAGTAGGCTCCCAGGGAAAGCAAGAAAAATAAGAATGGGCAGGTTTCATGGAAACTTATGCACAAAAAGAAGATAACTGACAAACAGAAAGCAAAGCCTAATGCTCATACAACGTGTGTGTGTGTGTTAGCTGAGGATGTTTGTGTATCTTTTGAATATTGGCCTGTGTGTTTTGTCGAAAAATGTAGCATGGGAAGTAAATGTGTGGTTGGTTCTCATTGCAGGTAAATGGCTTCAACAGAAACATTGAAAGCATACAAACGCTTTTCCCCCAGATGTTTTTTTTACTGTTTTATTGCCATATAGGCAGTTATCTTTAGCGATGTTGCTTAATACCGTACTTGCCTTGTTTGCCAGATTATGGAGGACTTTGCTGGAACTAGAGCACAAGCTTCTTCTTCATTTTACAAGATTTCGGCGATTGCTCGGTCGCTTGCACTACATTCTTCTTTTACCTGCACGAAAGCTTTACTAGAGCTCACTGACCCTCCTCAATTTGACAGCAAGCACTCGGTCATTGCTCCACTCTTTTTCATGCACATTAAGTGTGCTTGGGACTCTCTGACCCTCCTCAGGTGCCCTGCCATCAATCCTGGACAGAAATCCGCTCCATTATGCACCACCCCTCAGCCTATGCCGTTCTGGCATGCCCCCCCTTGCGAGATGGCAATGGGTCAGGCAAGGGACAGCCAGATGCCAAAGTGCCCCCTGCTAGCTGGGTGACCGACCTCAGCCATGGTGTGTGAGTTTTCTGAGGCCGCTGATCATGCTGTTTTAATGTTTAGGATGCATGATGCGTGGTAATTATATAAAAGAAATTACGCAGGCAGTGAAAAATCACTCTTCACATTTAAATAAGGAAATGGAGCCACTTGCGTGCGTTACTATCTTGAACCACTCTGCAACAGCGCGACTGTTGTTCATGCTGTTCTAATGTTTTAGAACCGCAGGTAATGTGAAGCAGCATATTGACTGAGGGACAGGAGGATATACTGAGGTTGTAAATAAGGCAATGGTGATGCACTGAGGTGGGTTTGTACAATCATCAATCAGATGCTGAGCAAGAAGGCAATGTCGAGTGGATGACCAACCTCACTGAATCAGATGGTTGCTGCAGTTTTGTGTATCTTTCAAATGTCAAATACATGCACCAAACTGCTGCACAATTCACGGTGAACCCCAATGCAATCCCAACAATGCAGCTGGGACTTGCTGCACTGTGTTCATATTCTGAAGGACATGATCTAAATTTGATGGGCATGATCTGAGTATAAAGGACACGCACGATCTGGAATTAAAGAGAGTTAAAAAACAAACCCCCCTATGAGGCATGTTGTTAGTTCAATCCTTTTTGCATGGTGTAGCACCATGCATAAAAACACCAACCTATTTCTTACACTTCATCATATGTCTACCCGACAGCAACATCTTGTGGTTCTCATTGATCACCCATCCACTCAAACTAGCATCAAAAAGACCCACACCTACGCAACCTAGCATCAACACTAAATTTCTCTCACATTGATACTGTGCCCTCTTAGCTCTGCATTGTTTGATGCGGGCATTCTCTCCTGCCTTGTGTTCACTCAGGTGCTCCTGCCTTGTGTTCACTCAGGTGCCCCTGCCTTGTGTTCACTCAGGTGCCCCTGCCTTGTGTTCTCTCAGGCCTTCTCCACAAAAGGCTCTCCTCAACACAAGGCTCTCCTGCCTTGTGTTCACGCAGGCATTCTCTCCTGCCTTGTGTTCACCCTCACCGTGGACTCCCTTGAGCAGTTTTGCTCCACTCTCAAGTCCCCTCCAATCCTCCCTGCAAGCACCCCGCCCGCCAGCCAAGCAGAAGGCAAAGGTGCTGCGGGCAATGGTGTTATAGACACGCCTGATGATGGCAGCCATGCACGGCAGGAACAAATGCAGCACCTGGAGCAGCAGCAGCAGCAGCAGCAGCAGCGGCGGCGGCAGCAGGAGCAGCAGCACAGCAGGGATGCGCTAGCTGCCAAGTTGGCGCAGGTGTGGCAGGCACTGGAGTTGCACCGGCCTGTATTAATGCTAGTACACCGGAGGGCGAGCACGAGTGATGAAGGAAAACAGGTGGGTGTGTGTATGCGCATGCATGTGTGTGTGTGTAGTGTGTGTGTGTGTGTGTGTGTGTGTGTGTGTGTGTGTGTGTGTGTGTGTGTGTGTGTGTGTGTGATGGAACAAATGAATTTGAAGCACTGGCGCGTCATAACTTTGACACAAAGCAGAGCTGGATATAACCAAAGGACGCTGTCTGCTTGCACAGGCCTGTGCCTCGCACATCAACCATGACACTGAAATATGAGCTTACCAGTACAACATGATCTGTTGCCCGCAATTATTGTTCCTTGAAGCTGTAGTTAGCACGATTGTGTTTTTAACAGTGCATTAGGTCACTAGACAAATAGTTAACATGATCCTGTTTTTAACAAAGCGTTAGGTCGCTAGAACTAAGTGGTCCAGAGATCTGTAGTACCGCACTAAGCAGTGATCTGGCCGGGACCACACAGCGTACACCTTAAATTTACAGTAAATTAAATTTTAAACTTGCACAAGATTAAAACGGGCAATGATCTGGCCAAGACCACACTTAGGGTTAGGTTAAGGGTTTAGGGTTAGGGTTTAGGATTAACAGCGTACACTTTTATTTCAACAACTCAATTTTTAAACTTGCACAGGATCAAGACGGGCAGTTGGAGCATTTGAGGAATGTGTCACGGCAGTGGACAGCACTGATCACAGAGGAGGCCAATCGCCGTAAGCCTTGTGTTTCCTTAAAAATTTCTTACTAGTCATTCATCCTATTTTGTCTTGGTACTAATTAACTAGATTTAGGCTCTGTCCTGAAGTCAACGAAGTATAAATAGTCTTGCCCCTTGCTGGCTTGTACATAACACACGCTCATGCCTCGCAGGTGGTCTTGACCCGAATGATCTGACAGTAGCGCCAGCAGAGCTGTGTGACCAGCCACCAATGGGCGTCTCTGGGTTTGGACAGCTGAAGAATTTTATTTCACAGGCTTTGTCTAACGCGCACCAGCAGCGCTAGTTCGTTGGAGTGATGATGTTACATATAATGCTCAATTTCATCTGCTAGTACGAAGAAGAACATGCCAGGCTAGCCGAACAGTGTAGCTTCTGGGTTAGTTTTGTAGGGCAGTTAATTTTAACGTCCACTGATGTTCAAGACGAGTAGTGGACAAGTGCACACAGTTTTAACAGAGTTGTATACGCTTGCAGAGGAGCGCAGTAAATCATGCATTTAAAGAAACCAGGAGCTGCAAAGATTAGTTGTATTGGGCATATATCGATCACTCCTTTTGGTCGCGTATGATGTTCCAGTGATCGTTGATACGTGAGATGCTATCCTGGCTCGCACACTGCATCGTTTGCCCTGAAAATTATTTACACACATATTACTTAAGTCATGTAAAGTTGCAGCTCCCTATTATCGTGAACTCTTTGGGAGCAATAGAGAAAAGAGTGCACACCTACTGCATTAATAATGACAGCAGCATCAACCACCGTGAGTTCACCACTCATACTATGATTGCCATGATTAAAATTAGGGTATCATGAAATAATACAAGCGTGAAACAAAAGTTAGACCGCACAGAAACGGGCTCAAACGGGCTTTATAAAGCCTCATTTTCTAGTTTGGAGTTTTTTTGGTCCTGCAGTGCCCTGTAATTATGGCGGCACCGAAAAATATGTAAAAAATAAAAAATAGGGGAGAACGCACTGGTGCTTATGAGGACAAGCGGCGTTGCTTGGCCAGCATGCAACAGCCTTTGCTCTGAGCTCTCCATCTCCCCCTGGCCATCAGCTGGGCTACCCTCCTCACTTTCAGACCTTTCAGTCTGAGCTGTTTCCCTATGGCCGTTTACGGGAGGATCGTTGCCCCCTCTCCGCGGCCGTCATTTTTGCGGTTTTTGCGGTGTTCAAACCTACGCCGCGCGTCCTCATAAGCACCAGTGCGTTTCCCTATCAATTTTTTAATTTGTTTCGGTCATCATAAATGCGAACCATAAGAGCATTTGTTTCGGTCATCATAAATGCGAACCATAAGAGCATTTCACAGCATTACACTGAACCAAAAGTCCTGACAGGGGTATGTGCGTGATAATTTCATTTTAATAGATTACTCTGTGGCATTCCAGCTCAAGTTTGGTAAATGGTTTCTAATGTACCTAACTATTTATATCTGAATACGAACAATATGAGGTTATCTAATTTGCAGGCGCACACCAAAGGGTCTTCCGTACGTGCTTCCGCCGTCCAACAACAAGGTCTGCTTAATGTGTGGAGCATGTTTTCTTCTTATAGAAAGCAATGGCACCGTTGTGGGCCTGAGTCTTGGGCCATTGTTTAGTTTCATCACAGAATTGCACACACACAACACACACACACACACACACACACACACAAGCTTACACGTGCACACACACTTAATTACGCACATGCGTG
>Ga0307966_1004001_pt1 | contig 11005 bp, 13 predicted proteins | sample OrgLakmetagen646_FD_203141 | JGI IMG/M metagenome (GOLD analysis project Ga0307966, IMG submission 203141) | Saline water microbial communities from Organic Lake, Antarctica - #646 | ecosystem: Environmental > Aquatic > Non-marine Saline and Alkaline > Saline | place: Antarctica: Organic Lake... | reverse complement strand
GAACAAGCGATTGCGCCTGGTATGGGTATTCAGTACCCGCCACAAATGCAAGACGGTGATTTGAAGCTGATGAAAGACGCTAATAAAAATCCAATACCGGGTTCTGTACGTCCTGAAACAGCAGGTATGTATTTAATGAGTATGAAAAACGCTGACCCGGTTGGTGTTGCATCAACGAAAGGCGAGGACATATCGCCTAAATCAATTTATGCAGGTTGTTGGGCTAGGGCACAGGTATCTTGTGATGCCTATGAGGGTAAACAAGGTCGCGTTGTTTCGGTTAAATTACTGAACGTGCAAATGGCTTATGATGGAGAATCTTTAGGTGGTAAAACACCTCAAGAATCTGCTGGTCAAGCCTTTGGAAAAATGGCTATTGAAGACTCTAATATAACAGCAGGCTATCATGCGCCAATAATTCCAAGTGCTACACCTGCACCTATTGCTGCAACGCCTGTATTGACTCAAGTACCGGGTGCGCAATATACTATCGAGCAATGCCGTAGTTCACAATGGACAGACCAGCAAATGATTGATAGTGGTGTTGCAACATTAGTAACGCCTGCACCTGCACCTGCTGCTGCTGTTCCACCACCTGCTGCTGCTGCTGCACCGCCACCACCTGCTGCTGGTATTGCGCCACCACCTGCTGCTGCTGTTCCACCACCTGCTGCTGCAACGCCTGTATTGACTCAAGTACCGGGTGCGCAATATACTATCGAGCAATGCCGTACTGCACAATGGACAGACCAGCAAATGATTGATCACGGTGTTGCAACACTGGCTGCTGCTGCACCTGCACCTATCGCGCCACCACCTGCTGCACCTGCTATTGCACCTGCTATTGCACCTGCGCCTGCTGCTGCTGCACCTGTAGCGACACCACCCCCACCTGCTGCACCTGTAGCGACACCACCCCCACCTGCGGTGTCTGCAACTGGTAATGTAAAAATGCGCCCTGATAGTGCGTATACTTATGACCAATTGGTTGATGCAAAATATACAGATGAACAGATTATTGCAGGTGGTTTCGCTGACCCTGACTTTACTAAGTAAATACAATCGCTACACCTGAACAGGTAGCACAAGATGATGTAGAATTAGCTGCGTCATCTTGTAATTGTAGGCTGCTGCGTAATAATAACGGTGCGCTTAAAAATGATGAAGGCAATTTTGTGCGGTTTGGATTAGGCAATATCAGCGAACGTATTTCAAAAAAATCCAAGTCTTCAGATTTAATAGGTATAACAGTTGTAGAAGTAACGCAAGAAATGGTAGGTAAAAAAGTTGGTATTTTTACTGCTATTGAAGTAAAACCTAAAGGGTTTAAAGTGAAGGTGAAATATAACCCTAAAAGCCGTGAACACGCACAGGAACACTTTTGCCAGTTTGTGCGCAATATGTATGGTTTTGCAGGTTTCGCAACTTCAGGTGATGATTTAAGGCATATAATTAATCACTTTACAGATTGGTTGAAAAAATGATTACTAAAAAGAATATTAAAACTGAAACGGCGAGGTATAAATCCTTCCAACGCAACATGGTTATGTTTGAGCGTCAGTGTCAGTATAAAAAATTAATAAGTAAGTTTGGTATAGATAATGTTGCTGCTGCAAGTGGTCTGAATAAAACCACACTGGCGCAATATTTAGGTACAGCAAGCCCTAGTATTGGTTATGATGCTTTGACAATGGCACAAGTAATTTTAGGCAGGTTACACTCAGGAGAATAAAACTCAATGGCGCAGTATTTTGAAGACCATGCTACCGCTTTCGTTGAGTTACTAACAGGAAGTAAAGATTCTGTCTTACACTTTCAATTGTTTTATGACCCAAAAGACGGTAGTAAACGCCCTGACCTTGCTACACATTTTGTTGCAACCCTTAATCAAACAAAGGCAATTATTGAACGTGCTGAAGACAACTTGCAAGGCGTTTACGTCTGCATAAACGAAACGGATAGAGTAGGCAGAGAAGTACACAATATAACTAAAGTGCGTGCGCTATTTGCAGACTATGATAACCAAGTAGAGCCTGTTTGGGCCATACCGCCACACTTTGTGACAAGGCGTGATGAAACGCACGGGCACGCTTATTGGCTAGTTGACAATATAGAAGTTGATGACTTCATGTATTTGCAAATGAGAATAGCGCAAGCAATGCAAACTGACTTACAAGTCATCGACCCTTCGCGTGTTGTTAGATTGCCCGGAACGTTGCATTTAAAAGACCCTGCTGTACCAAAAGTTTATGGTGTCTCGACAGTTAACGATTTACCTGCTCGTTACACAAAGTCAGATATTGAAGCTGCGTTCGTACTAAATGCTGAACAACAGCCAAAATATGATAGATGGGTTGGAAGTCGCGAGTCGTTAGGTAACGGTACAGGCTTCGAAGACAACGATGTTTACCGCAATAAATACGTCAACTTTTTGACTAACAGGGCTGAACCTGCTGTCGAAGGTAGCGGAAGTGCCACGTTAATACGTGTTACTAGTTTTGCACACGACCACGGCCTGCCTTTAAATGTGGCTCAAGACCTTGCGTGGGAACATTACAACCCGCTTTGCTTGCCGCCTTGGTCTGAAAGTGAACGCGAACAATTTAACGATATGATTGCTAGGGCTTATCAATATGCTCGCAATGAACCGGGTTGTAAAACGGCAAAAGCTGTCTTTATGGATGCCCCGGATATACCACCTGCACCGCAGCGCAAAGTAATTGATGTTGTGCGCAAAGGTGACCGTATGCCGAAAGATGTAGCAGAAAGTAATTTACCGATGCAAACTGCTAAGTCTCACCATTACGAATTGGCTCAAATATTTGACGGTTATCTTTTTGACGGTACAAATTTAATACGGTGCAACAAAATATTCTACGAGTACGGTGGTCGCAGTTGGAAAATTGTGTCAGATGATGTAATTAAATCTCAAATCCAACGGTTCTATGCTCATTTTAAACCTGCTGATACGTTAGTCAGAGGTGTATTAAATTCATTGTCAGACCTGTGTAACGTTACAAAAGTCGAAAACGGTATATGGCTGGACACAGGTAAACCAACGGGTAGTGTTGTATGCTTTACTAATGGCTTGGTTGACCTATCTGATAATCGAGCAGTGGTTAGCAATCATAGCCCTAATTTCTTTTGTTTTAATGAACTGACTTATGACTATGAACCGGATGCTGTATGTCCACAATGGAAGCAGTTTTTAGAAGAAGTATTCGACCACGATACTGATTTAATTGAGCAGTTACAAGAATGGTTTGGTTACTGTATGACCAGCGATAATAGTATGGAAAAGTTTGCTTTGTTTATAGGAAAATCTCGCGCTGGTAAAGGTGTCATAACGTCTATGTTGCGCTCAGTTGTAGGTATGGATAACACTGCTGCACCTTCACTATCTAAACTGACTAACGATAGTGCAATGTTTAATATGAGTACCAAAAGCGTTGCATTTATCCCGGACGCGCATAGTGTCCATCCTAGTAAACGTGACGATGTATTGAGTAACTTTAAAGCTGTCACAGGTAATGACCCCCTTGAGTATCACGTTATGTATAAGGGCACAGAAACCACCAACTTCCGAACGCGTTTCGTTTTATCAACGAACAACATGCCTGAATTTATAGATGCTTCAGGTGCATTAGTAAATCGTATGATAGTCTTCCCATTCAGAGTATCTTTTGTAGGACGTGAGGATTTTACTTTGAAAGATAAATTACTGCTGGAAGTAGGCGGTATTGCTCAATGGGGATTAGAGGGCTTACGTAAGTTACGCATTAAAGGTAGATTTACAGAAGCGAAAGCAGGCATCGAAGAGAAAGAATTAATTAAGCACGATATGAACCCGTTAAGTGGATTTGTAGAAAATGTTTGTGTCGTTAATAAAGAGGCGTTTGTTACTAATGAGCGTTTATACGATACCTACTTATTATGGTGTAAGCAGCACAGAGTTTATTACCCTATGCCACCCGCTAAATTGGCCCGTTTAATGAATGCAAGTGACCTGCCTATAAAGCAAGATAGGCGTAGAGTGGACGGTAAACGTACATATGGTTTTTCAGGATTAAATATTGTACAATTCCCAAATATAGCAGAGATTTGAATAACAATTAGGAATTATATAAATGGCAACTTATACCGAAATTAATGGAACTTTAGTATGTATTGGTAATAATATTACTTCATCGGATATACTTTCAAATCTTAATTCTTTAAATTTAGGTTCAGGTCATTTTGGGGAAAGTGGTAGTGGTAAAAATGTTTATTATTTTAATTACCCTATTCAAATTGGAGATGATATTTCAAGTGGTAATAGTTCCATTTGGAATTGTTCAAAAGAGCATGTAAAAATTAGCACTAGTAGATTTACTATTTTCGGAACAGTACAACAAGGTTCTTTTAGCAATGGAATAAGTGCAAACGGCGGTAGCTTTACTGTAATTATGAGCAATGATAATTTTAGATTAGATTCAAATGGTATTTTTAGGGCTTACGGTAGCGCAGTATATGCAAGCGGTAGAATTGCTCTTTATGAAGACACAGAATTTACTGTGTTAGATTGTGATTTTGAACCCGAAGATGCAATTCAACCTTATGGTCGCAGATGCGTTATAAATCTTGATAGAACTAGAGTACACCATACAGGCGCAGTCGGAGTAAAATTATTTTCGCTTTTTGATGGTGAAGATGCCGCAGTTTTTAGTTTAGCAAACACAAGAATTGAGGCTTGTAATTATGCTTTTCAGATAGGTAATAGTGGAAACTTCTCACCTATTTTAAAAGACGTTAAAATAAATAGTTGTAATAGCCACCATATTGCTAACATTGATGACGCAGATATTACTTTTATAAACCCAGACTTTACTATATTGAGAGCGATAGCTGAAGATACTGATATTTCGAGGGTTTTGTTTAGATACTCTGCTGTCCTCTTAGACACTAATAGTAATGCAATAGTTGGTGCTAAATGTAGGTATGTAGACGAGAATGGTGACATTGTATTAAACAACACTTTAACTGATTCAAACGGAAATGTGACAGGTCTTACTATTTATGATGGTACTGAAACATTAGCCAATGGTACTTTTGCAGGTGTTACTAGAACAGTTAGAGCAGTTCACACAAAATCATTTATGGGTTACAACCATTTAGTTAAGTCAGAATCTTTAAATGTAAACAAAGATATTATAGAAAATATAATTTTACCCATCGACAATTTAATTACTGAAACAACTAAATCAACTGTAGATACCTACACCGAATTAGAAAATGCTAAAAAGTTTTATGATAGAGCTAAGTCGTATTTAGTTGATAATTATTTAGGCGAAGATAAAACCATTGTTACTAAATCGGGAATTGAAATTGATGCAGGTGCTTACAACATAGATATTGATGCAGATGCTAGTGAGGCTTTTGCTTTTGATGGTACTACAATTACAATTCACGCTGATAATTTCACAGGTGATTTACTGACTACCGGAATTATAACATTGTCTAATGGTGCTAATGTTATAGGTACTTACCAAGATGCAAACGGTACTGTTGCCCCCGCCGATATTAGATTTGTAGCAATTTCAAATTTAGTAGCTAATAGTAGAGTTAGAATATTTAACGTCACGTCTTCAACTGAATTATTGAATGAAGTTATTACAGGTACTTCTTACTCAGATAACTATATCGAAGGTATTGATTACGATGAAGACGATGTTGTAAATATTCGCATAACAAATAATGCAGGTGTCACGTCAAAAAACCCGCTTAGTGCTAACGTGGTAGCAGGTGCTTCAGGGTGGTCAGTGCTTGCAGAACAAACAAATCAAACACTCTACAATACGTTTGGTGTTGATGGTTCTACTATAAATGAGTTTGATTGGGATAGCGGTAATGTAGAAATTGACATAAACGATACCGATAACGAAACCAACATTCAACGATTGGCAGCATGGTACTACTATTTTGTTGATACCTCTGTTGGTATAGCTGAAGCGTTTGGAGCGATAACGTGGGAAAACTTAAACAGCATTCGAATAAACTCTGAACGGGCAGATGTAACGTTAGACAATGTGCGAACTCAAGCCTTGATGCTCAAAGGTGGTAGATTGTATCGTGACGATGGTCTCACTATTATTGCAGCGTCTTCGAACTCAATACAAATTGACTATGACCCGGTATACACTATAGAAACAGGCGTAAGCGGATTAACTGCTAGTGAGAGTCAACGTTTATCTGAAACATCAACGGTAACTGTATCAGAAATTCGTGCAGCGTTTGACCCGGATGATTTTAAGGCAAATATATCAACGTTAGCTACGATTGATTTGCTCAACAATATTTCAGTCGCGTTAGTAGCAGAACACAATACAACACAGCAGGCGATTTCTAATAGCACAGTCGATTTATCATCGGTTACTGACGCAATTGCTGCACTAAACAATTTCGACCCTGCTAGTGATACGGTAGAGGCTAGAAACATGCGCGGTACTGATAACGTCACAGTCGATTTATCATCGGTTACTGACGCAATTGCTGCGTTAAATAACTTTGACCCTGCCAACGATACCGTCAATGCTAGAAACATGCGCGGTACTGATAACGTTAACCTTGACTTAACCCCTGTTACTGACGCAATTGCTGCGTTAAATAACTTTGACCCTGCCAACGATACCGTCAATGCTAGAAACATGCGCGGTACTGATGGGGCTAATACAACTACGCCTAACAACGCATTGATTTCATCCATTAACGTCACCTTAAACGCACTTAGTAATAATCAAGGTAACTGGCTCACTGCAACCGGATTTAGCACGCATAGTGCTGCTGACGTTACTGCTGCAATGCAGGCTATAGCTGACGAATTTAAGTCTGACATTAGAACCGATTTATCTGATGAAATAACTTATATCACAGAGTTACATACTGCTCGCGGTCTACGTCTTGGTCGAGCCGTTACATTTACACCTGTTTCTATATCTGCATCCGGTTTAAGTATGACGATTACAGGTGACGGTGTAGAAACTTCAACGGTGACCCGTAATGCTTAATTTAGCGACAGATGGTTTTCTTCGAAAAAGTGGTAGACCTGCGCTTTCGTTAGCGACTCTAGGCTTTATCTTTGGTAATGTGTTTACTATTGCTGTAGACACGCTTACATTGTCATTCACAGAGCCGCAGGTGGTCTTAAACTTCAGCAGCGACCCCATACTATTATCTTTTACTGAAAAACAGGTTACAATTGATATAGGTGTAGCAGAACCAACTTTAATTGTTCTGACAGAGAATGAGATTAGGATATAATTATGCAAAAGTTTACAATTCCAAAAGACCCAAGTGATGAAGACTATTATGCAGTAAGAATAGACCCTGAATGGGTAGGTGAGTCAGGCATTAGCGAAGCAACGGTTACGGTTAAGTCTGAATCAGAATTAGAAGTTGAGGATATAACGGTTGTAGATAATTATATTCGATGGAAGCTTAAAGCTGGAATTAAAGGTATTCACTTAATAGAAATCACGGTAACTTCAGCAGGTCGAATTAGACAACGCAGTATGGGTATTACCGTGGAAGAATCTTAAAACCCTGTTACAAAATTAGGGCAATTGAGAGCGTGCCGCCACCCTCTGCTATGGACACTATCTATGCAGCAAGTTTCTTTATTAAGACACTTTTTCTGCTGCGCACCCATAATGTCTAGCTGCAACTTAACGTCCTCAATATCAATGTACTCGTTTATATCTTTGCGGGTGGCTATGATACTCGCTTTATAATGTTCACTACCGATAACAGGAACGTATCGCAGAAAAACGGCACTTACACCATCTTCCGCAATAGTTATTGTCACAAAAGAATCAGTCGCTTTAGCGTAAGCTTTTCTTAGTGCCAATAAGCTCATACCCTACCCCCTGTATAATTTAAGTAATTCCCAAAATTCTTCCGGTAAATCTGCGTCTTTTAACCGGGCTTCAAATTGACAAATTATTTCCATAACTGTCGTTGCATCTTTAGGCTTCCACGTTTTGAGACTTGTCCGGGTAACTTTTTCGCCACTGTCGATTTTATCCTCTATCTTTTTTTCGCCCTCAAAACCCGTGCGATTAAGTTCTTCGACTACTGCCCCAAAACCTGCTGTCCCATCGGCTACCGCTTTTTGAACTTTCTTGCTTGCAGTCATTAGTACCAGATGGTTTTTTACGTCACTTGCTGAACGTCCTGTACGGGCCACTATGTCCTTTTGAGTAAGACCTTGCCCAATTAGACGTTGATAGCCTTTTGCGCGTTCTATAGGGTTTAAATTGCGACCCTGTGATGACGTAATCATAAACGATACTTCGTCTGCATCGTCACCTATAAAACTCTTGACCTCGATTGACTCAATTTTAGCCTGTTGCGCTGCGATTAAACGGTGGTGACCATCTATTACTTTTAACCCTTCAGGTGTTGGCTTAACAACAATTGCCGGGACATACTTGCCTGCACTGTAAGCTGCTGCAATACTGTTAACGTGTTCTTGGTTTATGTCACGTAAATTAAAGCCTTTCTCAACGTAGATTGATGCGGTTTCAAGCTTGACGTAATAGGTCTTTTGTACAGATAAACCAAGCTGTTCTTTCTCTTTGATGTAGCCTTGCGATAGTGATTTACTTTTCATTGTTAAATTCCTCAGTTAGTAGACCTTCTCTTTGGTCTTGGTAACCCATATCCCACTGCTCGATTAAACTGCGGTGAGTATAAGGGTTAATTTTTTTGCGATTGTAAACCAGTGCAGCCTTTGCACCTCTCATGTAAGCGTTAAATTTACTTTTACTTCTCGCATTCATTTTAGTTAATCCCATTCACGCTTGAATGCGTTGATACTACACTTACCTGTAGTACCATTAGGTAACGCATAAATGACGTTAGTGCCCATACCTATTACTATATTTGTGATGGTACAACTAACGCCTGTCTTACGATTATTGTAACTATTACCAATTTTAATCTCATTTAATCGCATGTTTTGCCTCAATAAGAAGCACCATTGTAATAGTGCTGTTACAACAGTGTCAAGTTAAATCCGTATACCGTTATTAATTAATTTCAACGCGTGCGCGTGGCTTAGTAGGTTTTACCATGTGCTTTTACCCGGTTACTGCGCTTGTGGTCTGCACGGGTTGCGTTAAATGCTCGCTTGTCAGCCATAGCCCCGTATAAATCCAAATTTAGAATGGCACTAACAGTGTGTATCGATACGATTAATTGAGCGTAACGTGATGCGTTCCTGTAACGAGCAAAATCAACTATATCCATTACTATGTCAAATAGTAAAACAGGCACGGGTATCAATGGCTGATACTTTTTAAATTGCTGCTCGATGCGCATTTCAATTACAGGGTCTATCTCAAACTTCAGGTGACCTCCTAAATCTAAAATACGTATCATGGTATCAGCTAACTCAACTTCTAACATTTCACGGTTAGGTAGCTTATCATCCATTAGGTTCTTACGGTCACCCTCTGTTGCTTCAGCTAATTCAGTAACAGTAAGCATAAGCTTAGTCAGAACCGTCCATTGGTCAGTTGTATCCCACCAGCCAACGTTTTTATTATGCTCATGTATCTCTGTTTGTAATTGTTTAAAATTCATAGTCTTTTCCATCTACCTGTAAAATTAAAAGATGTAATATCTACCCTGCTTTTATTCAGCATATAATAGATAATATCGCGTTTGGTTTTAGTATTGTAAGCTGTAAATATTATTACCTTGTTGCCATATCTTACGTTCTCAAATTCACCTATTTCTTGAATGTTATTAATGTATTCCATTATTAGTTACCTACCAATTGTTGCACTGTATTATACACCTCATGCAATCGCATTTTGCCACGACTAAATTGTTGTTGCGATAGCCCGTATAATAAATAACAAGCTTCGGCAGGTGTACCGTTGACATAATGAGATTCTAAAGCCTGTATCACGTTAGTGCTGCTAATCTTAGTTAACGATATTAATAACCGTACCGTTAATAAGCTTTCGTTACCCTGAAGCAACGCATGTACATGCCTGTGTACGCTGGCCTTCACTTGCAAAACCACGTCACGACTATTACATAACCAATTAGCAATACGGCTATAATGACCTTCTTAGCGTGCGGGATTTTCTGTTCATCGTTATGACGATTCATTACATTCTCCTTTATTAACTGCACTGTTAGAGTAGTAAACCGTTACAATAGTGTCAAGAGTTATTTATACCCCCACCTTCATTCGTTGTTTATACCCCCCCTTAATTTACACCCCCACCTGCTTTTAAAAAATTGTACCCCCTAAAAAATTGTGGCCCGGCAAACATTAAAATATGTGCAAAAAATTAAATCTTGCATTATTAATTTATGTGCAGTATATGCAAACGTTATGCCAATTGTAATAAGTCGGGGCTTGGCATGGTTATTCTGCCTCAGTTGGGTCTTACTATTACAACACGTAACGCTAATACACACTGTTATAATAGTCTCAATGAAATATCTGTGTAATTTTAAGTATGAGAGCATTGTAATAGTCTATGAGAGCATTGTAATAGTGTGAGAGCATTGTAATAGTCTTAACATTTCATTAACTGTCCCACGACTTTGCGTTTTGTCCCATAAATTTTAAAAAACGTGGGACAGCTACAGCCCAGGTGTAGCAAGGGTTTCAGCTATTGTAACAGTGTGTGCTGTCCCACGGCCTCAAAAAGAAATGGGACAGCCTTCCAATGGTGTTAGCCCTTTAGAAATGCTGGATTAACATTTTGTTAACATCGTCTGTCCCACGAAAACCCCCACTCTATGAAGAGGTAAAATAAATTATAGTAAAAGAGAGTTGGTTATTTTTTAAAATTGTTGAGGCTATAGGGGGAGTGGTCGATTTCGTGGGACAGCAGCAGCGCAAAAAAAGTGAAACCTGCATGTTTGCTAGGTCGTTAACTATTAGAAGGCTGTCCCATTGCTTTTTTTCGTCGTGGGACAGCAAAAGTGCAAATACGTCTACAGC
>Ga0307966_1003996_pt1:0-10000 | contig 11012 bp, 9 predicted proteins | sample OrgLakmetagen646_FD_203141 | JGI IMG/M metagenome (GOLD analysis project Ga0307966, IMG submission 203141) | Saline water microbial communities from Organic Lake, Antarctica - #646 | ecosystem: Environmental > Aquatic > Non-marine Saline and Alkaline > Saline | place: Antarctica: Organic... | reverse complement strand
CTGCGCCTTCCCTCCCCCACGTCCCTCCTCTGTCCCAAGCCCCAGCAACACAGCGTGGAGGCCTACGCCCTGGATGGGTAAGCTCACTGTATTATCCTACCCCCTTCGCACCCTGCGCCAGTATGAAGGGTTAACAAGAACAACCCAATCCAATTTTAGCAGCAAAGCCCGCGATGACGCGCCCTGCTACGACGTGTTTTACAGCAACCCCTAGCATTATGTCACCAATTACCCTTTGCGACGAGGCGGGCGCCTTAAGGGTGGCATTGAATTTGTAGCCTTGCGTAGCCTTACTTGTAGTTAGCTCTGTTGGTCTTGAAACTGTAGGTGGACTCAAAAGCGCCGACAGGTCAGTAGTGTTGCCGTAAGTAGGGTTGCCGCCAAAAGGTGATGAAGTTGTGACAAGGCTATACTAGGATTGTGCTTGGGAAAGGCTGACCGGTAACGTGAGAGGTGTTTGCTGCCGACAGTAACGTCTCCGTTTTCTTAAACCATGCTCATGATGTGGTCACAGCTTGCGTATTATTATTAACATCCAAAGATGCACGCAGTGCGTTGTGATCAAGACGGGCGTGGGAAACGTGGAGGTATTGCAGCCGAGCCTTGTATGATTCATGTCGCTCGCTGGTTGGTTGTGCCCTCTGGTGATGCATGACATATATTTCGGGTTGGCCACAACCGTATATACGCACCGTATATGACCGTATATTTGGGGATTTCTGTGCCAACAATACCGTATATACACAGAGGGGAACGACTGACCCCCCAAATGGGGGTGTTTTTCGAATGTTACCAGAGTATGCGGGCTATCGTTTGCTTCAGTCAAACTTGGCTCAAAATGGTAGCCCATGCCACAACAGCAGCAGGGCAGTTGAGTTTCATTGAAGCAAACGTGGGCCCTTATGCCTAATTGGCCGCGGTGTGAACCCTACCTTTCAAGCACCCGTGTACTGGATCTGACCAACCGCTGCACCAAATCATGTCATTAAAATTGCATTTGACTTTATTTTGTGAATAATATCATTGCAACAAAATTGAGAAGAAAAGATCCAGTGGTTGGCGAGATACAGAATTCCAGCCATTTCCCTTGGAGAAAATCAGCCAAGAAGGCGCCAAAAAGGTTATTTTTTGACCTCCTTGTATCCCATTTTTGAACATGCAGGATAGTCGCATGGTATAAGGAAGTCATAAATACCTAGTTTTGGGAATGAAAAATGGTCCCAGGGCGGAGCTGTGGGCCCATTTGAGGTGATCTGAGGCCAGAAGTGTGATCTGGGGTCATCTGATGTTCACCATTTTTTGGTGAACGTGATCTTTCTTGACATAATTTAGGTTGACATGGTTGCAAGTGGGAAAGAAAATCAGGAAGGAATTTTTCCTGCAATTTGGCCAGTCAACCCCCTCTGGTATATACAGATATACACCGTGCAGATATGGTTCTGGCCAACCCTACATACGATGGCACGCTTAATCAGCAAGCAACAGAAACAAAGCAACAAATCCTAAAGTCACAGCAGATCGAATAGGGCATCCTTTTACAATACGTTTGCGGAAAGAAGGAGTTGCTAAGGCACCCTAGCCAGGATGCATGCTCCTTGCTAGTAGCCGGAGCTTGCCTGTGCAATCTGGCAGTGTGCTCCCAGATCTGAAAGCATCCTCTAGACACGCCTTGCAAACATTCAAACGTTGGATATCACACATTTTTCTCGCAGCTGTTCTTTGCCTTCGTGTGCGGATTTGCAAGTGATGGCTGATAGTGTCAGGCTGAGGCTGATCACAAGTGATAACCAGAGTTGCTGCACTTTGCCTCACAGAGGAGGGAATGCAAGCAAAGAGTAAGAGTGGGTCGGCCCTTCTTGGCCCGCAGTTGCCTTGTGCCTAAGCTTGAGGAAGCAGCATTTCCTGCAGCAACCCTTTACGACTGCACACATATTTCCTCTCCCATCCCCTTATAGTGTGCCTCCTCTCATTACCTGTATGTATATGAGTTTGTGCGTATGCGTGTGTGTGTGTGTTTGTGTGTGGCGTTTTTGTGCTGGATATGCTTGGGTACCAATACTTAAGCAAGGGTTGGACCTAACACATCTGCCTACCTTCCTTCTTGACTGAAACTCTACCTATATTCCATTTGCACACACACACAGGATCCTGGGCGCACTCCAATATGAGGCCCACGTCATTGCAGCGCACGCTGCTGCACGCTCCGCTGCACGACACGCACTTGCTGCACGCGAAGCAAAGACCACTCTACGCAACAAGGTGTGTATGTGTATGCGCGTGTGTATGTACGTGTGTGCGAACATGTGTGGTGTGTGCTTTTGCGTCTGCATTTAGGCGCTAATACTTATCCAATCCTTCCTGTGCCATGTCTTTTGCGCAGGTGTTGTCATGCACCAATAGCTGTTTCTTTTTCGCTGAACTTCTCACGCAAACACATGCCCCTCCCCATTCCCCTTTGTCTTGCCAGACTTGCTGCACAGCTCCCTACTCCGCTCATGGCCAAATGCAATCCCAAGCTTTTGTCAACAGCACAACAGCAGTAGGCGCAGCAGCAGCGGCGGCAGCAGATCTGGCAGGTAACACAGACACAGGGGATTGTCTCTTTTATCATGGATCCAGGATGCGAGTATTTAAACCCTAATTTCTCAGAAGATCCCAGTCAGCATAGAAACAGAAGACCGCACATGGCTGAGTGCAAGAAGGTATAGTGCTTGCCTCTATGAGCACAGCTGGCGCTTGGTGATTGCCACCACCACCACCACCACCACACCGTACATCCAACCCTGTGTGCCCAAGCTTGCAAGAATATATGCTCTGTGTTACATCATATGTTCTTATGTTGCTACCTGACATTTACAACTTGCGTAGAAGCACACCTTAGCTCACATTTCCATGCATCTGTCTGCCCCAGTACATGGAGACATCCATACACACGTCTATTCATGTACAGATACACAGTCATGTATACCTACATATACATGGACACACACACAGTTTTGCACACACCTGCACGCATACACATGCGCACACACACCTGCACGCACACACCTGCACGCACACACACACGCACACACACATACGCATAAACACCACCACTTCTGGAGAAGTAAGTACTTGCTCCCACTTATGCACTCATGCCCAGGATAAGTTCATCATGTTTGTCCACTCCTACTGTGAAAATTGTGCAGGCCAAGAGGCCACAATCGCAGCAGACCATGCAAGTGCAGCAGCCGCACACGGCCCCAGCTGCCTGATCTACGTTGCTGCAGCTTGTGCATGTGCTAGCGCAGCTGAAGCAGCAGCTTGCTCTGCAGCTGCAGCGGAGTCCACTGCTGTAGTGTTTGGCCAGGTGCATACGTTTTTGTGTTCATATTTGTGTGTGTATGTGTGTGCTTGTGCAGGTGTGTGTGTGCGTGTTGTGCGTGTGTTTGTGTGTTCTTTTGTGTGTGTGTGTGTGTGTATGCATCGCCAATGCACAGCATCATACGCGCCCACATGCATCAGGACAAGCACGTGCAAGGAAGCATACATATACCACACACATAAATACACATAAACTACGTTCACAATCTCATTATCTTTCCCATCTGACACACCGATTTCCACACACACACACACACACACACACACACACACACACACACACACACACACACACACACACACAAACAGAGCCAGGACTCTATACTGAGGTACACGACTGGAGCGTCTGACGCCAAGCAGCTTGCCCAACAGGCTGTAAACATAGCCACCACAGCATCGCACGTGTTGTCAGCAAATGCTGACATTCACAGCAAGTCCGATGTCATCGAGTCCACAAAACTGTCTTTTGTGGCTGCTAGACAGGCAGCAGCAGCGGCCACAGGTGTGTTTGTGTGTGTGTGTGCATGTGTGTGTGCGTGCGTGTATGTGTTCCTGTTTATACATGTGCACGCATGTGCATGTGTGTGCGTTTGCCCCTCTTCTGTCGTCTGTCCTTTTCCCAGATCTCTCAATTGACGGCACCCTGCCCAGCAGCCAACCACGCCTTGTCCTGCCTCTAACAAAGACCTGCCTTCTTTCTTAACATCTGCCACTTTTGCCTTCTCTCTTCTTTCTTCTCTCTCCCTCTGACATCACACATTCACACATTTGCCTTTCACCATGTCCTATTGGACAAAGTAAAACACTCGCTCTCTCCCCCTCCGCACCCCCCCCCCCCTTCACAAACACACACACATCACACTCACAGGCTACGCGGCCATCGCTGCCCAAGCAGGCTACTTTAGTGGCCAATTGACTGCTCCAGCTTTCGCTGCCGACGCTGACATGCACTCCAGCCTGAGCACGCGTGCAGAAGAGGCAGCCAAACAGGCAAAGACGACGTGTGAGGCTGCAGCGTGTAGGTTGAGGGCAGGGGCAGCTGGGTCCCCTTTGGTTCCAGCACCATTGCACAGACCGCCACACGCAGCAGCGGCAGTGGCAGCGTCAGTGGCAGCAGCAGGGGCAGGGGTGTCTGGAGGTGGCGGAGGGCCTAGCACGTCAACCACAGTAGCGGTAGCAGCACCAAGAGGATCAGAAGCAGGGCCTGCAGCATTGGGGCACCTGCCGGAGCTGTCCTTGGCGCACAAGCAAGTGGGTCAAGTGGGTTAGTGCACAAGCAAGTGGGTGTCTGGTGTCGAGTTGTGGGTGGCCTTGACTGCTTTGTGCATTGATATATTGATATGCATGGCTGGCACTGTCCATGGTGCACAGGCAGGTGGGTCTCTAGTGTCGGGCTTTGGGTGCTTGTTTCCTTGGCAAGCTTTGTGCCTTATATTTTTCTCTATGATCTGCCGCTTCGTTATGTTTGCTCCCTGCAGCCTGGACATGCTTTGTGCTGTGTTTAGCTGCCTCAATTGGCAAACACACACACAGTTGCCCATATATATGTTATATGTACATTTGCACACACTCCCACACACTTACAGCCCACACACACTTTCAGCCCCCACACAATTACACACTACGAATGCCAATACTTGTCGTTCAAGCATGCCTGTTTGTTAAAATGTACAGGAATTCCTTAGTTGCTGGCCTTCGGTGCAAGAGCTGGCGCTGGATACGCTGCCATGCTTATCCAGGTATGTTATGTCACTACTGCGTACATCCAGTTCCTGCTTCTAGAGATGCTTGCTTCCAGATGCTTGCTCCAGAGATGCTTGCTTCAGAGATGCTTGCTTTAGAGATGCTTGCTCCAGAGATGCTTGCTTCAGAGATGCTTGCTCTCAGGGATGCTTGCTTCCAGAGATGCTTGCTTTCAGAGATGCTTGTCCAGGCATGTTATGGCACTGCTGCGTACTTCCAGATGTGTCTAGTACTTTTATCCTTCAACTGTTCATGTTTCAAACGGTGCTTGTTTATGCAAACACCTTAAAGCAATGGTGTATAGGTATGGTGCCTTTGATGATGCCGTGTTTTTTTTTTATCATGGCCCCCCCCCCTAACAAAGAGAGTTCTGCTCATATTTGTGTCCTTTTTGTCCGCTTCCATGCCTTGATAGCCTGAATTTTCGTCTGAATCACATGGATGCTCACACTCACTCAACCGTAATGTGCTGTGTCAAGATAAAAGTGACCGGTCCTTTCTGCAAGCGTGATTTGTGGCAGATATTAGCAAGAAAAACAACGCCCGCAGCGAAAGTTACCTCCCACATTCAGAGCTTGCTGATCGTCAAGCCTAACAACATCTTGCGATGTTTTACTTGCCGTTCTTGCTGTGACCTGCGTCCAGGTCGCTCATAGCAACAGTCAGCAACAAGCCCCTTCCTTGTGACTTGCTGTTTTATGACCACAAGCGTACCTCACAAAGACATGCACACACCTTTTTGTATGTTTCAATGGTTCGCCGCAGGCCACTGGAGGCCCTAGTGCCATCATCCTTTCCCCGTCTGCGTCGTCTTGAACTTTCCAGGTGTGTGTCCGTTGTCCAATCCACTGGCAGACCATACCTGTAGGGTTGGCCAGAACCATACACATCACACATTACGCATTTACGGTGTTTATACAATGGCTTTGGCTGGGGAATCACCATACATACGGCCGTGTACGGTGTGTATACATATGGCTCTGGCCAGCCCTACACACCTGAAATTTTACACCAGCTCCTCCACACAGAGTGATTTTCATGCACAGTGCAGCAAAATGTTGGAACACGCAGCATTGTCCTTCCCGCGTCTGCACTGATTTGAACTGCCAAGGCAAGAGCAGGGCCTTTGGTCTGCCTGTCAGGCAGCTGACCCTTGCCAATCATTGCCTAACTACATATGTGAACAATGCCTGACTCGTCAGGCTTTCTTAGCTCAAGTACCTGATCTGCTTCCTCCAATATTTTGCTCTCATGAATCTGAAGCTGCCAGGGTCGGGATAGGGTGCTGATTCAGACGCATGCAGGCTTTGTGGCTCTCGAATTTTTTAAACGATTGCCTGGCTCTGTTAAGTTAGCAAGGCAGTGAATCGAGGTGCCAACAACGGCAAAATCACCAACGGCCGATGCTTGGTCGAAACTTTGGCCTGTCCATACGTGAAACTAATGTTCATCCAGTCTTTTGTGGATGTAACCACATGTGCATGCGCGCTGAGGGTCCTCTCTGTTTATCTGTGTAATGAATTGATGCAGGAGCTACTTATATGTGCGCGGAGGGTCCTCTTTGTGTGTGTAAATTGGTGCAGGAGCTGTGTAAGTGAGCGTGGAGGGTGTTGTCTGTGCGATGAATGGTTTGCAAGGGTCCTTGGAGTGCACTCTCCTGAGGCCAATGGTGTTACTATCCTGAGGCCAATGGTGTTACTACCCTGAGGCCATGGTGTTATTATCCTGAGGCCAATGGTGTTGCATAGGTGATTGAGCAGACCTACAAAAGGAAAGAGAGGGATGAGAGGGATGTGCAGCAGAACGCCATCTCCTGACAGGGCAGTGTTTGGTACACGTATGGGGCTAGGTGCATGAAAGGGATGTGTACGCGTGTCGTTTGGAATCCTGGAAGGCCTAAAAGTTCATCGACACCTGGTTTTAAAGTGGCTCTCCTCTCTATAGTAGATTTGTGTGCGCGATGTGGTAACGACTGCCTGGTTTTCTATTCTATTCCATGAAGTTGCCCAATACCCACCTACTTTCCACCGCATGTGTATGCAAATGCACAGGCTGTCTGCTGAGCCAATGCAAAAGGCCCCCCTTTGGGTAGCGCTGGCCCGGTTGACCCAAATCAGGGAGCTCTTTATTACGGTGGGTTTGTCCAAGTGCCTCTATGCTACCACAGATAAACGTGGTTGTGTTTGTGTGTGCGTGTGTGTGCTGGGGGGGGCGGCATGTGCGTGCGAGCATGAGTGTTTATGTTCATTCGAGTGTGTTTCTTTGGTGCAAAATAAGCCTGCAATCAGCAGCAAAGTGAGTTGTGGTAGGTAGGGCTCCAGGACAGGCAGCAGTTGCTCATAAATTAGTTATTATTATTACGTAGTTATTATTATTACGCAGTTATTATTACGTATACCAATATCGACCTAGCACCCCAACATGTTCTTGCATACCGGTATTCACTGTTTCATGAACGTCGGTAAGAAATGCCTTACACTTTGGACGATTGACAAACAGGGCTGGGATTTGAAGCCTGAGGATCAACGAGGACTTGCCAAGATGACACAGCTGACCAGCCTCACACTTGCACACTCTCAAAACAACGGTGAGTGGTGGGTTGCAAAGTGTGTAGGCATGTTCAACGGCCAGGTTGAAACCTTGTGCGCTCCCTCAACGAGGCGATGAAAAGGCGCAAGTTTTTGGAAATGCAGGAAATGTAGTTAGGCTTCAATTTCAGTAACGTAACGTCTGATGGAAAGGTGCAAACGTTTGGAAGTGCAGGAATTGGTAGTTAGCCTTCAATTTCAATAACGTAACGCCTGATGAAAAGGTGCAAGTGTTTGGAAGTGCAGGAATTGTAGTTAACCTTCAATTTCAAAAACGTAACGTCTGATGAGAATGTGCAAGTGTTTGGAAGTGCAGGAATTGTAGTTAGCCTTCAATTTCAATAACGTAACGTCTGATGGAAAAGTGCAAGTGTTTGGAAGTGCAGGAACTTTAGTTAGCCTTCAATTTCAATAACGTACGTCTGATGAAAAAGTGCAAGCGTTTGGAAGTGCAGGAATTGTAGCTAGCCTTCAATTTCAATAACGTAACGTCTGATGAAAAAGTGCAAGTGTTTGGAAGTGCAGGAATTGTAGTTAGCCTTCAATTTCAATAATGTAACGTCTGATGGAAAGGTTGCAAAGCTGCTGCACCAGTCCAACGGCCGGGGCTGGTTTTCGTCGTTGCACACTTGTCACAAATGGTTATATTTTGTTTAGAACTATCCGAAGCCTGGGTTTGGCTCTCATTGCCGCACATTTTCAACGCAATCGTAATAGGGCTTGTCTTGCATTCGATTTGGCCTCGTCAGCAAACAATGTAAGCTGTAGCCAGGCAACCGAACAAGGGACCTTTGCCTTCCCCAGCTACTGTCATTCGTTCATTCCCTCTTTGCAAAACTGCCTACCCCCAACACATCACCTAATGTGTTTAGGTAGCCATTATATGCTTCTATTCATTCTTAATACAATATGTTAAACTACCCTGCCCCCTCTTGTACAGGGGAGGGTCTGTGTTGCCTCAGCCTCCTCACGGGCTTAAGGTATGTATGTGTGTGTTTGTATGGACAGATGGATGGATGGATGGATGGACGGACGGATCTACTTGTGTGCTGTGGCTGTGCTTGGAATTAGCTCTCTCTCTCCACTATGGATGGATGCTTTTTGTCCTATCAATAAATTGAGTGTGTGTCTGCTTACACTGCCAGGCAACGACACATGCGTGCTTGTTAGCATTTTCCCAATCAGGCTGCCAGCTGAACCGCTGGCCTAATGTGTAACAAGCCGGAGATACTTCCTGTTTCAATACTATTTCAGAATATGTTCCTTGCTCGACTGAACCTTGTCTCAGGGACCTCTGCCTTGACACACTGCGCTACGATGCGACCATTCCCCAAGAATTCTGTGGTCTGTCAAAGCTTAGGTACGAGCATCATACTGAGATTTATTGTCGTATAATTCATTAACATACCTTACCGATATCACTCCGGGTTAATTACGTCTTTTGCCTTCCAGGGTGGTTCCGGTATCGTTTAATAGGTATATATTCTTTTTGAGGCTCCGGGTTTGGGATTGGCAAAAATAAAGTTTGGTGGGTGGACGAACAGAGAGGAGTTGGCTCTTTCGCTCTCCCTGCCCCCCTCCTAACCCAGTCAAAGCTCCAGCTCCCCTGCCACCATGACTCATGCACACACATGCGCACACATGCACATTTAGCAATACAGGCAACCAAGTGCACGCATTGGCATAATAGGCACGCATACATGCACAAGCTGACATGCGTGCTTGAATGCGCAATTGCAAGTGCGTGTCCACATGCATGCATGCACTTCACACACGCAAACACACATCAACACACACACTCTCACACACACATATAAACACACACACGTAAACAGGCACATGGAAATGCGCGCACATGCCCATACTAACACAGATACATACACACACATGCGCAAGCGCTGGGCTAAACTCCCCTTAAGGGTTGGTGTGGGAATGGCAAAAATTTTTTCAAGGGTCCGGGGTTACCTGTGGTTACTTTCAATATTTATGAGATTTGGGTTCTGAGGTGAGTGAGTACGGTAATTTACGGTATCCTCCGCACCTCACACAAACGTGTGTGATGCGTTACTTGGTTGCCTTGGTTATTTGGAAGACTGTATTGCAAATGTGTCCTGGCTTTGTGAAAGCTGTTTTTTAGTGCCCTTCAATCTAGCCCCTTGCATTAAGCAGCCTTCAGTGTCTGTTCTGATTCCTCAATGCTCCACTTTAGACTACGAACAAGCCCACAGACAAGGCATTGTCAGACATAATTTGCTTGCTGTTCTGTTCGGTTCTTACCTTTTTAGTTGCAAGTATCTAGCATGACA
>Ga0307966_1003995_pt1 | contig 11012 bp, 10 predicted proteins | sample OrgLakmetagen646_FD_203141 | JGI IMG/M metagenome (GOLD analysis project Ga0307966, IMG submission 203141) | Saline water microbial communities from Organic Lake, Antarctica - #646 | ecosystem: Environmental > Aquatic > Non-marine Saline and Alkaline > Saline | place: Antarctica: Organic Lake... | reverse complement strand
CATAGCCGGCAAGGAATCCTCCAAGAACAGAGCCTGTGAGGAAGGTGAAATTCCACCGACCGGCTGTCTTCCAGTCGTAATTAAAGAATTCAACGTTGCCGAAATTGCAGGCAGCGCATGCGTGGCGCAGGTTCGCGGATACGCCAAACATCTTACCGCCAAGCAGAAGAAGTATCGGGACCGTTAGTCCGATGATGGGGCCTGCAATGTACCAGGGCCAGGGTTCGTAAAGAATATCAAACATATGTGAAATTGATTTGGTTAAATTTTTTCTACAGCCAAGATAGCAAGATTGTATCTACTTGTCAATACAAGTTAACAGACAAAGATTTTGCCGTAAAGGTTCCGGCTCTACATATCGCGTTTGTAACGTTTTGTAATGGTGTCATTGCGTATCCAGGCACCCCACACCAAGCTGTATGGGTGAACGCTCTGGGTGACTCCCTCATCATTTATAACGGGGTTACCCTGATTGACCCATTCGAATATTCCACCATAGAGATTTGTTACGTCTGAGTATCCCATTTCTATTAGCTTTAGGCCCGCTTTTTCACTCCTGTAGCCTACCGAGCAATATACCACAATAGGCGTTTCTTTAGGGATTTGGTCAACGGCGTCGATGTTCAATTGGCTCAAGGGAATATTTGAAGAACCCGGAATATGGCTCACATTGTACTCATTTGCATCCCTCACGTCGATTAATGTCGCTTTTTTGTTCGTGTGGCTGAGCTCATCCACCGAAAGCTGAGTCACAGAACCAGATAGAACCGTTTGAAGAAAAGAGTTGAATGCCGGGCTCATATTTTCATCTGGTTTATCACATCCGATAGTCATGGTTAGGATCAGGAATATTGCAGGTATTAAAACTTTCAACTCGCGACCGTGTGGTTTCAGATCAAGTAGAACAAACTTAGCACAAACAGCGATCAATACGTATTTATAAATTTGTTTTGTGGTCATGTTGAAGCCCATTCATTTTAATGAGAAATCGTTACTTTCAATACATGTATTAACAAGTATTGATATTTAGTTACAAGCCATGTAACTTTAAACAAAAAAAGTCTTGGTCTATGAAACTTAAGGAAGGAGTACCACGTCATGCACAAATTAGTCAGTGGCTGATGGACGAAATTGAAAAAGGGGTGTTTAAACCCGAGGAAAAGCTACCGTCTGAAAATCAGCTCGCTCAAAAGTTTGATGTCAGCAGAGTAACCATCAGGCGGGCACTACAATCTCTCGAAAGTGATTCTGTTATATATCGATGCCAGGGTCTTGGGTCATTTGTCAGCGACGAGCGCACTCCACACAGTTTAGTAAGGCTTACTGATTTCAATGAGGATATGGGAAAGGCCGGACTAGACGCCTCATCAAAGGTAATAGAATTTTCTGCTGTCGACTCGCCAAAATGGCTTTGCGATCTTTTGAATATTGATGAAGGTAATAAAGTGATGCGAATCGATCGTTTGAGGCTTGGTAACAACGAGCCAGTTGCCTTCGATATTACGTGGCTGCCGATTCTTTATGGTCAACTTTTGGATGAAAAGGCTCTGCAAGAGACAACAATTTACAAGCAGCTGGAAGACAACTATGAGATACCGATTATTCGTGGCTGTTACAGGATGTCAGCCGAACTTGCAGATAAAGAGCTGGCAGCTCATCTTGATGTACCGGAAAAATCTGCACTCTTTTTGATCGATCGCATTTCATACACTATCGGGGATAAACCGGTGTATTATCAAAAGAGGTACTACCGGAACGACAAGGTGATGTACGAAATGACACTCGAGCGGGATCAAAATGGGGCTCCGGGTTCTCAGAAGATGCCGCTGAAAGAATTTGTTCCCGTATTCAAATCATGACAACCTGAGTTCGATTCAAAAATATCAAATAAATACATAGGGCTATTCAAAAAGGGCGTCTGTTAAGATATTTCACTCTCAATACCGTCATGCCACGCCAAGGCGTGGCATCTCCTGCCTTTATAACGATGGGAGATCCCGCATCTCCCGAGGGGATCCCGTTGGGGGAGCGCGGGATGGCGCCCTTTTAGACGCCTCAATTAACATAATATGAATCGAACTCAGGTTGACAGTTATTAATCGATAACCTTACTTTTATATGTGAATAAGTTTTTTTGGGAAAAAACATCTGAATTTTAAATCTCAACGTTTTCCGTAGCAGCGCCTACCGATTTGGATGCAAACGGGCCGGTTTTCATTTACTTTTAACTAAATTACTTGACTCTTGTTACAGGATAAACCAAAATGGGTGAAGCTTCTGGTGGTTTGCGCCATCTGTATTATATTATTCTTAGAAATAGGATTGACTATCTCACAATTCACTTAAAATATAGACTATTATGAAAAAAAATATGGGTTCAGCTGATCGTCTTATTCGTGTTTTTATAGCACTTGCTGTTGGTGTGCTTTATTTCACAGGTATCATTTCCGGCACAGTTGCCATTGTACTCGGAGTTTTAGCCACTGTATTTATTCTGACAAGCCTCGTGGGAACCTGCCCGCTTTACCTCCCGGTTGGTTTATCGACAAAAAAAGAGTAATCGATTGAAAGTCGCTATACATGGCTAAAAAACTTATCATTGCCGGCGGAGGCCATGCATCGCTGCCTGTTATAAAAATGGGGAGACATTGGAAATCGCTGGGTCTTGAGATTGTATTAATTTCTGAGAATCCGTACCTGATATATTCAGGCGCACTGCCACAATTTATGGCCGGCTTTTACGATTGGGATCAGACGGCAATAGATCTTGTTAAGCTTTGCCAGAGATACGGAGTTACATTTGTGGAATCACGTGTAGAATCGGTCAATAAAGACCAAGCCATTGTAATGACGTCCGGCGGTGAAGAGTACCTTTACGATACTCTTTTAATAAATGTGGGTGCCAGAACAGCAAAGTTTAAACATGTTGAAAACGCTGTGTCTGTTAAACCAATGGATGATCTACTTTCGCTTAAAAACAGATTGCAGCAAGGAGAGATCAGAAGTCTGTTGATTGCAGGGGGTGGAGCCGCGGGCACCGAGCTGGCGCTCAATTTATCGCATCCACAATCGTTTGCGGCACCAGAAATAACCCTTTTAGAGAACAATAAGAGATTAATTTCTGCATTTCCAAAAAAGATGTCTGACTCTGTTACCCGTATTTTGATGGAGAGATCAGTAACTGTAAAAACCAATACACCTTTTCGACCGGAGATGGCAGAAGAGTTTGATGCCACTCTGCTTGCTGTAGGAAACCGACCCGGCTCTGTGTCAATATCTCATGATTTTGAAATGGGAGCTAATGATCGAATTCTTACCGATGAGATGCTTAGAGTTAAGGGAGAAGTGAATGTATTTGCAGCCGGCGATACTGCAGATGTCAATGGCCAAAACTACCAGCCGATCGGTGTGCATGCAGTCAAACAGGGTGTTGTGCTGCGCCATAATATAAAATCGATATACACCGGCGGAGAGTTGACTCCCTATAAACCATACTCCATCAATCCGTTGATTATGTCAGACGGAGCAGACCATGCATATTATCTAACGAGCAGATATGTTCTTGAGGGGCGATGGCCGGCTATTTTAAAATATGTGCTGGACATGAACTGGCTGGAGAAATACGCTAAACTACCGGGAAATCGTCGCTCCTATCTAAAATTATTTCAAGACGGTTGGAAAAGGTCCGGGAACTGAAATAAGTGTCTTGTGGCAGCTTATTTTATGCAAGCCATTGAATAAGATGCTCTTATTGGTACCGATGTTATTCGGTCAAATATTCTAATACATTAATTGATTGGGATATTATTTTTTAACCGTAACATTTTTTAAACTCAACCGTATTAAAAGATCTTTATTCATCAATTAACCAAACATCACATCTTATGAAACGACCAATCCAAGTAATGGTGGGTCTAATCTATGCACTGCTGTTAATGCCTGCAGCCGGATTTTCCCAAAACCTCGAATCTTTTGAAGATAGGGTCACAGAGTTCACGCTCGACAATGGCCTCCATTTTATAATCGTTGAGCGCGATGTAGCACCCGTAGCTCATTTTTTCACCTATGTGGACGTTGGCGGAGCCAATGAGCCCGTCGGAAATACGGGAATTGCACATATATTTGAGCACATGGTGTTTAAAGGCAGCCATTCCATTGGGACGACCAACTACGAGCAGGAACTCCAGTATATCAATCAGATGGATGATGCTTACAGTGCCTGGCTTGATGAACAAAATAAACTTGAATCCAACGAAGTAAGACTCGATAGTCTCTGGGCAGAGTTTGAAGAGCTCCAGGAACGAGCCGGCGAATTTGTAGTGAATAATGAATTTTCTCAAATTGTTGATAAAGAGGGCGCAGTGGGATTAAATGCATTTACATCCATGGATGGAACAGGCTATTTCTACAGCTTACCCCAGAACAAAGCAGAGCTTTGGTTTATGCTGGAAGCCGACCGATTCAAAAACCCGGTAATGCGCGAATTTTATAAAGAAAAAGAGGTGATTTACGAAGAGCGTCGCGGAAGAGTTGACTCCAGCCCGTTTGGCCGGCTGCTTGAGGAGCTATCGGCCACGGCATTCTCTGCTCATCCATATAAAAACCCTATTATTGGGTGGCCATCTGATATACGAAATACAACGATAGCCGATGCAAGGGAATTTCGGGATAAATTTTACGCTCCCTCAAGTTTTACTATTTCTATTGTCGGTGATGTAGAACCGTCTGAAATGAGACGTCTGGCCGACAAATATTTTGCGGATATGGAGTACGGGGAACCTGCACCGGAACTTCTTGTCGAAGAACCCGAGCAAAGAGGAGAGCGCCGCTTTGTGATTGAAGAGCAGTCACAACCAATCTACATTGAAGGATATAATACTGTTAGCAATCAGCACCCTGATTTTCAGGCGCTGACCCTTCTTGGAGGTATCATGTCAAATGGAAGAACCTCGAGACTTTACCGGCGGATGGTGATTGACGATCAATCAGCGCTTCAGGCACAGGCAGCAATGGGATATCCCGCAACAAAGTATCCAAGTCTGTTTCTTAACTACGTAATCCCCAGCCAGGATGTTGATCTGGCCGACGTTGAGCAAACGCTGCGGGAAGAGTACCAGAAGGTATTCGATGAAGGCGTAACACAGGAAGAACTCGACAGAGTCAGAACCAATATTCGTGCGGGATTAGTTAGAACGCTTACATCAAACAGCGGTATTGCACAGACCATGGCTACGGCGCACGTTAATGGCGGCAGCTGGACAACGGCCTTCACCAATATCGATAAGTACAACGACGTGACTGTAGAGGATATTCAGCGCGTGGCACAAACATACATCAAGAAAAGCAACCGTACAGTCGGCATGATTAAAAATGTAGAGCAAGAATCTGACGACGAAATGGCAAGTAATGAAGAAGAGGAATAAAACGATGGTATCTAATATTATGAAGAACCTACTGATAGTAACATTTGCACTGGGATTTATGATGTCTTGTGCTTCCCAGGAATCTACGATGACGCAGGAGCAGAACAATCCTGTTGATGTGGAAGGACTGGAGTATCCTGAATTAAATGCGTACACAACACCGGAAGTTGAGACGTTTGAGCTGGATAACGGCATCACGTTTTACTTGGTGGAAGATAACGAAGTTCCACTGATTGATCTGAACATGATCATAAAAGCGGGCGGATTTATGGTGCCTGACGATAAAGTAGGGCTTCAATCTATCATGACAAGCGCTATGCGAAACGGCGGGTCAGAAATGTATCCGGAAAATGAACTCAATCAGATGCTGGAAGATAAAGCAGCCCGCATCGAGTTTGGGATGGGTCAAAACAGCGGATCTGTTTCTCTCAATTCTCTAAAAGAAGATTTTGCTGATCTTCTGCCTGTCCTGGTTGATGTGATGATGAATCCGCAGATGCCACAGGAGAAAATTGACCTGGCAATACGACAGCAGAAGTCAGGAATCTCACGGCGGAATGATAACGCTCAGCAGGTGGGCTTACGAGAGTTTGGTAAGCTGATTTACGGCGAGAATTCCGTTCAGGCACGGACTACAGAGCTTTACACGCTGGATAATATAACTCGTGATGACCTGATCGACTTTCATCAAAACGCATACTCCGGCGAGAACATAATGGTGGGCCTTGTAGGTGATTTTAATGTCGAAGAGATCAAGCCGATTCTCGAAGAAGCGTTTGCAGGCATCCCGGCCGGTAACGAAAATGAATTCGATTTTGAAGATGTTGACTACGAATTCGAATCCTCTATTCATTTCGTGAACAAAAGCGATGTGAATCAGTCGGTTATTTTTATGGGGCACATTGGTGGCCTCCGGGACAACCCCGATTACACTGCGCTGCAGACCATGAATGAAGTTCTTAGCGGCGGTTTTTCAGGACGCCTGTTTCAAAGTGTCAGATCTGAACAAGGGCTTGCCTATACAGTGTTCGGTAATTACGGAAGCAGTACCCTCTACAGGGGGCAGTTTTTTGCGGGTTTATTTACAAGAAGTGACGCTACCGCTGACGCAATCGTAGCCGTGCTCCGCGAAATGGAAAAACTACAGGAAGAGCCTGTCAGTGATCAGGAGCTTGAAGATACCCGTAATTCGATTCTTAATTCACTGGTATTCCGTACGGATAGCAAGAGTAGCGTGCTGAATCAGCGAATGAATAACGAATATCTCGGGCTACCGGCCGATGCATTTGAAACATACATTGAAGAGCTGAAACAGGTTACACCGGCTGACATCCAGCGTGTGGCTCAGGAATATATGCGCCCCGACCAGATGAGAATCCTTGTGGTTGGTAATGGCGATGAGCTTGGCGACCAGCTTGAGCAATTCGGCGACGTTCAGGAAATCGATATCACGATTAAAGAATCAGCTGAAACGGAAGAAGTTATTGCAGGTGATGCAACAGAAGGTCGCAAGTGGATTACACAAATGGCGTCAGCTATTCTGCCTGCCGGAGGGCTTGATGGTAGCATTGTGATGGATGCCGATAATAACATCCAAACACCCCAGGGTGAGATGAGCATGGGCGTTACTCAAACGATTGACTTTGAAAGTGAGCGTCTCGAAGCGGACGTAAATGCTCCGATGGGTCAAATCAAAATGACGATTGAAGATGGTCAGGGTAGCATGCAGATGGGAGGAAATACCATGCCGATGCAACCTGCACAAAAAGACCAGATGCTCGCTGAACTCTACAGAAGCCCGGTTTATCTTGCTCTTAACAAAGATGAGCTTGACGTAGAATATATGGGAATGGAAGAGATGGAGGGCGACATGTACGCGCATGTTCGCGTGAATGATGAAATCACACTGAATCTTTACCTCGATCCGGACACATCACTCCCTATGTTTACAACTTACCGAACATTTAATCCACAGGTTGGTGGTACTGTTACCATACAGCTCAACTCAACGGACTGGCGGGAAAGCAGCGGCGTTATGATGCCTTATGAAATAGTTAGCTATTCAGACGGTGAGCAGGTATCAACAATAATTATGAAATCACATAGTGTAGAGTAGTAATTTTTAGATAGGCAACGATATACTAAATTAGATAGAAGGAGCCGTACAATGTGTATGGCTCTTTTTTTTGTTATACCACTATTATCTCTTTCAAAATTAAAACATATTATCTGATAGCGAAGAGTATTTACGAAACCGTCAGATTTAAATCGCATCATTATAAAAAAAGACAAAGTCTATGAATCCATCCGGCGGTACGGTTTTGAACGGTAAAGGTCTGTCTTCGGACGAATATGGAGAGTTCTATAGGAGATATATTGATAAGAGCCGCGGCAAGGACCTTTTCACACAGTTTGATGAGGGCTGCAAAGAGATGGTTAAGATCTTGCAACCGCTCGATGAAAAGCATGCGCTTTTCAGATATGCGGAGGGAAAATGGACGATTAAGGAAGTGGCTGGACACATGATCGATACAGAACGCATTATGGCTTTCCGGGCACTCACGTTTGCCAGAGGCGACACCCATCCGCTGCCCGGTTTTGACCAGGATAGCTATGTAGAATCCGCGAACTTTAATGATGTGCCGATTGATGATTTAATGAATCAATACAAAGAGGTGCGGTCATCAACGCGACACCTTTTTTTATCATTTTCAGATCAAATGCTCATGGCAAAAGGGAGTGCAAGCAACTCTGAATTTTCAGTGCGGGCGCTGGGATTTGTCATCGTGGGCCATGAACTTCATCATTTAGAGATTCTCAGGGACAAGTATCTACCGGGGTTGGTTTGAAACTTATGTTTCAGATAAAAAAAGTTTGACTGAGAAAAGGACATAAGCATTCGATTCTAACTCCTGCTGTGGATATGCTGAATCTCCTGTAGGGCCGATTTTTTTCCGGCAAACCGCAAAAGTAGCTTGGTAATCTGTTCTGCATTTGCAATCTCCGGAAGCCGATGGCGGTGAGTAGTGGTGAGCATCTGTTGAACATTCTTTGAAAATGAGTGATCTGTGATCTGAGCTACCGGGACTCCCATTTTTTTCAATGCTTCGGCATTACAGAGCTGCTCATACTGGTTTTTGATAGGTACAACCATCAGTTTCTTGCCAAGGTAAATCGCTTCGGCACAGGTTTCAAAACCGGCGCTGGTAATAACGCCGATAGAAGATTCAAGGCTTTGGAGGAACGACCCATTTCCCACAGGTCGTATTGTAATGTTGCCTCGGGTATATGCAGAGTCACAAAGAGGGGAGAAGATCTCCCAACGCACCTGTCGGAATTTGGAAAAAATTGATGCAAGTGTCTCGTGATCGAACGCCGGAAGGTAAACCGTGATATGCTCTCCTTCTGAGGGGTTGAGCTGTCTGATATCGGAGCGAATAATGGGTCCTTCTATAAAAGGATCATACCGTAAAAAATGGAAGCCGATTGGCCGGTGGCAGGGTGCGAAACGCCGGAGAATCTGCTCCGATACTTTAGATATCGCGGATGGCCTGGGGGTACGATCAGACAGAAATGCCGCCTGATGACTCATGCCAATACAAGTGATACCCGATTTTATAGCTGCCCATGAACTGATTGGCTCAAAATCGGATATCACCAGATCATACTGACGGATCTCAAGGGTTTGGATATCTTTCAGCACTTGAATTGGATTCAATTCAAGTGCTGTTTTGAGGTAGCTCACACCGCCTTTTGAATCGTAAGCAAGCGTGAGCCCTCGGCGTTGAGTTACTTTTTGGCCGTGAAGTGTCATTCGGCAGTTAGTACCGCTCATCAGAACATCTACCTCAGCTGCTTTTGAAAGTTCGGGCAAAATTTCACGGGCCCGGCTTAAGTGTCCGTGGCCGGTACCTTGAATTCCATACAATATTTTCATCAGATTACACCGCTTGATTGCCTGGGCTTGGGTTTAACAATCTTCTCAATTCGCTGCTCAGCTGTAAACTGATCATTGCTGTACCGGTACATTGACCATTGGTCACCATCAAACTCAAGAGCGGTCAGATTTTCGACCCAGTCACCGGAGTTCATGTAAATGACCGACCCATTTTCGTTTTGATAGCCTCGAATTTTTGGCTGATGTATATGACCGCAGATGACATAATCGTATCCTTGTTCGATAGCGAGTTCTATGGCAGTATTTTCAAAATTATCTATAAACTGAACAGCCTTTTTAACGCTGTCTTTGATGCGTTTGGATAATGAAATTTTGCCATGCCCCATTTTTACTGACATCCAGTTGATGAGCTTATTGAGCATAATGAGCAGGTCGTAACCTTTTCCCCCGATTCGGGCTATCCATTTTGAGTGCTTCATCGTCACGTCAAAAATATCACCATGAAATATCCATACCCTTTCCCCGTTGAGATTCAGTATCAGTTTGTCGCGAATAATAAGCGGACCTAATTGCAGGCTGGATACTTTTCGAAGGACTTCATCATGGTTTCCGGTTATATAGTATATATCAGTACCGTTAGCCATCTTTGAGAGAAGTGTTCGAAGAACCATCATATGAGATTCCGGCCAGTAATACTTCCGGAAATTCCATACATCAATAAAATCTCCGTTTAATATTATCGTCGCCGGATTGATTGAATTGAGATACTGAAGAAGTTCGAGAGCGTGGCAGCCCACGGTTCCCAGGTGAATATCGGATAGTACAACGGTGTGAATCTTGCGTTGAGCCATGGATTATATATTACTGACACGGATTTTACTTTGAGGATCTACAAATGATTAGCTGAAAGTAACGGCTCGTGTGTTACCTTACAATTGACTCTATGTTAGGTATGGTTGAAGCCAACGTTAAGGCAATGTTTTCAAAAGGAACTTAAATGTATGTGTCAATAAAATTATCTCGAGTGAAAACGATTAGCGATTATCCGAGAGGATTTGGTGGGCCAATTTTTTTGGAACAAAACTGAGAAGTACTTGTAAGGCATTGAGGTAGGAAAAATAAGCGGTAATATAATCCTCCGCCATTAGAGTGACAACGTACAAATGTCGATAACCATAGTATTAATACTATCTTAAAGGTTGATTCTAAAATAGTGCTCGTTTGTAAGAAAATTGAAAAAAAATTGAAAAATAACGATTAAGGATTATTTTTCACCAAAGAATACAAAAGCTATCAATAAACAAACTGCAGAAGACTATCCTGAGATGATTTATGATTCGAATTCAACGTATCGTCTATTGGTAGTTGAAGATAATCCCGGTGATTTTGCACTGATTGAAGACTATCTTAGCGCCAATAGTTTTATCGGTAGACTTGATCACGCAAAGACGTTTTCAGAAGCAAAAGATCATTTGAGAAACTGTGATGAAAACTATCACGCAGTTCTGCTTGATTTAAATCTTCCCGATAAGAATGGGGAAGCACTCATTGAAGAGACTGTTGAACTCGCGTTCCCTGCGGCGATTATTGTGCTCACCGGCTACTCAGACATGCACTTTAGTGTGCGTTCACTTGCCATGGGCATATCTGATTACATCATCAAAGATAATCTGAATACTTATGCACTCTGA
>Ga0307966_1003989_pt1 | contig 11020 bp, 8 predicted proteins | sample OrgLakmetagen646_FD_203141 | JGI IMG/M metagenome (GOLD analysis project Ga0307966, IMG submission 203141) | Saline water microbial communities from Organic Lake, Antarctica - #646 | ecosystem: Environmental > Aquatic > Non-marine Saline and Alkaline > Saline | place: Antarctica: Organic Lake... | reverse complement strand
CCCGACTCGACCGGCTCACCACCAGACACCAGCGTACCAAAAGTGATACCACCGGAGATCAGCGACGCAATCGACGAGAAATCGAGCGCCGCACCCCCCGGCCCCAGCGTGAAGGAGAATCCGGACGCATCCCAAAAGCGCGTCGCGCTATCGATCAGCCTGTGATGTGGGGCAAATATGATCGCCTCAGCCTCGGCCGTGCTACCGTCATGGCTGATCATGGTCTTGCCAATCTGGCCAACCTTGATCCCCTGATAAAGGATTGGTGCGCCATCAGTCAGTGACACACCGGCCGCCGCGCGCAGCGTCAACAAGACGCCACCCGTGTTCAGCCGCTCCAGCGGGGCATCGACCAATCCGGTAAATTCGGTCTGGAGGCCGCCAGGCACACTGTCCCAGATCGCTTCGATAAAGACGCCCGACAGCACGGTATCAAGCCCTGAGACGCCCTGCGCCGTGACCTGCGGACGCACGACCCAGAATCGCGCATCGCTGTCGACAAATTCGGCTACGTCCTTGTTCAGGCGCACCGAAACGACCACGCTGGCGAGCGCATCGGTAAACCCAACGTCCTCGACGGTTCCAACGGTCACGTCCCGGTAATGCAGCTCTGTCGCGCCCGCCGAAATGCCGGAGGCATTGTCGAACGTGATCTCGATCAGCGGACCCCGGGCCATATAGGTCTGGATCGCGACACCCAGAACTGCAATTAATGCGGTGGTCGGCACAATCCAGACGACCGACAGGCGGCGAAACGGGCTCCCGCTTGCCGGTTTTACCGGCGGTGTCGGCGGCATGTGGCCATCGTAGGTCATGCAGATCGTTCCTTTTCTGCGCCTGCCAGCATGGGACCGGGATCGTTTTCATCCGGAGCCATGGGCTTCGGCATGTGGCCGTTATCCCATATCATGCGGCTGTCGAAGTTCTGAGCTGATAGCATGGTGAAAATAACGGACAAAGCGAAAAATATGCTCGCCGTGCCAGGTGATATATTCACCAGTGTTTGCAATTGAACGAGAGACGAAAGCACCGCGACGACAAAAACGTCAATCATTGACCAGCGCCCAATATATTCGACCACCTCATACAGTTTTTGCCGCAAGCCGTCGGAGATTTGCGAGCCGCGCCGCACGCCGATGACGAGGCCAAGGATGATGATGAATTTGGCCATCGGGATGACGGCGCTGGCGATAAGGATAATGATCGCGACACCCCACGCGCCGTGATGGGCCAGCTCGACCGCGCCGCCAATGATGGTGCTGCTGTCCGAGCCAACCAGCGTTTTTGTTTCGAGCATCGGGTAGAGGTTGCCGGGGATGTAGCAGGCGACACCCAGCAGCCACCAGGCTATTACCTTTTGCAAGGATTTAGGGTCGCGCGAGTTTATCTTGCCCCCGCAACGCTGACAGTTCCGAGTGCCTTCAGCGGACACGCGCGTGCAGCGCTTGCAGCCGATCAGGCCCATCTCACGTGCGGTTTTCATGTGCCCAATGACTTCCAGATGCAATAGCGGCACATCAAAACGTCGGTCGACACGATGATGATCATCAGCACCGCGAACATCCACGCGGCAGGCCCAAGGCTGACTTCGGCCATATCCGAGAGTTTGACCAGCGCGACGGCGCAACCGATGGCAAAAACCTCAGCCATCGACCACGGCGTCAGATCCTCAGCCAGACGGAACGCCTGTCTTGCCATCGGCGCTGGTGGCGCATCACGGATAACAGGGGCCAGGACATAGATCAGCAGCGACAACCGCGTTACAGGGATGATGACGATGAAAGCCAGCACCGCCGGCGCTAGCAGCGCCATAGGGCCGTTGAACGCAAAGCTGATCTGCACGATGGATGTGCCATGATGCAACCCACTTGCCCCAATGGACAGAAACGGAAAAAATAGAGCGCCCGTAATCAGGATTAGAATACTGGCCGCCATGGCAATCAACAGCTTGCCTGCCTTTCGGCGCGGGGCGATCAGCACTGAATGGCATCGGCCGCAATAAGCCCGCTCGTTATTCGCAACGTCAGGCCTTGAGTAGACCAGATCGCAATGCGGGCACGCGATCAGTACGTCGAGTGGTATAGGGCCTATTGAGCCGCCCGTGTGATATGCATCCGCCATATCCTACCCTTTTCGCCGTTGCAGAACCGGTCCGCAAGGAGGCTTGAGGTCGCTCAATGACAGTGACGCGGTGAAGATTAAGGAGCCTGTGATGCGCAGATTCTCGTATATCAGCACTATATCAATAACTTATACGTGCCAACTGAGGCACTTTACACGCTCCGAGCACACATCACCTCAGGCAGGTTTCGCGGCGAAACTCTCACGGGCGGTCCAGCATCGATTGAATTTCCGACATGAGGGAATCCATCAGATCCGAGTCAAGTCGCGGACCTTCGAATCGAAGGGTATACCCGCGGTCATCCCGCATCTTGCGAATCGTAATTCCCGAAGTGGTTTCGAGAGTATCCGCACCCTGCCAGCCATAGGTCTTGTCACGCGATGGCCGTCCATCCCACGCACGGACGTGGGCATCGTCCGCTGGCTGGGCGATCACCGACTCGACAGTAGCCCATTCTTGCTCAGCATTATCAGGAACGCGGCGTGCCAACGCATCCCGTAGGCCAGTATCGGACCCACCTCGAAGCGCTTGAGCCAAACGCAGGCCTCGCTTTTCAGTCAACGCCTCAGGGAAGCTGAGCATATCCCCTAGCTCCTGGAAGATTAGGGCAAAGGATCGCACCTTGCTTCGCTTTGCCTTGGACGCTGTCGCGTAGAGGCGATCAACCGCTTGTTCGACATTAACAAACGCACCCTGCTGCGCAGAAATGACGGCAATCCGCCCTCTCTCAAAGGGGGTCAACTGGGCGCGCACCTCGTTCTCTTCTACCATCGAAATGAATGCGGCATCTGCATTGGCCCTTGGCCGAATGATTGCGCGAACGGTGCTGTATTTATCATCACCCGTCAGTTCGCAAAGGGCCTTGACCGCCATATAACGCCTGTATCCCGAAATCAGCGCATAACGGACATCAATAGCGCGCGGCGATTCAAACTCAAACACCTCAATGGGTAACCGTAGACCACTGGTAGCGATGGACTGCCGCAGTTCCATCATCTCATCCTTTCCCAGATCGATACGGTCGCGCACCATCGCGTCCGCATCGATCTGGGAAAGGGGTAGCTCAACCATCAGCAGCCCTGCCAATTTTGCATCGCGAAATGCGTTAGCATCGGCAGCCACCTTGGCATGGCCCACGCGGATTTCAGCACTCGCCGTTTGCATTTGGCGCGCAGCATCGCCCGCAACCTGTGCTATCGGCGCCCCACCCCCGAGACTTGGCCGCGCAACGGTTTCGCGGCGAAACTCATCTTCGATGCGGTTTAGGTCCTCAGCGCTTGGCGCCTCAAGTTTCTTACGTCTCGCCATTTTGTGCCTCTTTGTCTGCAGCCTGAGCGTCACGGTACCACGTACCTATTATCAGTTCCTTAACTTCGGCCCATGTCCGATCAAACGTTTCACGGCCTCTGACATAGGTATCCCGGTTAAACTCACGGTAATCCGCCTCATAAATGCCGTTCACCTGCTCTCCAGCCTGGCCCACCATTGCGGTCATCTCCTGCCGGTATGTCGTCATAAAATCCCCAAAATAGGCCTGTATCACGTTCGCTAAGTCGGTCTGCTGACCCGCATCGAAGCGCGTGATAAGAGCGCGCACCGCATCCCATTCAAAGCTGATTTCAGGTAAACCATCTCGCCGTCTGACGGCGTTCTCACCTTCTTCGACGCTGGCAAACGTCGAATACAGCATATCAAAAAACCGACCCGTGCTATCAAATTCAAGAAACGACGCCCCCAACGGAACAAGCAGTATGTCCGCCGCCGCCAACGCGTTGATGGTCAAATAGCCAAGCGCCGGAGGCGTATCTAAAAACACAATGTCATAATCGTGCAACGTGCCATCATTGTTCAAAGCATTAGTCAGGGCATCCCAAAGCTGCCAACTACGCAGACCCATCCGCCAGACGGGGATCTGAAATTCAGCCCAGTAGAGGTTCAACTGTGCACCAAGCAAATCAATGTTTGGCCAGTGGGTACTTTGAATCACGTTTCGTGGCGAAACCTTCAAGGCTTCGGTAAGCGTCTCATCAAAGGGTATTAATACCTCACCAGCTGCCCCGCGCACAATGTTTTCTGCTTGAACAGCTTGGGCGTAGTCTTTGGCCAAAAGAGGAAATGCCGTGGACCATTCATCAGGAACATTCCCGCCCATAATAGAAGTAAGCGACCCCTGGCTATCGAGGTCGATCACCAGCACCTTGTATCCGTCAAGGGCCGCCGACATCGCCAAATGGGCTGTCGTCGTTGTCTTGGATGTGCCGCCCTTGAAGTTTGACACCGCGACTATCTTGGCGGGCAGTCCCTCAGGACGGTATGGCAAGTATTCACGGCCTGCTGCGCCCTCAGCAGCAAAATGACGGCGCAGCTGTAAAACATCTTCGAGAGAGAACCACTTGGAGTTACCCTCGCCTGTCCCTTGGGGGAGGTCAGTATTTTTCTTCAGGACGCGGCGAAAATGTGCGGGCGCCACGGGGATCAGATACTTGCATATCTCCCATGTCGAGAACCGTCTTAGACGTTTCTTCCCGTCGGGTGCATATCCCCTGCGTGCTAAATCCTCCCGTCCCTTACCAGCGAAGGCTGCCGCTTTGGCAAAACGAGCGGTTCCTATGGGGGGGGAAAGCTTGGCCGCGGCCGCGGCTGGGTCTATATTGAAATATGGAGGAAGAGGTTCTTTTCCTGTGGTCATGTTTGTCCCTCTGCGATGTGCGCTAATTTGCGTGATCTGCTTGGATGTATCGCACATCGCAGGTGTGTGATTGATCGGTCAATTGGTATTTCCTTAAAAAGTAAGAATATTAATCGAAGCGACAGAGAACATAGTTGTAGAATCTTTGATGGAGTTTACAAACTTTGCCGCATAATATCCTTACTATATCAGATAGTTACATAAGTATGGGTGCCCGTTTTCAGGCCCATTGGGACCCGTTTGCAGGCTAAGCAGCGCCCATTCTCGGGGCTAGGGGCCCCGATTCGCAGGGGGATGGGCCCCAGGCTGCGGTTAGACCCTGTTTTCAGCTGTTTGCCGTGCGCTTGGGTAAGGTCTTGTTCATACTTGCCCCGTAAATGGGTGCCTCACCATCAAGAGATCGCGTCACTTTTGTTCAAAAGAACCCGTTTACGGTGCGTCTTTAGCACCTCTCCTGCACATAAGAAGAACCTCATATTGGATTGATCGCGGGTGCCTTTAACGCCATACTACCCAAAAACACCGAGGCATAGCTATGAGTGAGATTCCACGTGAGAAACTAACAGGGTCCCTGCGCCGCGCCGCGGTCAAGAAACACGTGGCAGCGATCCATGTCTCTGGCAAACTATCGCTGCTTCAGCGCAAGCTGTCGAATGTGTTGCTGCTCAATGCTTACGATACGTTAACGACCCAACGTAGCCATCAGATCGATGCAGGCACCTTGTGTCTGATGATTGGGTACAACTCAAACGATACCGCGACGCTGAAACAGTCTCTCAAAGGCCTTGCCGAGACTGTGGCTGAGTGGGACATGCTGGATGCCAGCGGCCAGCATGAATGGGGCGTCAGCAGCCTGCTGAGCTATGCGACGCTCAAGGGCGGCGTATGCGAATACGCCTACTCGCCGGCGCTGGCGGACAAGCTCCATGATCCCAAGGTCTTCGCGCTGATCAACCTTAATATCCAACGCCGGTTTACCAGCGGCCATGCACTGGCGCTTTATGAAAATTGCTATCGATTTATTCGGACGGGCAGCACTGGTTGGTGGTCTATGGAGATATTTCGCCGCCTGATGGGCCTCGAAGGCTCTGCGTATTATGAGAGTTTCAAACACCTGAACGCCAAGGTGATTAAGCCCGGCGTCGCCGAGGTGAACAAGACAAGCAATATTGTCATTACGCCAGAGACGCGCAAGCGGGGCAGGGCGGTCACGGATATCCGCTTTCTCATCAAGGAGAATCCGCAGCTGGCAATCCTGGATCTGGATGATGGTGCGGCGGCGCGGCACGGGCCGGTTTATGCGCGCCTGCGCGATCTGGGGGTTAGCGACCGTCTGGCGCGGCAATGGTTGAACACCCATGGCGAGGATCAGGTTGCGGCCAAGCTGGAGTATGTCGCAGGCCGCAAGAACGTGAGCAGCGTGGTTGGATATCTAAGTGCTGCATTGGCTGGTGATTTTGGCAGTGACGCGCCCGATGCCGCAACGCCCGGCAGCGCGCGGGCGCAACGACTGGGCCGGATGCAGGCGGCGGCGCAGGGGCGGACTCCGACGCAGCGGGATGCGGATAAACGCCTCTTTGTCTCGGGGATAGGGGTGGCGGCGGCGCGGGCAGACTTTGACAGGTTTGGCTGGATGTCGGCGCTGAACGCGCGCGCGATCCTACTTTTCTGGGAGGAAATGGACCCTGGAATATACGATGGGATCGAAGAGACATAGGCAAACTCAGGCCGTTCATCGACCCTATAACGCACTTAGTCACTGATTTATAATTATGAGCGTGACATGCTGCGCTACAGCGTGCGCCCCTGAATGCATTCTCAGCGACGCGGCGGATATGCCCCGCGCGCGCGATCTGCGCGCTCTACCGCGGATCGTGACTAGGTCGCATCTTTGATCACGTAGGGTGCCAGATGGCGGCGGATGTGATCCATCATTTCGGTGCGGCCCTGTGCAGGCGGGTGATCCCGCGAGGTTATCATTGCCGTCTCGTGCCGTACCTGCGGCGCGAAGGGTCGCCAGATCACGTCGTCACCCAGATTGGCGGCGGCGTTGATAGGGTCGATCACCGCTAGCCCGCCGCCAGCGGCGACCATGCAGCGCGCGATTGCATAGTAATAGCTGAACGCGCTGTAGTGCAGGGGCACGCCCGCCTCAGACATCAGCCGCTTGAGCTGGTGGTCGACCACATGATCTCCGCTCACGCCGATCAGGCCGCGGCCAGCAAGGCAGGTAGGCGTGATCTGGTCCAGCTTGGCCAGCGGATCGCCAGCACCCATGATGCAGACGCATGCCATCGGGAAAACCTCGCTCGCCAGCCCGGCGACGGGCACGGGGGTGTCGATCAGGCCAATATCGATCTGGCCACTGGCGGCCCAATCGGCGATCTGGCGCGAGGAATGGACGCGCAGTTCGATATGCGTTCCGGGATATTTGGCCTGAAATATGGCGATTAGGCTGGGCATGAAATTCATCGCTAGCGCGCCGTTGGTCGCGATGCTGACGCCCCCAGCCCAGCCGTGACGAATTTCGTCCGCGCGCCGCTCAATCCGGGCCAGCGCCATCAGTCCTTGGGCTATTTCGCCGCGCAGTTGCAACGCCTCGGCGGTCGGGGCGAAGAAGCCGCGATTGCGGTGAAAGAGCCGGAAGCCGAGTTCATCCTCCAGATTTCCCAGCGCGATGCTGACGGCGGGCTGCGTCAGATTCAGCCGCTGTGCGGCATGACTGACTGAGCCCGCTTCAAAGAGAGCGTTGAATACTTCGAGATGGCGGATTTTCATAGGCATGTGAGTGCGGCGCATCCATTGTATAAGAGAATCGAATATAATTATTTTCTATATTAAATTGCTAAATTCAAGTCCCGCGTTCTAACGTTGCGTTAAGTTGGTTGTCTCTGAGGATGGTTTAGATGGCTGTGGCACAGAAAAACGGCAAAGATATCTGGACGGCGGATTGGTCCGGTACGTCATATTGGCTGGACGGCATGACGCCGCCCGATTTACCTCAGACCGCGCTTCCCAGCGAGGTTGACGTCGTGATCGTTGGGTCCGGCTATACCGGCCTCAATGCCGCGATCGAGGTGGCGCGCGGTGGGCGCAGCACCCTTGTGCTTGAGGCTGAGACGCCCGGATGGGGATGCAGCACACGTAATGGCGGGCAGATCAGCACCAGCATCAAGCCGTCGCTTGCCAAGCTGACCGCCTCGCATGGTCGCGAGCGCGCAGAGGCGATTCGCGGTGAAGGCAGCGCTTCGCTGGAATGGATCGAAGAGCGCATCGCCGCCGAGGGCATCGATTGCGATTTTCGCAGAGCTGGCCGGTTTCACGCCGCGCACACGCCCGCTGCCTATGAGGGGCTGGCCCGCGACGCTGACTCGCTGAGTGCCGAAGGTGTCGAAACGCATGTGATCCCGCGTAGTGAGCAGCGCAGTGAACTGGGCACGGACGCGTATCACGGTGGTATGCTGTTCCCGTCGCACGGCGCGCTGCATCCGGCGCGCTATCACCACGGCCTGTTGCACACTGCTATTAACGCGGGCGCGCAGGTCATGGGCCACACGCCGGTGCAGGCGATCACGCGCGGCCCCACGGGGCATGAGGTGACCACCCCGCGCGGCAATGTCCGTGCCCGCGACGTGATCGTCGCGACCAATGGCTACACCAGTGCAGTGACCCCGTGGCATCAGCGCCGCGTCATCCCAATCGGCAGCTATGTCATCGCGACCGAGCCTGTAGACAAGGACGTGATGGACCGCCTGTTTCCGACCGACCGGATCGCCAGCGATACGTGCAAGGTCGTCTATTATTACCGCGCCTCGCCAGATCGCACGCGCATCGTGTTCGGGGGGCGGGTATCGGCGGCGGAAACGAATCCGTCCATCAGCGGTCCACGCCTGCATGCCGATATGTGCCGGATCTTCCCTGAACTCAGCGGCACCCGGATTAGCCATAGCTGGATGGGCACAGTCGCCTATACCTTTGACGAGCTGGCCCATACCGGCACGCATGACGGCGTGCATTACGCGATGGGCTATTGCGGGTCCGGCGTGTCGATGGCCAGCTATCTAGGGATGCGAATGGGGCAAAAGGTGCTGGGGCTGGCCGAAGGACGCACGGCGCTCGACGATCTGCCCTTTCCCACGCGGCCTTTTTATACCGGGCGGCCCTGGTTTTTGCCTGCCGCTGTCGCCTGGTATCGTTGGCGCGACACACGGCAGAGAATAGCCGCACAGGTGGCGGCAGGTTAATGTTAGACTGACGACCACCACAACTGACAACCAAAAAGGTCACTGGAAAACCGGGACCATCACCCAACGGAGGAGAACGATATGAAACGAAATACTTCAATTACACTTGGCGCGGCGTTGTTGGCGACGACCGCACTTGCTGGTGCTGGATATGCCGAAGGCAAAAGCATGACGATCGCGTCTTGGGGCGGATCGTACCAAGACGCGCAGAGCAAAGCATTGTTTGAGCCAGCGGCGGCTAAAACCGGCATCGAGGTTAAGCAAGAAACCTATGGTGGCATGGCAGAAGTGCGCTTGCAGGTGTCCTCGGGTCAGGTGACGATGGACGTCGTGGTCACCGGGTCAGGCGGAGCTGCGCGCGCTGCAAAAGAAGGCCTTTTGGAGAAGCTGGACTACGACATTATTGACGTGTCTAAGTTCATTCCAAACACATATACTGACTATTGCGTCGGCGGTGATGTCTTCTCGGTGGTTGGTGCCTGGAACACAGACACGTACGGCGAAGATGGGCCGCAGAGCTGGGGTGATTTCTTTAACACCGACAAATTCCCCGGTAGTCGCGCGTATCGCAACAAAGTCTCAGGCGCGCTTGAGCCAGCGATTATGGCCGACGGTGTGGCGATGGAAGATGTATATTCGGTGCTCGACAGCGAAGAAGGCATCGAACGCGCAATCAATAAGATCCGCGAACTTAAGCCGAATATCGCAGTCTTTTGGTCTTCAGGTGCGCAACAGGCGCAGCTGATGAAGGATGGCGAAGTCGACATGTCGACCGGCTGGAACGGACGCTTCGACAACGCCAAGGCCGATGGGGCCGCTGTGTCCTATACCTTCAATCAGGGACTGCTGGACTACGATTGCTTTGCCATTCCAAAAGGAGCCCCGAACAAGGATACCGCGATGGAATTCTTGGCGGAAATTTCCAAGGCAGAGTACCAGGATGATTTCCCGACATACATCAACTACGGTCCGACCAATATGGCGGCATATGAGACTGGTGTGATCTCAGCCGAGACTGCTGCAGGCCTGCCGTCATCAGCTGAAAATGCAGCCTTGCAGCTGCAAATCAAGACTGAATGGTACGAGAAGTGGGAAGCCGTTGCTGAAGAAATGTATCAGGAAATGCTGACCGAATAAGGCGGCATCTGGTCGTTTAAGTCAGGCCATGGGCGTAGCGTTCGCCCATGGCCCAATAATAAACGCGAGGGAGCGAGATTTTGAGCGATAAACCTGAGGCACTGCCAATCACCGTGCGCGGCGTGACCAAGACCTATGGCCGCGTTCATGCGCTGGACAATGTATCGCTAGATGTACGCAGCGGCGAATTCCTGACCCTGCTTGGCCCGTCAGGGTCGGGCAAGACAACACTGCTGATGGTGCTGGCCGGCTTTACCCGGCCTGATCAGGGCAGTCTGAAATTCGGGACCGATGAGATGATTCGCACCGCGCCGCACCTGCGCGGCGTCGGCATGGTGTTTCAGAACTATGCGCTGTTTCCGCATATGACCGTGGCCGGCAACGTCGGCTACCCTCTGCGCCTGCGCAAGATGTCCCGAGCCGAAGCCAAGGATCGCATCGACCGCGCGCTGGAACTGGTACAGTTGGATGGCTTTGGTGAGCGCAATATTGACCAGCTGTCTGGCGGACAGAAGCAGCGCGTGGCATTGGCCCGCTCTATCGTGTTCGAACCGCGCATTTTGCTGATGGATGAGCCACTGAGCGCGCTGGATAAAAAACTGCGTGACCGGATGCAGATTGAGCTGCGCCACCTGCACGAGCAGTTGGGCATGACGACGGTCTACGTCACTCACGACCAGCGCGAGGCGCTGACCATGTCGGACCGGATCGCAGTGGTGAACCACGGCAAAATCATGCAACTCGCGACGCCGCAGCAACTATACGACCGGCCCGAAAATCAGTTTGTCGCGGACTTCATCGGCGATTCCACATTTCTGCCCGTCATGC
>Ga0307966_1003985_pt1 | contig 11026 bp, 10 predicted proteins | sample OrgLakmetagen646_FD_203141 | JGI IMG/M metagenome (GOLD analysis project Ga0307966, IMG submission 203141) | Saline water microbial communities from Organic Lake, Antarctica - #646 | ecosystem: Environmental > Aquatic > Non-marine Saline and Alkaline > Saline | place: Antarctica: Organic Lake... | reverse complement strand
CATTTTCAACTTACATGAATTATTTAAAGCAGACAGGCCAAAGGGAACAGAGCAGCTCCCGTGCATCTCCATTTCCAAGTCCACCAACCGCTTGGCCTCGTCTGCAAGGAAGCACAGGGGATGCACGCGTTGTGGTCTATACATGATTTAATTAAAGCCATCTACATGAATTATTCAAAGGAGACAGGCCAAAGGGAACAGAGCAGCTCCCGTGCATCTCCATTCCCAAGTCAACCAACCGCTTGGCCTCGTCTGCAAGGAAACACAGGGGATGCACGCGTTGTGGTCTACATGAATTAATTAAAGCCATCTACATGAATGATTCAAAGCCGAGGGAACAGAGCAGCTCCCGTGCATCTCCATCTCCAAGTCCACCAAATGCTTGGCCTCGTCTGCAAGGAAGCACAGGGGATGCACGCGTTATGGTCGTGCTGGAAATACCTAATACGTGCGCAAATCCCGACTTCTGGAAGGGACGTGTTTACTTGCAGGAAACGGGAGCCTGCGGCTTAAATTGACTCAACACGGGAATGTTTTGGTCGTGGTGGAAAAATTGTACGGGCGTGTGGACGAATCAGAGCTCGGCCTAAAGAGGGGGTGAAGCAGGCGTTGCTACTTTGTTGCCGTTCGTACGTACAGTATTTTAGACAGGGTTGGCCAGAACCGTGTATATGCACCGTATATGGCCGTTCTTTGGTGGTATCCCTGCCAAAAATACCGTACATACACCGTATATGATCGTATATATGGTGGTATCCCTGCCAAAACACTGGATATATGCATCGTGTATGACCGTATATTTGGTGGTATCCCTGCCAAAAATACCGTACATACACCGTATATGATCGTATATATGGTGGTATTTCTGCAAAAATACCGTATGTACACCGTGTATGACCGTGTATATGGTGGCATCCCTGCCAAAATACCGGATATATGCACCGTGTATGACCGTATATTTGGTGAATTCTCTGCCAAACATACCGTATGTACACTGTGTATGCATGTGATTTTGGCCAACCCTAATTGTAAAGCTTCATCTGCCATCGCGCGCTGTGTCACGTCTTAAGTCTGGCAGAGACGCGTGTTTAGTTCAGGGTAGTTTGGTCGGTTAACATTTAAATACTTTTCCGTGGTTTCTACTGGCACAATGAGTGCATGCTATCAGTCTAGTCAGTGATAAGGAAGGATTCACAGGCCTTATGATTTCCTTCTTTATGTTAGCAAGGGAACAGGTCTTCCATCATGCGCACACACATACACCACACATACAAACACACACACATACAAACACACACACACTCACACAGACGCACACATACACACATTGCCTCGCTTACCTGGTTTTATATCCACTTTCTCGCGCTTGTCTTTGACCTACTTGTAGCACTCAGCCAGACGCACACACACACACACACAGACACACACACACACATACACATAGACGCACACATACACACATGCCTCGCTTACCTGGTTTTATATCCACTTTCTCGCGCTTGTCTTTGACCCACTTGTAGCACTCAGCCAGACGCCACCCCCTCTTCTTCATCAAGTACGCGATGACAATGGAGGGCGACCTGAGCGTGTATACATGTGTGTGTGTGTGTGTACGTGCGTGTGTGTTTGTGAGACTGTGTGTTATGACACATATGTGTGTTGTTGTGAGCCGTGTGGTATGTGTGCACGTGTATGTACACACATATACACTCACAAATGCAGCACACACACATCAACACAAATACACAGCACGCCCACTTTGACACCCCGATTATGCAGTGCACAAACACGCACGCATGCACGCACACATGAACACACACACAAATACACACAAAACTTACAACACACCAACCTTGACACCTCAATCACGCAGTACACACACACGCATGCATGCATGCACGCACACATAGACACACACACACAAATACACACAAAACTTACAACACACCAACCTTGACACCTCAATCACGCAGCACAGACACACAAACACGCACGCACACATTAACACACACACATAAATACACACACACCCAACTCACAACACACCCACCTCGACACCTCAATCACACAGTACACACACAAACACGCACGCACACATAAACACACACAACACACACACAACACACACACGCACATACACAACACACCCACCTCGACACCCCAGTCATGCAGTACACAAGGACTTTGGAGTTAGGCTGCTGATTGCTCTCTTCTGCATTTTTGACATGGAGTGAAACAAAAGGGTAAACAAGCTGCACGCATCACATACAGACACACACACACACGCACGCGCAACCGCACGTGCACGTGCACAAGGTTTGGCATGGAATGAAACAAGGGTGAACAAGCTGCACGCACACATATACACATGCGCGCGCGCACACACACGCACACACACACACACACACACGCACGCACGCACGCGCATACGCACGTGCACTAGGGGAGGACACAAGTAAGTTTTGAGGTGCAAGGAAGGTGAGAACAAAAACAGGCGAGAGTAGAAGGTGTAGGGTAAGCCAGGGCTACACCGCCACCGTGCATGTTGTAAGCTGAATTCAGAGTAACCTTGAAACGGTCACGCACAAAAACTCAGACGCTCAAAGAGTCCCAGCTGTTGCGCATAAGTACTTCGTTTGTCCTAGATAATAACATAATAACTGTGCATGGACCCCCAACAAACAATGCCAACAGCTTCTCGCCCAAATTATTACCCCCATCACCTCATTTGCATATGCTGCAGACTTGTATTGAGTTCGTGCATGGACCCCAACAAACAATGCCAACAAGCTTCTCGCCCAAACTATAACCCCCATCACCTCATCTGCATATGCTACAGACTTGTATTGAGTTCGTGCATGGACACCAACAAACAATGCCAACAAGCTTTTCGCCCAAATTATAACCCCCACCACCTCATCTGCATATGCTACAGACTTGTATTGAGTTGTGCCTTGAGCTTATTTGCGTAATTATGACATGAGCTGTGCCTTGAGCTTTGAGTATTTTTTTCACTCACACAGGTGGCACAAGGGACACAGAGACAACATCAGGGACACAGAGACAACATCAGGGACACAGAGACAACATCCGTCGTCCACACCTGCAGCGAGCCTCAGCCCAATTCCTGTGCCCACAGGTGTGGACCAGTTCCAACTTTGATTCAATATCTAGATGCAGTTCTTTGGCGGTCTGGTCGGATTTGGAGATTCGTGTAGCGTGGAGTACAACATTTTTCTTGTGTGAGCCCACACATTTGTTTCTTGTTTCCTCTGCCTCCTGTTTCTTTTGTTCAGCTAGGTGTGGTTACCGGCTTTTTCCAAGCTTCTGCTCAGGTGCCCCCTGAACCCTGAGGCATATATATCGCGATGTAACCTCACCTTACTTTAGGGTGAGCCACCCTCTGCGTCTTTTTGCCTGCTTTGTTTGCAGGCATGTATTCATACAACTGTAGCTCCTACACTTTTAGGTCATAACATAAGAGATGGTGTACCTAAGGTTGTTTCTTGCCTGCTTTGTTTGCGGGCATGTATTCATACAACTGTAGCTCCTACATTGTAAGGTCATAACTAGGGTTGGCCAGAACCAAACATGTAGGGGTATATAAGGTGTAAATATGGTATTTTTGGCAGGGAAATCATCATACATACGATCATATACGGTGTACATATACGGTTCTGGCCGACCCTAGTCATAACATAAGAGATGGTGTATCTAAGGTTGTTTTTTGCCTGCTTTGTTTGCAGGCATGTATTCATACAACTTTAGCTCCTACACTGTAAGGTCATAACAAAAGTAGGGCTGGCCAGAACCGTTTGATGAGATCCCTGCCAAATATACCGTATATATATGGTGTATATACGGTAATTTTGGTATTGTTGGCAGAAAACTCACTAAATATAGGGTCATATACGGTGCATATATATGGTTCTGGCCAACCCTATACATTTGATAAGTGCATCCAATGATGGGCGCATGCAATGATGGGCGCATGCAATGAAAGGTGCACTCGATAATTGGAGTGTCTATTGATAAGCGCTATCAACAATGGACGTTTTTGATGAGAGGTGTGTATATCAATTATCAATGAGCGCATTCAATGATTGCAGGTGCATTTAATGATGGGCGCTTCTAATGATAGGCGCCTCTGATGAGAGGTGCATTTAAAGATAAGCACATGTAATGGTTGCAGGTGCATTTAATGATGGGCGCTTCTAATGATAGGCGCCTCTGATGAGAGGTGCATTTAAAGATAAGCGCATGTAATGGTTGCAGGTGCATGTAATGAGTGGCGCATTCAGTAATTTGTGCATATAATGAAAGGTTGTAGGCCAAACATTGCGTATGTTTAGGGTTGGCCAGAACCGTATATATACACCGTATATGACCGTATATATGGTGATTTCCCTGCCAAAAATACCGTTTACACACCGTATATATATATGGTTCTGGACAACCCTACGTATGTTTATGCATTAGCAGCTGTCTGTGCAAAGTACAGCAATTGCGTATGTTTATGCAGTAGCAGCTGTCTGTGCAACGTAAAGCAATTGCGTATATTTATGCAGTAGCAGCTGTCTGTGCAACGTACAGCACTGAAATAGGAGGGTTCAGGATTAAGCACTGTTTAGATGGGGGAGGAGAACTCACCTATGAAGTTTGAACACTGTTCAAATGGGGGAGGAGAGTCTGACACCGTGTGGTAGGTAAAGGTGTTCCTAAAGAGGGCTGGGCTGGTGGGCACAGTCTGCGTGTGTGTATGCGTCAACGTGTGTTTGTGTGTGGTTAGCAAAGGTGTCCTTAAACAGGGCTGCGCTGGTGGGCACAGTCTGTGTGTGTGTATGCGTCAACGTGTGTTTGTGTGTGGTTGGCAAATGTGTCTTTAAACAGGGCTGGGCTGGTGGGTTAAGAGTGTGTGTGTGTGTTTGTGTGTGTGTTGTGTGTGTGTGTTGTGTGTGGGTGTGTGTGAGCGCACTAACACTCACGTTCAAGATGTGGGTGATACCCATGGTCTTTAGAAGCTCGGACCGGGAGGCAGAGTCGTAGCTACCAAGGTACAGGAACCCTGCAATTATTGGCCTGCGTGTATATGTATGTTTGTGTGTGTGTGCGTGTGTGTGCGTGTGTGTGTGTGTGTGTGTGTGTGCGCGTGTGCATGCATATGTGCATGCGTGCGTGTGTGTGTCTCTGTGTGTGTGTCTATGTGTGTGTACATGCGTGTCTGTGTTTGTGTGTGTGTGCATGCATGTGTGTGTGCGTGTGTGTGCATGTGTGTGTGCGTGTGTGTGTGTGTGTGTGTGCATGTGTGTGTGCGTGCTTGCGTGTATATATGTGTGTGTCTGCACATTGACACGCACCCATTTAGGCCATCTCATCACCCCACTCAGTGCACGCACGCATCTACTCACGTTGGGAGGATAGCACCTAAGGAAGCCACCTCGTCTGGGGCCATGCAATGCCCACAGATGCCGCACTTTTCGCCTGCCTCTAGCTGAGAATAAGAGCAACGGGATGCGTACAGACATACTGAGTTCAGGGCTAGCTCCTTGCACTATAGATCCTAGTGCAATGTATGTGAGGCAACTCACATCATGATAGTGCCCGCAAATGAAGCATGGCTCTTCTCGCTGTGTTCTCTTTTTTGACATTTTACTAATTCAAATTTAATTGCAATGTGCTGGTAGCAGCAATTTTGGGTCCAAAAACAAACAGTTGTAAACAAATGCTATGGGAAATGGGGGGGGGGGGGGGGGGGGGCATGAATTTATGTTTAATTTATAAACCTCGGGGAGGTTGGGCAATGGGCCTGGGCCGAACTCCGTTTCCGACACCCGTTTTTCCGAATCTTAGTCCTTTCCGCTACATTCCTCCTGTTAGAACGGACAGTTGTGTGCTCCACTTGACACTGGAGTTGAATTTATCATGAAAAGGAGGAAAGAAACAACGGCTACGGTAGCGTTAAACGTTACATGTTTCTTATTATGATAGTCTCCCAAGACAGTGTACCGTGAATGAACCTTCGAAGGGGACACAAGTATATGATTGAGACGCTTGGTTCAGACGGTGATGGTTTTACTTCTTTTTTTGCTTAGCATTAAATGCAAAAGGCGCATGTTGATTCTGGTTTGCTAAAGGCGACTAACAGTAATAATGGGTATAAAAGTAGCAAATTCAATTGTTCAACTGTTTGTCTTTTATCAGATCAAGTTACCGTCACTGCAAAGTATAAGACTCAGCACATCTACTATAGGCAAATCTATTCCCAATAAGACTGGCCATCCAGCTTATTGAACAAGACGTACAGGAACTCTCAACTGTCAACCAACTTAACCGCTCTGTCACACGGTTCGTCGCTGCCACCGATTGGGCGTGACACTTTCTAAATTTAATGCTTGGAGTTCTGAACAAATCACAAGGCTCATCACTGCCTCGTCACGTCTGCATCTATGCTTTGCTCAACGAATGGCAGGAACTTCCCGTTCATCGTAATTACCTGCAATGAAGGAGGAGCAAAGATTTCTTCAGGATAAAACAGTTTAAAAATGACAAAGCGTGCATTAACAAATAAGGTCCCAGGTTCCCTATCCAGCTGTTTTTACAAAGACCCAAATCACTCACGAGCGTGCTCTTCTATAATATGAACTCACCACTCGCTCCTCCCCCTCCTTCCCCTCGCATTTGGCAACGTTGACATGGAAATTGATAGCGCTCATAATCCTGGATGCACAACAGGAAGGCAGCAAGTGCGATGATAAAGTACAGTTTAAAGATAAAGCCATCATCAGTCAAAACGTGCGACTGCTAGGCTGTGTATGTAAAACATGTAAAAAGTGAAATATTGTTGTAGCACCAGACTTGCGACGATAAAGCAAAAAAAGGCGTCACTTTGGTGGTCATATTGGTCACTACTGGCAGAGACAAGAATACGGTAGGCGATCTCTGTGTCTTTACAGTCAAAAACTCACCCATCGTCGAACTCCTCATTTATGATGCTCTTGATGGCCTGGAAAAAAAGGAGCGCTTCAGAGTTTTTGATGGAACCAAGCATACCTTCCTAGAATTGCATCGATGTGAATGCAGGTTCTATCAGCAATACATTCCTAGCGCTGCATCGACGTGAACGTAGCTTCTACCAGAAATACCCTTCTAGCGTTGCATCGACGTGAATGAATATCTTCCTAGCGTTGCAACGACGTGATGCAAATTCTACCAGCACTTGCATTTTGCAGTCCATCTTTCTAGTTAACTGCATATTACCACCAAACCTCCACACATAAAACCCACCTCTCCTGCTAGCATGGTCGCCTCGTGAAGCCTGTAAATGGTAGGGTCTTGGATCTGTTCAGGGTCCCACCTATAGATGTGTGGACGTAAGTAACTCAACTACCTCAGCTACGGACGTAAGTAGTTGAGTTACTAAGCTAGCTAAGTAACTAGTAACTAGTAACTAGTAGCTTATAAGCTGGGAAGCCGGTTTATTAAAGAATTTTCATAGCTCGAGTCTCTCTCGAGCAAAGGCTGGGAACTGCACTACAGACTGCAACTCTCCTGATAATCTCTCTCTCTTTCTCTGCTGTTTCTCAAATCCGACTTACTTCACACATTGACGTATACTATACCACACACACTCTAGTCGGCTGCCGCGCCTTTCCTCCCCAGGGCTGGGAAGTTTACTCGAACATCTGGCTGAGCATTGAGTATTTTACTGAGCTAATTAAATACCGCAATATCAAAACCAGAAAATGCTATCTGGGTTAGGGTCAAGACCAACTTCCAGTTGAGATCAGCCTATTTTTTTGGCATGAATGCACAGAGGCAACCATACTTTATACAGCATTTGGCAGCGTACTCCCGCCGTTGTTAAGCTTGAGGATGTTTGGTACAAAGTGTGCTGCGGCAGAGCTTGGCTGAGGCTAAGCTCGTTCTGAGAATATCAACCACATTCAACGCACTCTGATTAAAAAATCCAGGGCTTGTCCTGGAAGCGTGCCTTTTTAAGTGCTGATAAGAGATGGAATATATCAGCTATCAGTTTGTGTTCGATTCCTTGGAGGCAGAGCAAACAGTGGACACACATAAACCTATATACCTTCGAGACGGCGCTTTTTGAAGTTCTTTCAAGTCGCTGGCTGAGATACCAGGCAACGCCTTCTTGAAGGCTTCAACCGACTGAGGTTTCAGCTGATGCTGAAAAGGCAAAAAGGGTAAACATGTGTGGAAAGGTGACCAGGATACCAGGCATTTTCAGTGTAGGACTGCCATTTTGGTGGGGTACCAAATGATAGGGCTACTGAACGACTAAGACGTAGCTTTCAAGGTTGCACTCGTTAAGCAAATGAGTGGGTGAACAGGAAACTTGCAGCATCTCGTCCACATGCGTCTCGTCAAGCTTATAAGTGTACAATCGTACTTGTGCACCTGTTTTTACATGTATGTGATTTGCATTTACCAACCTGGTGTTGCAGCAGCATGGCGGTGTACACATTGCTCAACCCCATCTCATCGCCTGACGACACCAAGTGTGAGCACGCTTTCAGTCACAAAGAATTAGTCAGATTTATACCCATCAGGGCTCCAGCCCGCACTCATCTTCTGCACATCTCACCGAGAGTGGTGTACGTCTTTCCACTTTTCTCCTTCAGTTGCTGTAGACGTTCCACCAACTCCATCTTTCCATATGGGTTACTGCCGGCCGGAGTTGCAGCGATTGTCACTGCAGCGCACAGGCAGTAAGTCCAACAAGTTAAGATCCAGCACGAGCATAGTCAGTAACAGCGCACGGAGTCAACTAGCACAGGAAGTGACAACTTGCACAGGAAGTGACAACTAGCACAGGAAGTGACAACTTGCACAGGAGGGAACAACGCGCACAGTGAGGAACAACGTGCACAGTAAGTGACAGCGTGCACAGTAAGGATCAGCTCACACATCAAGGAACAACGTGCAGTAAGAGGAAAATACAAATTGAAGGTGTAAGGTACGAGGTAAAATGCCTTAGGTAAAGGCAAGTCAAAGAGTCACTTTGATGCTCATTAATGCTGCGTATATGAGCAAAGTGCCTGAGCTGTGTGTCACAACTTGGTACGAAAAATAACACGCGTACAGAACACGTCAAACCACAAGGGCAACTGAAACCTCACCTTTCCTCCTACCCAGGTGTAATGGCACAGGCGGGGCAAGCCTGGCCAGTCTCTGGGGAACATGTTGCGAGATCTGCATGTATTTTTCCTGGAGCCCAACGTCTATTCTGAGCGAGTTTAAAGAAAATCAATAAATTTATAAACTTTTGCTGCAATGTTCCAACACAAAGTGCCTCGGAATTCAGAGGAAGAGGTGAATGAAGGCGCAACAACTGACACATAAAACACAACTACACACGCACACATACATGCACACGTACACACACACGTACGCACATGCACGCACGCGCGCGCACACACACCACACACACATGCACACGTACATGTGCGTACACACTTAGTGACATGTGCGAACACACACACACACACACACACACACACACACACACACACACATGCACACACACAAACACTAGCACTCACACATACACACACCTGCACAGGAAGAAGCTCTGGCGCTGGCCCTCGCAGCAAGCTTAGCAACGCACTCTCCAGGTACTTCTCCTCAGCTAATATGGAAACACCTTTTCTTGCCTTAACCCTCAGTAGTACCAACCCACACGCACATACACACACGCACACACACAATACATATAGACGCACACATATACACACATACACATATACACAAACACACACATCCACACACGTAGAGATCGCCGTCCCAGCACCCTGCAGTGAACCCCCCACTGCTCCTCACTACCCCTTAATCCCACCAATCCAGACTAACAGCAGCAATGTATACAGCTCCCAGCCAGGTCCGTAGCAGTAATTTGTTTCTAGCACTTCTACGGCCCCATCCAGGTCCACTTTCTAGCACTTCTAGGCTGTCATAACCTCCAGACCGCTATCATGCACGCAAAGATATCATGGGAGCCTGTAAGTCGTACACGCACGGCACGCTGTGATCACGGCCTCTGAGCACCGATAGCACAGCACACTGTATAGACAGCCTCTAGGTCGTACACACACAGCACGCTGTGAGTACAGCCTCTGGGCAGTGATAGCACAGCACACTGTAAAGACAGCCTCTAGGTCGTACACACACAGCACGCTGTGGGTACAGCCTCTGGGCAGTGATAGCACAGCACACTGTAAAGATGGCCTCTAGGTCGTACACACACAGCACGCTGTGAGTACAGCCTCTGGGTAGTGGTGACGCAGCACACTTCTATGCTCATTGAAAAAGCTACTGTTAGGACAATTGTGAGTTATTGGGGTGTGGAAGCAAGGGATGGTTGAGCTGTGTTTTTTTGTGTGGATTTTGTGTGTAGATTTTTTGTGTGGAATGTTGGTAGTATATACACTCAATCTTGGTGGTATAAACTCAATGTTGGTGTCACGCTTGGTATGGTGTGGCTGTCATTGTGGAGCGGCAGCATGTGGGCAGTGGCGCACAGCAGCCAGGGCTTGCGATTAAGAAGTGAGGAGTTGTGGAGCAGTAGCATGTGGGCTTGTGAATAAGAAGTGAGGAGCTGTGGAGCGGTAGCATGTGGGCTTGTGAATAAGAAGTGCGGAGTTGTGGAGCGGTAGCATGTGTGGGCGTGTGAATGAGAAGTGAGGAGCTGCGGAGCGGTAGCATGTGGGGGCGTGTGAATAAGAAGTGAGGAGCTGCGGAGCAGTAGCATGTGTAAGCTTGTGATTAGGAAGTGAGGAGTTGTGGAGCAGTAGCATGTGGGCTTGTGTATAAGAATTGAGGAGTTGTGGAGCGGTAGCATGTGGGCTTGTGAATAAGAAGTGAGGAGCTGCGGAGCGGTAGCATGTGTAAGCTTGCGATTAAGAAGTGAGGAGCTGCGGAGCGGTAGCATGTGGGCTTGTGATTAAGAAGTGAGGAGTTGTGGAGCAGTGGCATGTGGGCTTGTGAATAAGAAGTGAGGAGCTGCGGA
>Ga0307966_1003969_pt1 | contig 11043 bp, 10 predicted proteins | sample OrgLakmetagen646_FD_203141 | JGI IMG/M metagenome (GOLD analysis project Ga0307966, IMG submission 203141) | Saline water microbial communities from Organic Lake, Antarctica - #646 | ecosystem: Environmental > Aquatic > Non-marine Saline and Alkaline > Saline | place: Antarctica: Organic Lake... | reverse complement strand
CACGCACGCACGCACGCACACACACACACACACACACACACACACACACACACACACACACACACATGTACACATACACATACGTGCATGCATATGTAATTACACACTACATATAAACACCGCATACACGCACATACACATTTGCATGCATACACATACACACACTCATACATGTACACACGCTTACACATACACACACCAGGAGCACCAACAGCCTGCGGCTGACCACAGGCACCCTAATGACACCCTCCCCTGCCCCTTGCTGCTGTGGCTGGCCTTGCTGCTGCTGCTGCTGCTGTTGCCTTAGCCCTTCCTCGTGGTCCAGAGCTTCAGCCTGCGTGGATGTGCCAATGCGTGTCTGTGTGCATGTGCCAATGCGCATCTGTGTGCATGTGCCAATGCGTGTCTGTGTGCATGTGCCAGCGCGCATCTGTGTGCATGTGCCAACGCACATCTGTGTGCATGTGCCCATGCACATCTGTGTGCATGTGCCGATGTGTGTCATTGGAAAGTTAGGTTAAAGCAAGCCGGGGTACAACACTTGCATTGCAAGGATGCATTCGTGGACCAAATAAAATGTGTTGAGGCCACCATGTGGCACTTGTAGCATATGCGTGCTCCATAAAGGTCCTGGAAACCCATGTGATAGACACTCCGTGAGTCACACAAAGAAGTACCTGCTGCATTGCGAAAGACCTCCGACTGAAACCGATGCACCGCATAATTGAAACTAGAAGAAATCACAGAAAAATCTCCTTAATGTTGCTAGTGCTAGTTCGTGCTATCACTGTAAAAGTGTTATTGTTTCTAGTGAATTACTTGTGAATTTAGTCATCAACCAGACTCGACCACGCACGCAGTGCACATTGAACTTGGAAACGAAACGAACGTGAAAAGATGAAGAATGATAGAGCAAAGCGTATGTATGCTTGTTCGTTGACACTGCTATCATGAAAAGTTGCCAATACCTCTCTTCCTCCTGGGTCACCGAGTTTCACAAGCTAAACAAACAAGCATATCAAGTTGTGATCCACATGAGTAGCGTCTTGCTCAAATTCAGTGGGAGGATTATTGGCACATGCGTTTGTACTTGCCCAATCTGTGTGATACCTCCCACAAAGCAACACCAGTCCTCGCCGTCTATTTTGGTCACAGAAAATATTTATGAGCGTTGTTCCAGTTTTGAGGAAGCTGGTGCGTACACATCTGTGCTTGCCGAGATTCTTGCCACAAAAAAGCTGACCATCCTCGCAGCCTGCTGTGCGATGACTGGTTTTTAGTGTTGGCCAGAACCATGTAAATACGGTAAAACTGGGATCTCACCAATATACAGTCATGTACGGCGTATGTGCGTTTGTGTATTCGGTTTCCTACTTGTTTCCCTTCAGTCCGTGCAAAACTTGCCTGCTCTTGCCGTTGCTCCTCCTGTGCGTGCTCATACTGTAGCTGCTCCTGCTCCTGTTCGTGCTCATGCCCCCCCTGGTGTGCCCTCCTCGTCCACCGAGAAAAGCGTGACAGACCCGGCATTTTCCAGGTTCCTCTGCGAGTTGGACAAAATATTCTAAAATGAGCTACAGCCAAACCCTATAATGAGCTGCAGAGTAACTCGCATTCAAATTACTCACCACGCCTACCTTGCGATGAAGGAAGTGCTCCTAATCTAATTCAAATCGACTCAATAATAAAAATATATCGAATAATTGAAATACAGGAGGTGGCCGGCATACCCGATCAGACCTTCAATGACCAAGTTTTGGCAGCATCAGAAGAAAAAGGGGCGGGCACTCCTGATTGAGGACAACCCACAACCCTCAGGCAGGAATCAGCAACTCTTAGTGCAGAAAGCTTTTCACACGGCTGCCAAACAGCTTCAGCGGCAAGGATTCCAGGTACACATCACCGTCGTTCTAGCACGCGCTTTCTAGAAAAACGTGCTAGCAAGCACACACAAAAGCTTTGCGTCTACAGATCGTTTTCACCGATGCTCTACCTTGACGCTTATCCTTCCTCCTTAAGATATTAATGGTGATTGGTAATCGCATGGTACTGCACATTCAGAAAGAGGCACCCTTCCTTTCCCTCTTGCTATGCAATCAAAGCTTGTTGCTTTTTGCCAGCCTTCACTCTTTCATCTTTCTACTCGAAATAATGCACACGAAGCATGTTGTCTAGTAAAAGAACAGAAAATGCAGGGTCGGTCATCCAGTTCATCCACACAGAACCAGTTAGAACTCCCCTATGACTGCCACTATAGTACTGCACTACTGCCACCACACTGCGAATGAAATGTTCATCCTTGTTTTCTCTGATGAGACCACAAATCGCAAACACAGACACAACCCCCTTACTGACCCCAGAGGACACACTCACCTGTGAGCGCCACACTTGCCACAGCAGGTTTCAGTGACGGACAAAAGTAGCGGGAAAGGGACCTTGTGGGAGGAGTTGCTCGCAGCACCTGCTCAGCCAGCAGCGCTACGTGTGGTCGTGCTGAGGGTGTAGACAGGGGTGCCCAGCAACCTGCTGCAGCGTGTGGTGGCTGCCGTGCTGAAGAAAGCAGATGGTGCGCAGGTTCTCTGACCTCGGGGGGCCGGTCGTGCAATCAATTATTTGCTCCCTCTGCACTTCCACTGCCACTGCCACACTGTGCGAAGGGGAGAAGGAGGAGAGAGAGACAGCAGCTTGCTTGTGTTCATCAAGGGTCACGCTTGTACGATGTGCAGGTGTGCAGGCAGGCCTGTCCCTTGCAACAGTTGATGCAAGCGCGAGCGGTTGTTCTGTTGCTGGAATGGCGCAGGTGAGGCAAATCATTTTTACCAATGATGCTACCAGTGTGGTTCAACAAGTCCAGTCTGAAGGTTTTACCTCTGCTACCCCGATGTCCTAGAATGAAAGCATCGGCTACAATCCCGTATTTATATATTTACTACTTGTAGTTGTATATATTTTCTACTTGTAGTTTGTGCTTCTCGAAACCTCGTACACGCCATGTCTAATTTATCCAATATTCAGGAAAATATGTTTAAATATGTGCGTGCCTGTACAATTGCTGCCATACATTTCAAGACCACACCAACTTGAACGCGAAATGCTGCTAATGTATTTTTTTTACACGTAATTGTACCTCTGCTTTGTGTGAAGTTGTCTCACGATACGTTAGCCCACCTAGGCCTCTTCTTTTTGTTGCATTTTTTGTTCGCTCATCCTTTCGTTCCCCTGCCCAATTACTGCAGTATTTTTTGGTAAATATGTTTTTATTTCTTCAGCTGCCTTCAGCTGAAGTGCAAACAAGTAACCATTGGTGCTACCCAAGGGTTGGGTAAAGGAAAATAGACCATCTTATATTCATAGACCCGCTTCTAAATAGCAAGTTACAAGTGATTGTGGGCAACCTTCTGTACAGCAAGATGGTCAAATCGACTAACAAACCGGGAAAAGGAGTAGAGGCAGTCACGGCTACCCTTTTTCAAATATCGGACATGCTTCAAATTAGGTGCACAACACTATGGGGCACATGGCACATCTTTCATTTAGTGACTACTGCTGCCAATGTGGTAGACTGTACGATTGCACAAAGCTGCCTGTGCATGTATTTGTGGCTTCTGCAAAATATAGAAAAACTGTGCAGGTAGAGAAAAACTGCTCTCTGTAAAATTAAGGAAAGGAGCACTCGGCGCGAGCTTGGAACTCGCGAGTACCATTACAGTCCTTCAGCGTAGAAAAGAAGGTTGGAATTTGAAGGGTTGCAGGCTTGATCTGAGTGTGGCTCTTGCTGAGTCAGCGCCCTAAGCAGAGTATAAAAGACAGGCTTACGTTGGTAGCGATGAGGTATAAGCTCATCACAGGAAGGGGGCCGACTGTTACTGACTGCAATGCTTGTCCTTTTTGCAGAGTGTCTGTGCTGCTGCTTTGGCTGATGCATTCCCCACCAACGTGGGGCTACTCAATGATCAGGTGAAAAGAGAGGAAGTGTAAACTAAACCTTTCAAAACGGACAACGAGCGCGAGGTAAAAGAAGTGAATGTTTAAACTATCAAACGGACAAAAAGGTAAACGTTCAAGTCACCAAAACAGTAACGAGTGCGAGGTAGAAAGTGGACGTGTAATTTTCGAAAAGGACAACGAGCACGGCATCAAAGATCTTAACTTTTCTGCACTTCAATATGCTCTACCCTCTATGCCCTTTGTTTTTGATCTGTTGAGGTACAAATCAGAGGAGTTACACACCATCGGCAAGCCTACATGTTCTCCTAGTCTCTGACTGGCCTTGGTATTAAGCAATTATTTCTTCTGTACAAAGTAATACATCAGTAACATTGTCAGCGAACAAACACCTTGTTTGATCCAACTTGATGGTTTCTCCTCGTGAAAAATTGTGGGGAGCGGTTAAAGCTTTAATTCATTTATCTTATTTTCCAGCCCTAATTTAATCAAGGCCTTGCCGTCTTTTTGGTAAAGAGGAGGGACAAAAGATAGCATACTTGTGACATAGCACCCTCTGCTTCAGAAACACACCTACTCAAGTGCAATGAGCCTTCCAGTACACTTCATCATCAGTCCTATGCCCAATGTAGTTCACGGAATTCCCCAAAACCATCAAAATACGTCCTCGCCTACTGAACTGGTAAAGCTGAGGTAAGGCATGTTTGACTGATGATGCCCCCTTCACAACACACAGGTATTTGACTGATGATGCCCCCTTGATAACACACAGGTCTTTTTGCACACAGCTACAGTTGCCACGTCTTACATGGGTGAACCAGAGCGTGTCTCAGTTGACCTTGCCCTTCCTCGCGTCCTCCATCCCTCCTCAGCTCAGCCAGAAAGAGATCCAGGGCCAAACGCATCAGCAAGTGGTACACCCACAGATGAGAAGGTGCGGCTATATTTAGAGACCCCCTCGTCCCATACACTGGATCAGCAGAAACAAGACAAGCTGCAGGGAGAGCAAGAGCAGGAGCAGGAGCAGGAGCAGGAGCAGGAGCAGGAGCAGGAGCAGGAGCAGGAGCAGGAGCAGGAGCAGCAGGAAGGAAAAGGGCAGGAGCAGCAGCCAAAGGTACGGCCCATGGGGCAGCAGATCCCAGATCCAACAGCATCCCCCTCTAGCTAGTCATTCCCTTCATGCAGCATATGCTTGCATCCTCCTGGCTTGCTTCTGGGAAGGAATGGCTCTGTCTTCAAGTCTTAATGTTGATTATCCCTAGGCTATTTACTGGTTCTATACGTGCGTTATAAGTCATACTTTTCCTTTGCACGCTTCCATCTCCTGAACGTAGTCCCAGCCTTGGAGCCTGTCCCTGCCACACCACAAGCAACAGCACGCACAGCAGCACCAGCAGCAGAACGTACAGCCCTTGCATCAGGAGCATGTCGGCCGCCATGCTCAAGAGGAGATGCTTGCGCAGCAACTAGCCCTGCAGCAGCAGCAGCAGCAGCAGTACCCCGTGTCTCCATTTACAAGTGCACCCAAACAGCAACCTGCCTTGTTGCCTCTTCTGGAAGGTGTCCAGCATACCTCCAAAGCAGCAGCTGGTGAAGTTGTAGATCTCTTGCGTGCAGCGGTTGGCGAGCCAGGCGCCAAGCATGGTTCAAATCCCGACTTGCCATTGCATGCTGATCCGAGCACATACGACAGGTAGGCAGGTAGTGGTGGTAGTGGTGGTGGTGGTGGTGGTGGTCTTAGTAATTGTGTCGGTACAAGATATAAAACGTCTGCTAAAATGTCAGTTCATCTCATCTAATTCACAACTCTTATTTGTAGATTGCCCTAGGCAGGGCAAAATACACAACTTTCAAGTATCTGATGATCCACACATCTAACTTTTTTATCACATGTTGCAAGACGCAGACAAGAGCCTTTGTTCAAAGTCTTTTGTAGATCAGGCCAGACAACCGTGCTCACCTCAACATTCTTCAATTAGATTGCAAATATGTGCTTACCTCAGCATTTGTCTTTGTTCTCTCTAAGAATTGTTGTACAGCAAAAGCCACTTACATGCACGTTTGAGTTTTAGGGGTAGCGCAGAGCCTGCAAGCAGTAAAGACGGTACTACTTGTGCCAGAAAACCCACGGATGACCAGGAAGAGCTAAAAAGATTGCAGCAGCAGCAACAGGATTTTCAGCAACAGCAAGAGCAGCATCTGGAGCAGCTCGAGCAGCTCTGGCAGCAGCAGCAGCAGCAGCAGCAGGTAGAGGGCAGCAGCGACTATGATAGCAGGATAATGGGTGCAGTCTCTGGTTCAGGGGACAGTGAGATGAGTAAGGCAAGAGCAGCGTACGAGGACTTCAGCACTTCTGCAAATGGGTCTGGAGGAGACACCTATAACGCGTACTGTGACTACAAAAGTGCAGCAGATGCGGTGGAGAGCAGCATGCATGACGCCCGCAGCTACCAGAGCAAGAGCAGTAGCACAGATCTCAAGAGTGCAGCAGATGCAGTGGAGAGCAGCATGCATGACGCCCGCAGCTACAGAAGCGCGAGCAGTAGCACAGATCTCAAGAGTGCAGCAGATGCGGTGGAGAGCAGCATGCATGACGCCCGCAGCTACAGAAGCGCGAGCAGTAGCACAGATCTCAAGAATGCAGTAGACTCCCCAGGGACCAGCATGCATGCCGCACGCAGCAGCTACAAGAGCTTAAGGCAGAATTTTAGTGACACTTTAAGTGCAGCTGAGCTGGTGCCAGCCGTCACAGGCGATGCTGCAGATGCAGCGGCCATCAGTAGTGCGGCACCACTTACTGGTGATCACTTAGGGCATATGGCACAACAGCAGCAGCAACAGCAGCAGCAGCAGCAAACAACACAGCCAGATCTGGTATGGATGCAGAGGCAGCAGCAAGAGCAGCAAGATCTGCAGAGGGAGCAGCAAGGAGAGCAGCAAGCACTGCAGGGGCAGCAGCAAAGAGAGCAACAAAAGTTGCAGGGGCAGCAGCAGGAGCAGCAGCCTCTAGCAAGGCAGCAGCAAGGAGAGCTGCAGCTAGATAAAAGTGTGAAGCGTGCACTCCCTGATCCAGCATGGCTTTGGGAGGCGAAAAAGAAGCACGAATTTGAGCGACAGCAGCAATTAAAGCGGCCAGAATTGCAGCTTGGAAGCCCCCGACAGCAGCAGCAGCAGCAGGTGCCGCACCAGCCACTGTTCTTCTCGCCAAGCTCATCAAAAGTTGAACAAGCCAGCCTTCCAACCCGGTAAGTAGTGTTTTTTCATTGCCCTCTGATGTTCACATATAACATATAACAAAGCTAGTTTCTGTTTGGATAGGTTTTGCTGAGGGTTGAAAAACCTTTCATCTTAGTCCCAGAGGGGAGTGATTGAGGCCTAAGACAGGTACACTTTGCAAAGCATCCCCTTCCTGGCTGCTTTCAAGCTTGTTACTAGCGTATAACTCTTGCCGACCTTTTTCTCAAGCTGAGATCAAAGCAGGCAGTAGCGGGCAAATGCCTAGTACTTGGCCACAGCGCAGACCCTACTTCTTTGGGTGTACTCTGTCGCCCCAAATCATGCAATGCTCCATCTAAGAAAGAAAAAACTACACAGGCAGTGAAAATCACTCCCCACACTAATTAAGGAAAAGGAGCCACTTTGGTATCGGGTACCGTAAAACTCCTCCACCAAAGGAAAAGAAAAAGACCAACAGGGATCAAGAGGGTTGCGGGCATGACCTGATCCCTAGTGGTTGGCAATGCTGCTGAGGTGCTCCTGGTATCCCTCAGTTGCCCCCTGCCACTCCTAAGAACCCACCCCCCTTCATTGCTAGTTTGTTGCTTTTTTGTTTTCGTGGAGATGGGAGCAACCAGTACAGCATCCGGACTGCTGGAGGTAAACCTACTTTTGTATGAAAGCGAGATGGAAAGAGCCACTTTGGTATATCCTAGTTTCAGCTGTTTCGGGAATCTGAAGATTTTGCATAGCCAGCCGTTCGCTGCCTACCTTTTTCCGTGCAGACAAAGCATGATCCTAGGGAGCCTTTCTTGCTGATGGCTCTGAAGATCATGCAGCATGCTAAGTTGTGTCTCTCAGTGATCATATTTCTTATTTGCGTTTGTTGGCATCCAAGGATATGGAGGGCACTGTTTAGTTGATGGCAGAGGGGGCAAGTTAGGCTTATTGAGTGCTTAAACCATACCGCATGCTTTTGGTTGTACAGGGTTCTTGTTCTGTACTTGATAATGATGCATTCGGTTTTAACAGGGACATAGGACGCTGTTAGGTAAGCATCTAATTTATTTTGGTTCTGTGCTAATTTGATTGATTGACCACCATGGCAGAAGAAACAAAGACATTTGATTGAGTGGTTGGATAGTGGTACACAACGATGTAGCCCTGTTTCCTGGTAAGTATCATGTTCAAGAGCTTTTGGTCCTGTCAATCTGTAAACAAGACAGGTTTTACAACCTTAGGCACGCTCTGCTGGCAGCTTCCAACAAATATTTGATTTAAATCAATGCTTCTATTTGGAAGAAGTGGCTGTTAACTAAGGCTACTCAGCTAATGTTTGGATGCGTATGTGGATGTTGCCCGATAGCACCTTTTTGCATTATCTCACTCAAAAAGGAGAAGAATTCAGATCCCGTATCTCTGGCTGAGTACCTTTTTGAGATTACAGAAAATGTGAGCGCGAGTAATACCACTTGTGGTAATTGCTCTGATTTTTTGCTGATGTATGTATCATTTGTGATCACAAAAACAGAGAAGGAAAAGTGTCAAAAGTCACATTTCTCCCCAGCAGCTCATTGATGGAATGTAGCCGCTTTACCATTGATGGAGTGTAGCTGCTTTACCATTGATGGAATGTAGCCGCTTTACCATTGATGGAGTGCAGCCGCTTTACCATTGATGGAGTGTAGCCGCTTTACCATTGATGGAGTGTAGCCGCTTTACCCCGCTTTACCATTGACATAAATGAAGCAACTCTGCACGCAAATGACAAATGACCAAGCTCAGAAAGCGTGTTACTGACTACAAATTCCACCACAAACGCACAACAAAAACTCTATGGAGATCAAAAACTTTACAAGTTTGGCTTGAAAGCGGATCTTGATCACATATGATCACATAAGCTTGTCCAGCTTGTTCATGCATAAAGAATTCATAGACAAGGCAAGTGGAGTTCCCGGAACAGGAACGCCCAACTTCCCTACCAATTTATCGGGATTTGGTAATTGAGGATTCATGCTTTATCTTTAAAATACCACGTTTCAGGGCGGTTGCAAAGACAGAGGAGGGAGGTGTGGTAGTCTGGGGTAGGATGTCAGCACCATGTGCCCTTTTAGTTGCAAGGGATAGGATGCAGCCACAGCAGCAGCAGCAGCAGCAGCAGCAGCAGCAAAAACAGCAGCAGCAGCAGCAAAAACAGCAGCAGCAGCAAGAACAGCAGCAGCAAGAAGAGCTTCCTGGGTTTACTGTCCTTGTTTCCAAAGACTTGCTTTCAGAAGGACCCCTGGAATCCGTGCCTAGCACAAAGAGCCTTGAAACCCAGGCAAGTCCTGCCATTTGCGTACTCTTTTTGCTCGTTCAATTTATTGCTCAAAACAATATGACAGCATCCAAACCAGGGCTTAGTCAAGCTTCTTTTCATACCTTGTGCCTTTGAACCCGTTCCTTGCGAACAATCTTCAAACTTGTGCGCCTGCAAGTTAACAAAGTTTGGTGACGATGATCATCCTAGTGGTTTCTTTTTCTCATACTTTCATGAAGCTGTCAGCCCAGGCCTTCACAAATTTGTATGCCTTTAAATGTCTGTCTCCGTCTTGTGGTTCAAGATGCGATTCTCAGAGCCAATAAATCATGATGACGATGTAACCGCCCAGGCACTCAATGTCTCCGATGTCTTCTTTGTTCAATTTCTCTGCTCGTTTTTATTGTTCATCCATCACCAAGAGCATCACCATTAGTTATTCATCACCAAGAGCATCACCATTAGTTATTCATCACCAAGAGCATCACCATTAGTCATTCATCACCATTAGTTATTCATCACCAAGAGCATCACCATTCGTCATTCATCACCATTAGTCATTCATCACCAAGAGCATCACCATTAGTCATTTATCACCATTAGTCATTCATCACCATTAGTCATTCATCACCAAGAGCATCACCAGTTGTGTGTGTGTGCCTGCAGGTGTCCGTCTCCGTACCGTGGTTTGAGATGCAGTCCTCAAAGCCTAAGTATGCTTGCTTGGACGGCTGGGACGTGCCAGCACCGGCCCAAACTTTTCGGTGCGGTCAAGAACATGCTTGAGTGATCTTTGTCAGAAGTGTGTTCCAACAAAAGATCATGACGTAGTTGCGCCCTCTCTTTTGATCCCTTTCAGGGCTTGCTACATAAATGTCTGCTTACTGATGATAATAAGTGTGCACGACCACGTTGGCAAAGTCTGTCTTTGTGCTACTTTGATGTGTTGGCACATCAAGGCATCATTCATTTAATCATTTGGGGAATCTGGGCCTCAGCGAAAAAGCGTTGATCACACAGTGCTATCACATGTCATGCGCTACTCGTGGGCACATGTGTCTGCAGGTTATCAATGGCGCCGCAAACGATCATGATGACCCCAGATGCTGTCTATGTGGCAGCACCTGCACGCTCGCATCCCTACGAAAACCGACCCAGCCCACCAGCATCCCCCCCCACGCGTGCAACCATTGTCAGCACCTACCCTCACCTCGAGCCACCACTCTATTCACCTCCCATCTGCAACTCCTTCACCGCGAGCCTCATAGAGTATCCAGTCACAGCCTCCACCCCAACCCCCTTTTATCCCCGTCCGCTGTGGCACCGTGCTTCGCTTCACCCAACAGGAGAGGATGGAGATGTGTGCCCAACTGCTGCAGGATCTGAGCCACATGCCTCACACGCCATTCCTGCAGCTGTACCTCCCCCGTCTTCATCAGATGCATACGTTGTCATACGGGATGAACAAGGTTAGATGGGATTGATCAAGGTTGAATAGGATATAGCTAACCCACATATTTCATAAAAGGCATGAACAAGTTGAGATGGGAATGAGCAAGGTTAGATTGGAGATAGCATATCCAGGC
>Ga0307966_1003966_pt1 | contig 11049 bp, 11 predicted proteins | sample OrgLakmetagen646_FD_203141 | JGI IMG/M metagenome (GOLD analysis project Ga0307966, IMG submission 203141) | Saline water microbial communities from Organic Lake, Antarctica - #646 | ecosystem: Environmental > Aquatic > Non-marine Saline and Alkaline > Saline | place: Antarctica: Organic Lake... | reverse complement strand
GTACGCGGTGACCGCGATCTCGTCGTCGTCACGATCATCGCCGTCGGGATCGCGGTCACCGCGTACCCCACGATGGCGATTCTGCAGGCACTCGGGTACCCGATCGTGTGGATGTTCACCCCCACCTTCTGGCGCGGAGTGGTCGGCAATGTCGCCCTCGCCCTCGCGGTGGGGGTCGGCTTCCTGGTGAGTCTCGGCACCGAGCCCAATGACCTGGCGCAGACCGGCTTGACCGTCGGCATCTCGCTGACCTTCAGTCTCGCGATGGGCATCTGGATCAACCGCATGATGACACTCGGGGAGGAGCGCGGGCGTCTGCTCGCCGAGCTGCAGGGCGCCCAAGAGCAGATCGCCGCCCTGCACCGCGACGCGGGGGCGGCAGCCGAACGCGAGCATCTCGCCCGCGAACTTCACGACACCATCGCGCAAGACCTCACGGGGCTCGTCATGCTCGCTCAGCGCGCGCGCCGAGAGGCCGGCAGCGATGTCGGCACGCTCGACCTCATCGAAGACAACGCTCGCGGCGTGCTTGCCGAGACCCGCGCGCTCGTTGCTGCGGGCGCGCGCGTCGACTCCGCCGACCAGGAGGGTCTCGACCTGCTCGGTGCACTGCGCCGTGTCGCGGAACGCTTTGCCCGCGAGACCGGGATCGAGGTTCGCGTGCAGGGGCCGCAGAAACTGCGTTTGCCGCGCGACCTGGAGGTGGTCGTTCTGCGGTGCGCACAGGAGGCGCTTGCCAATGCCCGCAAGCACGCCCGGGCATCCCACATCGCTGTCGGGCTATCGGTCGGTGACGGCCACGTGCGCGTCACCGTGAGCGATGACGGTATCGGCTTCGAGCCGGATTCCGCCCCCGACGGTTTCGGGCTGACCGGCATGCGCGACCGACTCGCGCTCGTCGACGGCGAGCTGACAGTGACGAGTGCTCCGCACTCCGGTACGACCATCGTCGCCGACGTTCGAGTGCACACGGTGACGGTATGAGTGGCTCGGTGATTCGCGTGCTCGTGGCTGACGACCACGCGGTCGTGCGCGCCGGCATCGTTGCCCTGCTCGATGACGTGGACGGCATCGAGGTCGTCGGGCAGGCAATCGACGGTGAAGACGCCGTCGCGCAGGCGGTCGCGCTGCGCCCCGATCTCGTCGTCATGGATGTCCGGATGCCCCGCCTCACGGGCGATGAGGCGACGGCGCGCTTGCGGAAGGAGGCACCCGAGGTGCGCGTGCTCGTGCTCACGACGTACGAGTCGGATGCGAGCATCCTCGCCGCGATCGAGGCCGGGGCGAGTGGCTACCTGCTCAAGGCGGCACCGGCCGAGGAGCTCGTGGCGGGGGTGCGCTCCGTCGCGGCGGGGGAGGTCGCCCTGTCGCCGACAATTGCCGCACAGCTCGTGACCCGCATGCGCGAGCCGGCGCCCGCGGCGCTCACGCCGCGCGAGACAGAGGTGCTGCGGCTCGTCGCCGAGGGGCTCTCCAACCGTCAGATCGGCGAGCGCCTGTTCCTCGGCGAGGCGACCGTCAAGACGCACCTGCTGCGCACCTTCGAGAAGCTCGGAGTGAGCGACCGCACGCGCGCGGTCACCCTCGCGATGGAGCGCGGTCTGCTCTAGCGGCACCACCGCTGTCTGGCGAGTTACAGCTCGATGTCACCGACGAGCACCGGCTCGGGGTGCAGCACGACCCCGAACTCGCTCATGACGCGCGTCTGGATGTAGCCAGCGAGTTGCGCGACCTCGCGCGCGGTCGCCGAACCCGAGGCATTGGTGAGCGCGAGCGTGTGCTTCTTCGAGACGGCCGCGCCCGAGCCGGGAAGCGCGAACCCGCGACCGATGCCGGAGTTCTCGATGAGCCAGGCAGCGCTGAGCTTCACGGTGCCCTCCACTACCGGCGGCGGCGGAGCCGGGTCGGCGCCGAGGGCCACCGCTCGCGCGGGCGGCTCGGGCTGTTGCGGCCAGCGCGGCGCACCGGCGGGCAGCGTGCGCGCGAACGACTCGCGCACGATCGGGTTGGTGAAGAACGAGCCTGCGCTCACCGAGTCGCGGTCGTCAGGATCGAGCACCATGCCCTTGCCGGCCCGCAGCGAGAGCACGGCGGCGCGCACCCCGACGAGCGGCGCGGTGTCACCGATCTCGACGGCGAGAGCGTCGGCCAGTTGGGCGTAGCGAACGGGTCGGCTCCGGGCATCCTCGTCGGCACCCAGGGCGAGATCGATGCTGAGCACCACCGCGCGACGCCCCCGCTTGATCGTGCTCGTGCGGTAGCCGAGCTCGAGCGCGGGCGCGGGCCACGTGGCGCGCTCGCCCGTCTCGAGGTCGAGCACCTCGAGCGCGACGAGGCTTTCGGCCAGCTCTTGACCGTAGGCACCGATGTTCTGAATCGGTGCGGCACCGCACGAACCCGGGATGCCCGACAGCGCCTCCAGACCTGCGAAGCCCTGACGCACGGTGTGCTCGACGAGAGACTCCCACGACTCGCCCGCCTGCACCCGCAGGCGAATCGGGCGACTCGAGCGCGGGGCATCCGGCAGTCGCTCGATGCCCGACGTGGCGACCCGCACGACGACGCCCTCGACGCCGTCATCGGCGACGAGCACGTTCGACCCGCCTCCGAGCACGAGCCAGGGTTCCCCCGTGCGGTCGGCGTCGAGCACCGTCTCGACGAGCTGCTCGGTCGTCGTGGCGTCGACGTAGCGCTCGGCGTCGCCGCCGATGCGCAGGGTCGTGAGCTCGCTCAGCTTCATGAAACTCGGCCTCCGAGCATCAGTGTGCGCTGATGCGCACCTGCGCCTTGCCGAGCACGGTCTGGTCGTTGTAGACCGCCGCGAGGTCAAGGCGCGCGCCGGCCTCGTCGATCACCCCCACGGTCGCGGTCACGGTGATCTCGGCGCCCTCGGTCGGGTCGACGACGACGGGGCGCGTGAAGCGCACCTGGTAGTCGCTCACCCAGCCTCGGCCGTCAAGCCAGTCGACAACGGGCTGCACGGCGACGCCCATCGTGAGCATGCCGTGCGCAAGGACTCCCGGCAGGCCCACCGATGCGGCCACGTCCTCGCGGTAGTGGATGGGGTTGAAGTCGCCGCTCGCCCCCGCATAGCGCACGAGGCTGTCGCGGCTGAGGGTGAACGACCGCTCGGCGACGACCTGGCCGACTTCGAGGTTCAGGGTCTCGGCGAGGGTCATGAGTCGTCCCCCCTCACGACGAGCGTCGAGATGCTCGTGACGACGTGCTCGCCGTCGGCGTCGACCATGGCGGTCTCGCTCGTGACCATGCTGTTGCCGCCGAGGGTCTTGATGCTCGCCACTCGCAGCGTCGCGGTGAGCTCATCACCCGCCACGATCGGGCGCGAGTAGCTGAAGCGCTGGTCGCCGTGCACGACGCGGCTGAAGTCGATGCCCGCGTCGGGCTCGGCGAGCAGCTGCTGGAGGGTTGCCTCCGCGATCACGATGGGAAAGGTGGGCGGGGCCACCAGATCGCGGTAGCCGGCCGTCGTCGCTGCCGGCACATCGTGGTGCAGGGGCGACGTCGCCTGGACGGCACGCGCAAACTCGCGCACCTTTTCGCGCCCCACGAGGTAGGGCGCCGTGGGAGCGAAGTCACGCTGGGTGAGGTCGGGATTCACGGGCACACCCCCAGTGTAGGCGCCACCGTGCGGGCGGGCAGGAGCGTGAGTCGCCGTCTAGAAGAGGGCGGTACCCAGAAGCCGATCGAGGATGCTCCGCCCCGCGGCACGCTCGGCCGCATAGCCGCGCCGCTCACCGCGCACGAGCAGTTCGAGCCCTCGTACTGCCGCGACGGCTCCGAGTACGAGTTCGTCCCGCTCGCTCGGGACGCGACCATAGCCGTGCAGGAAGGCGGCGCGGAGTGCGGGGGCGTCCCGCCAGACTCCGTAGTCGAGATGCAGCAGGTCGGCGGCCCACGGTTCGAACTCGCACGCGGCGAAGTCGATGAAGCGCACGCGCTGCCCGGGGTCGATGATCCAATGGCCGGGGTGCAGCTGACGGTGCGCCGGTACGTGATCCAGTGCCCCCAGATCGAGGGCGGCGGCGACGTGTTGCCGTGCGGCGTGGCGCTCCTCGGCGCCCCTCTCGCCCCACAACTCGTCGGCGAGCGTGCTCCACCGCTCGAAATCGGCGGCGACGATGATGCCGAACCGGTCGTGGGTCACGGCGGGAGCCGAGTCGTGCAGTCGCCGCAGCAACTCACCCGCTCGCGCGTGCACGCCCTCGTCGTGCTCGAGCGTCGTGCCCACTGCCCGCTCGCCGAGAAGGTGCGAGACGACGACGAGGCGCAGGGCTGCGTCGCTGAGGACGAGGCGGGGCGCGTCGCCGCCGAGCGTCGGAGTGTGCTGCTGCAGCGCGAAGTCTTCTCGACGGTAGGGCAGAGAATCTCGATGCCACTTCACGACGGCGCGCTCCTGACCGCGCGTCACCACCTGCAGAACCCGCGAGGCCTTGTGCGCGCCGTCGTGTGCAGCGACCACATCGACGGGGCCGAGAGTGCGGTGCACTCGATCGAGCACTTCAGCGTCAGAAGCAAGCCGCGTCGTAGAGCGCCCGAGATCGGGCAGGGGCGCATCCGCGATGATGCTCACGACCGGCCTCCCGTGATTCTCATGACCGCCGCCACGGCCTCGTCATTGCACGAAACCCCGGTCACCTCGAGGGTGGACCGGGGCCTCGGCAGATAGCTGAGTTAGTGCGTGGGTGCGATGCCTACTGGCAGCTGTCGCACTGCAGCATGTCCATCGGGTCGACGGGCACGTCATAGCCGCCCACGGTGTTGTTGTCGTTGTCCATGCGGACCTCCTCGTTCGATGCAATTCTCCGCCCCCGGCGGCTAGGGCTCTCACTATATACATGGAATGACACCGTTGTCATTCCCCTAGATGTAGTGGTTTCGGCGTGTCGCACTCAGGTGGATGCCCGTACGCTGAGAGCACCGCATTCGTCGCAAAGGACACCATGCCGCCGACCGACACCCCTGGCCCCACACCGTGGGCGAGCAGGATTCAGCACCCGGCGGCGAGAGCCGTCGATGAGGGTGTTCTCGTCGCCCGCTCCGCGCTGCGGCTGGCCATCAAGAATCGCGTCATCATGGCGACCCTGCGTGACGAAAAGCCGTGGGACGACGTGGTCATGACGGCGCTGGCTCGCGCCGAAATCGAGAACCTGATCGATGAGATGGAGGAGAACGCTGCGCGGCTCGACGCCAACAGCGCGAAGCCGATCCGGGCGCTCGGGAAGTCGCGCACGATGCTCTCCAACCTGCGACAAGACGCGAGGCGACAGGGCGAGCGGGCGAGAATTCTGCGCGCTGTCATCGCGCAGCTGCGAGAGATCGAGGATGACCCGGAGCAGACGCGGGGCCTGCTGAGGGTCGCGCGCGATGAGACGCTGAGCGAACTCACCCAGGCCCGGCTCATTCCACTGGGGATCGAACTCAGCGACCACGAGGTGCGCATCAGCATCGACGCGGTCAAGGAGGACCTCAAGACGATGCTCGCGCAACGGCAAGTTGCCGAGATACCGGAGTACTGAAGAATTGGTAGCGAGGGCGGGACTCGAACCCCGTGAACGCGGACGAGCGTTCACGGCGCCAGCCCATCCGGACCATCTCTGAAACGGTAGCGAGGGCGGGACTCGAACCCGCGACACCACGATTATGAGCCGTGTGCTCTAACCACCTGAGCTACCCCGCCGGGCAGGACCCCCGCATGATCTGCGAGAGAACCAGGGCCCCGAGTCAGGATTGAACTGACGACCCCTTCCTTACCATGGAAGTGCTCTACCACTGAGCTATCGGGGCGCGGCCGTAGAGCCCGGAGGCGAAACGGCACCGCAACAGATTAGCACTACGCCTCGGACCGGTCTGCACCTCCGCCGGGCCCGAAACCGAGGATGGAACCGTTTCCACAATGGGCCCGGGTGCCCGTATCGTGGTTGTCATGCCGATCGAGAACACCGCGCCCTCCACCCTGCCATCAGGTCATGCCCGCGAGCTGGCCTCCGCCCCAGGCTCTGAGTGGTGGCGCTCCGCCGTGATCTACCAGATCTATCCGCGATCCTTCGCCGACGCATCCGGTGACGGCATCGGCGACCTCGCCGGCATCACGGGGCGCCTCGATGCTCTCTCAGAGCTCGGGGTTGACGCCGTCTGGCTCTCACCGTTCTTCCGCTCCCCTCAGAAGGACGCGGGTTACGACGTCTCGGACTACTGCGATGTCGATCCGCTCTTCGGCTCGCTCGCCGACTTCGACGCGCTGCGAGATCGTGCGCACGAGCTGGGCATGCGGGTCATCGTCGACCTCGTGCCCAACCACTGCTCGAGCGAGCACGTCTGGTTTCAGGAGGCGATGGCCGCGGGTCCCGGATCCCCCGAGCGCGACCGCTTCATCTTCCGCCCGGGCACGGGCCCTGGCGGCGACGAGCCTCCCAACAACTGGCACTCGATGTTCGGCGGGCCCGCATGGACGCGCACTACCAACGCGGACGGCACTCCCGGCGACTGGTACCTGCACCTCTTTGACAGCACCCAGCCCGACTTCGATTGGACCAACCCGTGGGTGTGGGAGCAGTTCCGGCAGATCCTGCGCTTTTGGCTCGACCGCGGTGCCGACGGGTTCCGGGTCGACGTCGCGCACGGCCTCATGAAGGCCGAGGGCCTGCCCGACATCGAGACGATCGACGCCGAAGACAGCGAGCTTGCCGAGGGCCTCATGGGTTCCCTCGAGGTTCCCTATTGGGGCCAAGAGACGGTGCACGCGGTGTACCGCGACTGGCACGCCGTGCTCGGCGAGTATGAGGGCGATCGCGTGCTGTGCGCCGAGGCGTGGGTGGAGCCTCTCGCGAAGGCGGCGCTGTGGGTGCGCCCCGATGAGATGCACCAGGCCTTCAACTTCTCGTACCTCGCGACCCCGTGGCTCGCCCCCCGCCTGCGGAGCGTCATCACCGAGTCACTGCAGGCCTTCACCGCCGTCGGTGCCCCCAGCACGTGGGTGCTCTCGAACCACGACGTCGTGCGTCACGCATCTCGCCTCGGCCTGGCCCCGCATGCGGCGGGCCCCGTCTCGGGGATCGGCCCCGCGTCGCCAGAACAGCCGGATGCCCGGCTCGGCTTGCAGCGTGCCCGAGCGGCGACCGGCCTGATGTTGAGCTTGCCCGGCAGTGCCTACCTCTACCAGGGCGAGGAGCTCGGCCTCCCCGAGGTCATCGAGCTCGACGACTCTGCGCGCCAGGATCCGTCGTTTCACCGCACGGGCGGCGAGGTGTACGGCCGCGATGGTTGCCGGGTTCCCCTGCCGTGGGAGCCCGAGGCGCCCGCCTTCGGCTTCAACACCACGGGGGAGAGCTGGTTGCCGCAGCCGGCGAGCTTTGCCCAGTATGCGCACGCGGCGCAGCGTGGCGTCGAGAGCTCGACCCTTGAGTTCTACCGTCGCGCTCTCTCTCTGCGCGCGGAGCACGGCCTCGGTCTCGGTGGCGTGAGCTGGATCGACGGCCACGGCGATGACGTGGTGGCGTTCCGCAACGTGGGCGTGATTGTCATCACCAATCTCGGTGACTCAGCCGTGGAGCTTCCCGCGGGGGACGTGCTCCTCGCGAGTGGCCCGCTGGACGGGCGAGCCGTGCCAAGTGACACGACGGTCTGGATCGCCGCCGACTAGCGGCATCGGCCTAGCGGTCGGGGCCTAGGCTGCGTTCGTCGTCAGCCACGCGAAGGGATCGATCGGAATGTCGTCGATGTGAATCTCGAGGTGAAGGTGCGGCCCCGTTGACAGGCCGGAGTTTCCCACGGTTCCGAGGAACGTTCCGACCGGAATCTGCTCACCCTCCGCAAGAGGCGAGCTATCCCACTCGAGGTGCGCGTACAGGCTCGTGACCTTCTGGCCATTGATGACGTGTTCGACCTCGACGCGGTAGCCATACGTGCTCGAGCCTCCCACGCCGGTGACAACACCCTCGGCGATTGCATACACGGGCGTTCCGCGGCCCGGAATGAGGTCGAGCCCGCGGTGGTACGAGGAGCACCCGCGACAGGGGGCGACGCGCTCACCGAAGCCGGAACTGACCGGCACCGCGAAGGGGAAGGGCCAGCGCACAGCCCCCTCGCCCGTGGTGGAGTAGGAGAAGTCTCGCGTGCCGTACTTGAGGCGCAGCATTTCGGCGTAGGAGGTGACAGACCAGTCGTCGCGGCTCGCTACGGGAGCGGCGACATCCTCTGTGACCGCCATCTCGAGCACCTGACCCTCGTCGAGCTCGGGTGCGGCGCTGAGCTCGCCGCCCTCCTCCACCCCCGCATCGTTGGTGGGGATCGACGCGTACGCGGCCGAGGCGGGCGGAGCATCCGGATCAAAGAGGGCACTCGGAGGCACGGACGTGCCGATGAGAAGGGCCGCCGCTGCAGCCATCACCACGGGCGGAAAAGCCTTGCGGGCGGCGCGACGCCGCAGTGACACGCGGGTGGTCGGGGCGGCCGCACGGACGGCGGGCGCGGCTGCTGGAGGCCGAGGCGCCACGGCGCCGCCGACCGAGCTGTCCTGTGCGCGGTTGCCCTGTGCGCTGCTGTCCTGTGCGCTGCGACGAGTGCGTGTGGCTGCGGGGTGCGCGAGCGTCGACGACGCGTCCACTGCGTCGGCGGGCGTGAACTCGGTGTGGGGCTGGGTGTCGGCGGGCTCGTCGATGCGTGGCGCCTCGGGCGCGGACGCCACCTCGATGGCGGCCATGGGAGCGGTCGCGATATCGGCGGCTTCGATCGCCGAGGTCGGGCCCTCATCGGCCGCGGACGGTGCCGTGGATGCGGAGGAAGCCGGGCGTTCCGCACGATTGGCCCCGAATCCGCGGCGGCGGCCCGAGGACTGCTTCTCGGCCTCTCGCATCGCGCGGCGGCTGAGCGGTGGGGCCGAGGACGTCGTGGCGAGAGGAACCTCGACCGGCTGCGTCGCCGGGGATTCCTCACCAAAGGTGAATCCAAGAGACTCCAGCGTTCCGGGGAGTGCGGTGGCGTCCGTCTGAGGGTCGCTGGGCCGCGGTAGGGGCTCGTGGGTCACGGGTATCGGTAGGCCTTGATCACATCTCTCGCGGGTTGTGGCGCGTGCACACTCATCGGCCGACCGCATGGTCTGTCGAGTGAGGGGGCTTCCTTGCGCGCCATCCGATTATCACGGATTGGTAAACAGTAACCGATTCGAGGCGATGGGACCACTCCATGAGTTCCATTCGCACACGAGACTCAGGCTTCGGTGCCGCCCCGCGCGCCGACCTCGAGCAAGAGGGATTCGATCAGCTCAGCCAGTTCCGGGTGGGCAGCAAGCAGGAAGTCGGTGCTGGGCCGCGGAGTGCCCAGACCGCTCACGCGCGCACCCGCCTCCTCGGCGATCAGTGCCCCCGCCGCGTGATCCCAGGGGTTGAGGGTGCGTTCGAAGTAACCGTCGACACGCCCCGCCGCGACCGCGCACAGGTCGAGGGATGCCGTGCCCATGCGCCGAATGTCGCGCACCCTCGACAGCAGTCGCGCCACCACCGCTCCCTGCTCAGCGCGAATAGCGGCGTCGTAGGCGAAACCCGTCGCGAGCAGCGTCTGCTCGAGCGATTCCGGCTGCGACACCTGCAGCGATCGGTCGCCCAGGAACGCGCCACCACCCGCCGAGCCCGTAAAGAGCTCCCCCGTCGCCGGGTTGATGACGGCGCCGGCGAGCGCCCGCCAGGTCTGCGGGTCGGGCTCACCCTCGACGACGGCAATGCTCACGGCATAGTGCGGAATGTCGTAGAGAAAGTTGACGGTGCCGTCGATGGGGTCGACAACCCACGTGAGGCCGCTGGAGCCGGATCCACCCCCCGACTCCTCGCCGAGGAACGCGTCGTCGGGGCGCAGCTCGAGCAGGCGGTGGCGGATGAACGACTCAGTGTCGCGATCGACCTGCGTCACGACATCCACGGACGACGATTTCAGGTCGGCCACCTCGACGACGCCGCGGCGTGCCTCAGCGACCCGCTCGGCCGCGTCCACGGCGATGCCGCGCGCGATGTCGAGAAGCGATGAAGGGGTCATGAGTGGCGAGTGAGGGATTCGAACCCCCGAAGGCTGAGCCGTCTGATTTACAGTCAGATCCCTTTGGCCGCTAGGGTAACTCGCCGGGTGCGCGCCCGACCGAGGTGCTCATCGAGCGGAAGCGCGTCACAAGGATACAAGAGGCTCGGGCCCCGCGTGACCATGGCGTGCGCGGTCACGGCGCCGCTTCGGCGTAGAACACCGAGCGGGTCGCCACAGCGTCGAGGTAACTGCCCGACGAGTTGTAGGCGGCGATGCCGGCTCGCCACGATTCCTCATCACCGAGAGTGGGCGTCGCGCGGCACAGATAGTTGGCCGCGGCGAGCGAAGCGTCGTCGATGTTGTGCGGGTCGGCGACCCCGTCGCCACTCGCATCGACGTACCAGTTGGCCCAGCTTCCGGGAATGAATTGCATGGGCCCTAACGCCCGATCGAACTCGGCGTCGCCGTCGAACTCGCCACCGTCAGTGTCGGGAATGAGCGCCGTGGTGGACCCGTCGAGCGCGATGCCGACGATGAGCGGGCTCACCGTGCCGTCCTCAGCGATGCTCGCGCCGCCGTGGCTGCCATGCCGAGACTCGACATAGCCGATCGCGGCGAGAGTGTTCCAGCCGAGCGCGCAGTCCGGGCGCTCGGCATTCTTGGCGATCGCAGCACCCGCGTACGCGGCGAGCGCCCGCTCGGGGATGCCCGACTCGGCGGCCACGGCCGCGATCCACTCGGCATCGGGTCGGCCCGCGATCCCGGCACGGGTGCGTTCGGATACCTCGGGCGGCACGGCCGCGGGCTGCGCCCACCGCGGTGCGGGCTCGGCCTCGGTCGGAGTGGGCGGGGCCGCATCCCCACCACCACGAGGCGCGAGCACCAGCGACACGAGCCCGCCCATGACGAGCGCACCAGCGAGAAGGCCAGCGACGAGGGCGAGGAGGGCGCCGCGCGAGAGCATGCGGCTATTCGACCACGGCTACCATGGGAGCATGGCTGATTCTTCATTCGACATCGTGA
>Ga0307966_1003965_pt1 | contig 11050 bp, 8 predicted proteins | sample OrgLakmetagen646_FD_203141 | JGI IMG/M metagenome (GOLD analysis project Ga0307966, IMG submission 203141) | Saline water microbial communities from Organic Lake, Antarctica - #646 | ecosystem: Environmental > Aquatic > Non-marine Saline and Alkaline > Saline | place: Antarctica: Organic Lake... | reverse complement strand
TGGCACGGCGGTGGTGGTCGTCGTGGTCGTGGGGGAGGTGGTCGTGGTCGTGCTGGTCGTCGTGGTGGTGGTCGCAGGAGCTGGCGTTGCAGGCGGCGGAGTCGGGGGCGGTGGTGGCGCAACGATGGGTGGCTGCGGCACGGGCGGTGGCGGCGTCGGGATCGCCGGCGGCGCATCGACGGTCGTCGTCGCAGCATCCGAGGGGATCGTGGTGGCAACGGTGCTGGTCGTGGCGGCGATGGTGGTGGTCGCCGGCAACCGGGTGTCGGGCGAGGCCGGCGCAAGCGGCTCGGTGGTGGCGGGGGAACCCGAGGTGGGGGGCGCCGCGGTGCTGGTGGTCGACGCCGACACCGATGTCTCGGTCAGGTCGAGGCTTGCGATCTCGCCGGGGGAGTCCCGGTTTGCGGCGAAGGTCACCACGACGCCCCCGACCACGAAGAGCAGGACCACCGCTGCCACCGGGGCGAGCCATCCGGCAACACGTGTGGCCGTTCGCACGATCGTCGGGAATCCACCGTCGGCGGCGAATCGGTAGGGCGTGGTGGGCGCCGACCGTGCGCCGGTGAGGATCCGGTCCCGGAGTTCCGGAGGAGCTGCGTACACGGGCGCAGCGGCGAACATCGCGAACGGGACGACCCGCTTGCGACGCTCCTCGCAGGTGTCGCACGATTCGATGTGCCGAGCGACGCGCTTGCGGATCAGCACGGAGAACTCGCCGTCCCATGCTGCGAGCATCCGACCCAGGTCGTCGCAGTCCCGTCGCCCCGACCGCGCCACCACGTAGGCACCCAGGCTGCGTTCGACGCGATCGCGCATGCGATGCACCAGCGTGTAGCTCTGGTTGGCGCTCACACCGAGGGCGTCGGCGAGGTCTTGACCTGCGAGGCCCTGGCGAACCGACAGCTCGAGCACGAGTTGGTCGCGCTCTTCGAGGCCTCGGGCTGCGTGACGAACGAGTGCACTCAGATCGTCTCCGGCCACGTCGTCGGTGGCGACGTCGCCCGGGTCGGCGCCACTCGGGTCAGCCATGTCGATGCCGGACGCGTGCGTATCGGAGGCAGAGAAGTCCGTGACGATCGTGCGCCGCCGGTTCTTGGTTCGTCGGTACACCTCGTTGCGCAGGATCGCGAAGAGCCATGGTTTGAGGCGTTCGGGGTCGCGCAACTGCTCCAACCGCTCGGCAGCGACGAGGATCACGTCCTGCAACACATCGGCTGCCTCGCTGCGGTCGTTCAACATCGCCGCAGCGGTGTCGTGCAGCGAGTCGGCGTAGCGATCGTAGATTCCGGCGAGCGCGCCGGGGTCCCCGGCCAGGTGGCCGGCAACCAGATTGGCGTCGCTGCTCGTCGGTGTCGTCATGGGGCATGTGCCGCCTCCTCGCACGTCCAGAGCGCGAGGCGGCGGAGATCTTGCGGATTTCGGGTCGATTTCTCGGGGGTGGTCTCGGACGCCGTCCCGTCACCAACCGATGGTCATGGTACGTCGGAGTGGATGGTGGGGAACGGCGATTTCCGGGCGGATGTTCGCAGCGTCCGGCGGGCCCGACTGGGGTTCCACGCAGGTCGCGTGCTCGGTTCCGTCGAAGACGACCCAGTGGTCGCAGTCCGGTGATGAGACCGTGATCGTGGGTGCCACGTCGCGGTCGTAGTGGAGTGTCACCGGCGAGCGGTTCACGAAGCAGTCGTCCCAGGGTGGAGGCGCGGGCGCGACCAATTCGCCGGTCGGGAGTCCGATCGCGTCGCGTCGATACATCGCGACAGGTGAGAAGTCGAGCCGGTCCGGTTTCGTGAACCACGGGTGCCAGCCGATGCTGATCGGCACCGGCCGGTCGTGCAGCTCGACGCCGAGTTCGAGTTCGAGTCGGTCGTGGTGGAGCGACACCAGTTGGCGGGCGACGCCGCGGTACGGCCAGTTCCGCGCACCGTCGATCGGACAGGTCATCTCGATCGTCGTGTCGGTCGCGTCGACGACCGTCCACGGCCGGAAGTACACGGTCCCATGGATCGCATGACGACGATCAGCCTGATCGGCGACGTCGGGGGACGGTGCTGGTGGATCGATCGGTCCGCCTCCCGACGCGCCGCCGTCGGAGTGGTCGAGGTCGAGGCGGACCGCTTCGTCGACGAAGTGGAACCGGCCGTGACGGACGCGTCCGGCCCACGGCGCCATCGGGAACGAGCCCCAGCCGGTGGAGTTCGGTCGGACGTCGTCGCTGGGCGCCAGCAGTTCGGCAGTCCCGGCGTCGGTCGTGATCGTGATCTGGCGGAGGCGGCCTCCCGCCGTCGGCACCACGGTCACCTCGACTGACGACGGACCGTGGTGGGCGCGCAGCGTGACGTCGTCGTGTGTCATCGGCGGCCGTCTCGCGTCGTCGGCGACGAGCTGCGATGCCGTCCGAAGGCTGGATCCGCTTCCGAACACCGCTGCACGACTGAATGGTCGCACACCGCGTCCGTTTGCGTGCGACGATTCGTTCATGCGTGCAGTGGTGCAACGGGTGGTGTCGGCGTCGGTCACCAGCCGAGCGTCGAGTGACGAGCCGTTCGACCTGGTCGGATCGATCGGGTCGGGCCTGATGGTGTTGGTCGGGGTCACCCATGACGACACCGCAGTGGCTGCCGACAAGCTGGCGACCAAGCTCTCCGGGTTGCGGGTGTTCGACGACGACGACGGTGTGATGAATCTCGGGGCGCTCGACGTCGGGGCGGAGTTCCTCGTGGTGAGTCAGTTCACGCTCTACGGGAACACGTCGAACGGACGGCGTCCCAGCTGGGTCGATGCGGCTCGCCCCGAGCACGCCGAGCCATTGGTGGAGCGCGTCGTCGAACGGCTCCGCGCCGCCGGTGCAGTGGTCGCCACTGGCCGGTTCCGGACCGACATGCAGGTCGAACTCGTCAACGACGGCCCGGTCACCCTGATCATCGACGTCTGAGGACCGTGCCCGCCACGATCGATGTGGTCGTCAGGTGGCCCGGCGGCGACGATTGAGCACCGATGTCGCTGCGAGGAGCGCAACGAGTGCCCCGATGAACGGGGCGTCCCCGAGCGACACGTACCAGGTTCGGCCGGTGCGCAACTCGATGTCACGTGTGATGACCACTTGCTCGCGCTGCCCGGTCCGCTCGACGACCTCGCCGTCGGGCGACACGAACGCACTGAATCCCGTCGGGGCGGCCTGGACGAGCCAGCGCCCGGTCTCGATCGCACGGAGACGGCTCGATGCGACCTGTTGGGTCTGCACGATCGTGCCGGTGTAGCTGGCGCCATTGGTCGGGTTGATCACCGCATCGGCGCCGAGCTTCACACCCTCGCGTGCGCGGCCTCCGAAGAACACCTCCCACGAGATGACCGTCGCCAAGCGTTCACCGGTCGGGAGGTCGAGGATGGCGGGTGTGTCGCCCTGCACTGCGTCCCCGACCCGATCGACGGCGGAACTGAGCTGTTCGATCACCGAACGCAGCGGCACGTATTCGCCGAACGGCACGCGGCGGACCTTGTCGTACCGGCTGAACAGTTCGCCGTCGGGTGCGACCACGACCTGTGCGTTGGTGAAGCGGCGCCGCCCGTCGATCACCACGTCCTCGGTGAGCCCGACGGCGATGGGAACCCCGAGTCGCGCCGCCTCCGAGGCGATCTGGTCGACCAGGTCGGACTCCTCGAAGCTGACCACGTCGATGGTGTTCTCCGGCCAGAGCACCAGGTCGAGGTCGGGATCGGCCGCGACCTGGGCGGTCGCGGCGAGGTGCCGTTCGGTCACCACGCTCGACGGCACGTCGAGCGCGCTGGTGCCTTGCTCGCCGCCACCCTGCACCACGGCGATCCGCAGCGTGTCGCCGGTGGCGCGGCCGAGGGGCGCGACCACGGCAGCGGACACGATGAGCACCACGGTGGTGAGTGCGGCGATTCTCGTTCGCCGATCGGGGTCGTTGCGGAGGCGGATCTCGGCGGCCACGGCGAGCGACGCCTGGAACACCACGTAGGTGAGCAGGATCACGCCGCCGACCCGGACGACGCCGGCGAGCGGTCCGCCGACCTGGGACATGCCGAGCGTGGCGAGCGGAACACCACCGAACGGGAACGAGAATCGCAGTGCCTCCACGAGGGTGTGGGCTGCAGCACGACCGAATATCCGCCACGGGCCGGACGGACCGAACGCCGTCGCGGCACCGTGGAACCCGGCGAAGATCGCCGCAGCGACCACATAGCCGGGACCGGTGAGCTGCACCATCCAACCCATCCCCAGGAACATCCAGCCGGCGCCGAACAGCCACCCCTGTCGGGCCCGTGTGCGACGAGGTGCATCGTCGTCGATGGTCAGATCGAACAGCGCGATCCCGACGAACGCAAGCGGCCAGAATCCCCACGGTGGCAGCGAGAGCGCCACGAGTGCTCCGGCACCGAGGGCGAGTGCGGGTCGTGCGATCCTCGAGCGAAGCGGGAGCGGATCGTCGGTGGGCTGCTCGGACACAGCGAGTGTTCTATCCCCGTGAGCGAGCCGGCGCGCCCGCCGATGCGGGCTCGGGTCGACGCCGGTCAGGCCGAAAGTTCGAGCTTGACGACGATGCGCTGTGCCACCGACCCGGGCGGGTGGCATGCGAAGAGTGTCGCCGTCGCGTTGTCGGACGGATCGACGATCCAGATGGCATCGGGGTTCACGATGAGGGTTTCGACCACGGTGTACTCGAGGTCGCCGTCGTCGGTGCCGAACAGCACCACGTCGCCTTCGACGAGTTGATCGATGTTGCGGAATTCGGCGTTGTGGCTCGTGCGGTGCGCCGCGACGACCACATTGCCGACTTCGCCCGGCAGGGCGGAGCCTGGCCAATGACCGGGAGCGATGTCGAGCGTCGTGAGTCGGATCCCGCTCAGCAACGGAGCATCGAGACCCAGCTTGGGAATCGAGATCCCACCGAGCTCGACCCGCTCCTCGAAACCACGTGGGTCCGAAGGCGGCGGGATCGGCTCGGTTTGTTGACGAGGGACCGTGGTGGTCACAGCCGCAACGGTCGTGGTGGTGCTGGAAGTCGTCGTGGACGAGGTGGCGACCTGGCTCGGCTCGACGGCCGCGACCTCGGGCGGAGAGAAGACCGAGCCGGGCAACTCGTTCACTTCGGGCTGACTGGTCGTGGTGGTGTTGGCGTCAGCCGAGCGCAGCGAGTCGTCGCCGCCCACGTCGAGGTCGAAGACGAACGGAGCGGATCCGACCGCCATGAGTGCGATCACCGTCGGCACCCCGACTCTGATCCGGGCGCTGGTTCGTGAGGTCGCGGCCGGTGGCGGTGTCGCCGATGGCGACCGGTCGGGCGGATCTGGTGGAGCGTCCTCCATCGCGACGATTATTGCACGGCCGTGATCAGTTCCATCGCGCATGCACTGATTGTCCTTCCGCTGCGCACGCACGCCGGGAGCCCGATTCCGTCGTAGCTCGCCCCGGCGACGAACACCCCGGTCGGCAGTGCGGCTCGCACACCGTCTGCCCAGCGGCGATGGTGGGGTCGGTACTGGGCGAATGCCCCGGGCCACCGGGTGATCCGGACTTCCCGTGGAGAGAAGCGAGCTCCGAGGTGCAGTTCGAGGTCGGCGAGTGTGCGCTCGACGATCTCGTCGTCGGTGTGATGCAACACCGGGGCGCCGTCACGACCGAGCGACACACGCAGGATCTGGCCGCCGGACGGTGGCGCCCAGTGCGCCCACTTCTGGGTGCCGAAGGAGACGGCGGTGACATCGCGCTGCACGGGCTTCGGAACGAGGTAGCCGCTCATCCCTGCGGTGCGTTCGGGGAATTCGGCGTCATCGACGTGCAGGCTCACGAGGATCACGTCGGCGGTGTCCGCGGTTTCCAACTGGCTGGCGGCGTTCGGTGCCACCGATGCGAGGAGGCCGCCTGCGGCTGCGGCGGGGGTCGCAACGATCACGGCGCCGAAGCGTTCACCGTCGACCAGCCATTCGCCGTCGTCGGTGGGAGCCAGGGTGGGGTCGACGCCGTTGCGGACCTCGACGCCGAGGCGTTCACTCTCGTTCGACGTTGCCGACACCAGCGCCTGGACACCGAGGCGTGGCGTGGCGAAGATCGGTGCGGCTCCGGCGGTGGCGGTGCCGGCGTTCTGGGCGGCGATCTTGCGGGCGGTGAAGAGCATGCTGCGGCCGGTGGCGAGGGCTGCGACCTGGGGCATCTCGGCCAGGCTGAAGTTGTCGGTGTCGGTGGCGTAGATGCTGCCCACGAGTGCGTCGACGAGGCGCTCGTGGACCTCGTTGCCGAAGCGGGCGCGGACGTAGTGGCCGATCGAGTCGGGGTCGATCGACGTTCGTGGCAGGAACGGCTCCAGCGCCGCTCGCGCCTTGCCTCGCCACGTGAGGAGACCCGATCGTGCGAGTGCGAGCGGGTTGCCGGGGACACCGAGCACGAGGCCGGCGGGGATCGGGTGGAGACGATCGACCCAGACGGCGGCACCGACCGATTCGGGGTGCACGAGATCGTCGCCCAGTCCGACCTCGGTGGCGAGCCGAGTGGCGTCGGGAACGCGAGCCAGGAAGGCGTCGGGGCCGCAGTCGACGTGATCCAGACCGGCGAACGGGGTGGTCAGACTGCGCCCACCGACTGCCTCGCTGCGCTCGAACAGGACGACGCGATCGAGTGTGCCGTCGGCGAGTGATGCCGACAGTTCGAATGCGGCCGACACCCCCGTGATGCCGCCACCGATGATGGCGACGCTGCGAGTCCGAGTGTTCGACATGGCGATGCTGGGGTCCGCAGCGATCAGTTGGTCGCTGTCGACTCGTGGACACGGTCGACCACGGCCTGCAGCACGGCCGGGTCGCTGTGCTGATGCACGCCGTGTCCGAGATTGAACACGTGTCCGGGGTTGCGGGTGCCGTCGGGCCGCAGGTTGTCGGCGAGCACGGCGTCGGTGCCCGTCAGCGCTGCGTCGGTCCCCGCCAACACCAGGGACGGGTCGAGGTTGCCCTGGACCACGAGGTCGTCGCTGAATCGGTGGCGGGCATCGGAGATCGTGGTGCGCCAGTCGAGTCCGAGGACCCGAGGGCCGGCGGTCGGCATCGCGTCGTACATCGAGCCGAGCAGGTGGTCGCAGCCGATCCCGAAGTGGACGCACGGAGTGTCCGGGTGCCGTTCGCGCAGTTCGGCGAACACGCGGGTCGAGTGGGGAAGTACGAAGCGTTGGTAATCAGCGAGGCTGAGCGAACCGGCCCAGGAGTCGAACAGTTGGAACGCTCCAGCTCCGGCACGGAGTTGCGCGTCGATGAACGTCACCGCTGAGGTGGCCAGACGGTCCATCACGTCGTGGAACAGCGACGGCTCGGTGTGCATCATCTGTTTCGTGTAGCGGTAGTCCTTCGACGGACGGCCCTCGATCAGATAGCTGCCGACGGTGAACGGTGCCCCGGCGAACGCCAGGAGGGGCACGCTCGCAGGCAGTTCGTCGACGAGCAGCTTCACCGTGTCGACGACGTAGTCGATGTCCGCCTCCTCTAGCGGGCGCAGCCGCTCGAGATCGGAGGCACTGCGCAGCGGCACCTCCGCAACGGGCCCGGTGCCCGGTGCGACGTCGATGCCGAAGCCGACGGCGTGCGGCGGCACCACGATGTCGCTGTACAGCACGGCGGCGTCGACGCCGTATCGGCGGACCGGCTGCAGGGTGATCTCCGCAGCGACGTCGGGCTGCTTGATGGCGTGGAGGATCGAGCCCTCGCCGCGCACCCCCTTGTATTCCGGCAGCGAACGCCCTGCCTGGCGCATGAACCACACCGGCGTGTGCGCGGCTGGCCGCCCGTTGGCGGCGTCGAGGAAGGGCACGGACGTCGGTTCGGTCATCGACGACGACGCTATCGGAGCCCAGGAACCGACAATTCCTGCTGCGCCGATAGCGTTTCGTGCCACGAATATGACGCAGCTTCATCCGGACATCGCCGACGAACAGGCCTACATCGATCACGCGTACGAATGCTTGAGCGCCAGTCGCAGTGCTGCATTGCGGATCCGCAACATGACCCAGGCGGACCTCGGTGGCACGTTCCAGGCGCGCTACGAGCGCAACACCTTCGACGCCGCCATCGTCAAACGCCTCGAAGAACTCGACCTCGGTGACGCGTCGCTGGTCTTTGGTCGAGTCGACCGTCCGGCCGAGTCACCCGACGTGACCGAGGCGTTCCACATCGGGCGGCTCGCGGTTGCCGACGAGGATCGGGAGCCCGTCGTGATCGACTGGCGTGCGCCCGTGGCCGAACCGTTCTACCGAGCGACGGGTCGTGATCCGATGGGCATCGCCCGCCGACGTCACTTCGTGATCGAAGGACGCCAACTGCTCGGGATCGAGGACGAACTGTTCGGTGCCGGTCACCTGGGGCTGGGCAACGACGACGGCCTCGATTCACTCGGCGACGGTGTCGTCATGGCGAACGACTCGGGTCTGCGGGGGTACTCCACGTTGCTCGCATCGATCGAGCGCGGCCGCACCGGCACGCTGGGCGACATCGTCGCCACGATCCAGGGTGAGCAGGACGAGATCATCCGCTCGCCGCAGCACGGGGTGCTCGTGGTGCAGGGGGGACCCGGCACGGGCAAGACCGTGGTCGCACTCCATCGCGCTGCCTATCTCATCTACACCCACCGTTTCCCGCTCGAAGACCAGGGCGTGCTGGTGATCGGTCCGAACCGGGTGTTCCTCCGCTACATCGAGCGGGTGCTGCCATCGCTCGGTGAGGCCGGGATCGACCAAGTGGTGTTGGCCGATCTCGTGCGTGGCGTCAGCTACCTCCGGCCAGGTGACCCCGGCGACGACTCACCGGTCGGCGCCCGGCTGAAGGGCGAGGATCGCATGTCCGATCTGATCGACAATGCGATCGGCGACCGGGAGCGCGCGCTGCGCGATGACGTCGTGTTGCCGTTCGGCGCCGGCTACGTGCGCCTTCGGGCAGACGAATCCGCCCGGATCGTCAAGCAGGCGCGGCGCCGATTCCAACGTCACAACGCTGGTCGTCGCTTCGTCGAGAACGAGGTGTGGGCAGCGCTCGCCGACTCCCAGCGCGATCCCGAGATCGGCCCGAAACAGATCAAGGAGCATTTCCGCAACACCGACGAGGGCCACACCATCCTCGACTCGATGTGGCCGGTGCTCACACCCGCCGAGCTGCTGCACGACCTGTTCGGCTCGAAGGCGCTGCTCAAGCTCGCAGCACGTGACGTGATGTCCGAGACCGAGGCCCTCGCGCTGTTCCGGTCGCGCTCGGAGACGGTGGGCGATGTGCGCTGGACCGCATCCGATGTCGCGCTCCTCGATGACGCACGCGATGTCCTGGGTCCGAAACCGGGCAAGGACGGCAAGCTCGACGACGCCGACGAGATCCGCACATTCGGCCACATCGTCATCGACGAGGTGCAGGATCTCACGCCGATGCAGTTGAAGATGGCGACGCGTCGATCACTGAACGGTTCGATGACCATCGTGGGTGACATCGCACAGGCGACCGGTCCGCTTGCGCCTGACTCGTGGGACGACGTGCTGGCGCACCTGCCCGATCGCAGGCCCCCGCGGGTCATCGGCCTGTCGGTCGGCTACCGCATCCCTGGGCAGATCATGGAGCTGGCCAACAAGGTGGCAGAGGTTGCCACGCCGGGACTCCGAGCGCCGGAATCGGTGCGCGTCGGCGACGTTGGACCATCGATCGTCCGGGCGGCATCGGCTGATTCGCTGGCGTCGACCGTGGCCGCCGAGGTCGAGACGCTGCGAGCGGCGATCCAGGGAGCCTCGCTCGGCGTGGTTGCACCCGACGGGATGCTCGCCGAATTGTCCGACGCTCTCACGCAAGCAGGAATCGAGCACGGCACCGCCACTCGGACCGGCCTCGATTCGGGCGTCACCCTCGTGCCGGTGAGCGTCGTGAAGGGGCTCGAACTCGACGGGGTGATCGTGGTCGAACCGGCGCGCATCGTCAGTGACATCGAGCACGGGATGCGTGCGCTCTACGTAGCGCTCACCCGCTCCACACAGCGCCTCACGGTCGTCCACGCCGACGACCTGCCGGCCGCCATGCGCTGAGAGCGTGCGTCGTCCAGTCGGCCGATGACGCCGGGTCGAGGCGACGTCAGCCGTCGCCGACGAATGCGTCGATCAGGTCCGTGAGGAGACCGAAGGCCTTGTCGGCGTCGGCCGGGCGATTCGCGTCGACGGCGGTGCGGGCCATGTCGATGGTTGCCTGGATCCCGTTGACGAGTTCGGGTCGGGTCGCCTCGACCTCGGCTCGGATCGCTTCCCAACTGGCTTCGATCCGTGCAATGGTGGCGTCCTCGTCGCCGTCATCGGCGATCTGAGAACTCAACCGGCTCATGTCGATGCTGATCTCGGGCAGGAGGTCGGCAGCAGAGCCCTCGATCGGCACCGTGGTCACGGGGACGTCGGAGTCGACGATCACGCCGGTGTCGAGTGGGCTGGTGTCGTCTTCGGCGAGTTCGCGTCCCTCGCCTCCCGTCAGTTCGGCTTCGGACAGGCTGGCGGTCGGATCACCGGACGCCGCCGGTTCGTCGATGGTCGTCGTGCCACATGCAGCGAGCGAGATCGCTGCAACGAGGACGAGGGGAGCGCGCATGGTGTTTCGGAGCATGATGGATCAGGAGGTGACGAGGATGCGTTCGCTGGCGAATGCGCCGACACCGACGTGACGGCCGTCGATGCTGATCGTGAGTGTGCCGTCGGGCGACGACGCCGTGACCGTGCCGGAGTTGCCTGGCTGGATCGCTGACGCTTCGAGGAACTCGAGGAGGCCGGGCTCGAATTCGAGTTCTTCGGTGATCCGCCGGACCGTGAATCCGCTCCCCACCTCGATCGCCGACAGGGGCTCGGAGTCGGGCGCCACGTACTTCGATCCGGGAATCGGGTTGCCGTGCGGGCACGTGGTCGGGTCGCCGAGCAGATCCATCATCGCCTTCTCCACCGAGTCGCTGATGACGTGCTCCCACTTGCCTGCTTCGTGATGCGCTTCGGCCCACGAGAGCTTCAGGACGTCGGTGAGGAACACCTCGGCGAGGCGATGTTTG
>Ga0307966_1003964_pt1 | contig 11051 bp, 8 predicted proteins | sample OrgLakmetagen646_FD_203141 | JGI IMG/M metagenome (GOLD analysis project Ga0307966, IMG submission 203141) | Saline water microbial communities from Organic Lake, Antarctica - #646 | ecosystem: Environmental > Aquatic > Non-marine Saline and Alkaline > Saline | place: Antarctica: Organic Lake... | reverse complement strand
GCCAGGTCCAGTCGCGGTTCAGATCAAACCAATAGTGATTGGTTCGCCCGCCGGGCCATATTTCGTCGTGCTCCAGGTCGCTGGCATCTGTATTCAGTACATTCGCCTGCGAAGATTTGTACCAGGTAACGTAGCGCTCGCGGCCGTCTGGGTTGAGTATAGGATCAATTAGCGTAACGGCTTCGTTTCGCATCAGGGCAGTCTCCTGGTCCTCTCCAGCCGCAAGCCGGTAAGCCGTTTGCAGTGCTGCTTCGGCGCTAGACGCTTCATTTCCGTGTACGCCATAGCTTAGCCATACAATGGCCGGGTTATTTTCGATGACGGAGGTGTGATCGGCATCAGGATTAGAAAGAAGCCGGTTATTTTCACGAATTTCATTGATCCTGTCCTGATTTTCTTCACTTGTGATGATAGCAAGCCATAAATCCCGTCCCTCGTAGGTTTCTCCATATGTAATGACGGTTACGCGGTTGCTCTCCTCAGCCAGATTTTTCAAATACGCTCCGAGCTGATAATGGTGGGAATACTCTTCGCCGGGCTGGTAACCCAGAAAATCTGCGGGGGAGGTAATATCCGGGTGGTATTCAATATCGGAATCAAAATCGAACCTGTCGTTCAGAAGCTGAGCATCAGCTTGCTTAAAGATTGTCAGGAAAAGGAGTGTGAGCAAAAGTGTAGAAAATCGAAGCATCAGAGAAACATTTTAATTAGTTGTTAAAGCAATAGAATAGCAAAAAATAGCACCTAATTCTAAACCTGAGCGATCAAATCGTTATCTTTTTTGTACAATTGTGATAATCATAATTTTATACATTCATTTGTGGAACATCTGCCGCAATCAAGAATGAAAGAGTGCACAACCTAAACAGAATCGTTTCGTAAATACGTTTTTCAATGGATCAACAAGTTGTATTAATTGCATTTGGAGGTGCTTCACCAGAGCACGAGGTTTCCGTAATAACAGCTCATCAGGCAATGGCGGCGCTGCAGGAAGAATCAACCCCGGTAAAACCTCTCTATGTATCGAAAAGCGGTGAGTGGTTTACGGGTGATGTTTTGCTCGATCTCAAGAATTTCGAGAATCTGAAGTCGCTTGAACAGAAATCGGTACCCTGCAGTTTTGCATTTAATAAAGTGGGGCAGGGCGTACTGAGGGAAAAGGAAAGAAAGATGGGACTCTTCACAGGTACAAAAGATACGCCGCTTCGTGCAGTATTGACTGCTTTTCATGGAGGGGGGGGTGAGAATGGCTCTTTTCAGGGGGTGTGCGAGACGTTCAATCTGGCTTACACCGGTAGCAGTGTTTTGGGTTCGTCGGTGGGTATGAACAAAGTAACCGCAAAATCGATTTGCAAAAGTGAAGATCTGCCGGTTGTGCCGGGGATTGATTTTTCGGAAGAGGACTGGGTGAGTTTAAAGGCAGAAATATTGGAGCAGGCATCCTCGCTGGGTTATCCGTTGATTGTAAAACCAGTGAGCCTGGGCAGCAGTATTGGAGTTGTAAAGGCAGAAGATAAGAAGTCTCTGTCTGAGGCGATTGAGGCCTCCTTTAGGTACGATTATCGTCTGCTGGTTGAAAAAGTGGTTCAGCCATTGATGGAAATTAACTGCTCGGTGCTTGGTCATGGGAAGGATCTGCAGGCAAGTGTTTGCGAGCGTCCGGTTGGCAGGGAGGAACTGCTTTCATTTACAGATAAATATATGAGCGATGACGCATCCAAGGGAATGGCATCTGCCGACCGTATTATTCCGGCAGATATTAGTGCAGAGTTTGCTGCTGAAATTCAGGAGTTATCGAAAACTATTTTTCGCGTGTTGGGCTGCAGCGGCCTCGCCCGGCTCGATTTTTTGGTGAATTCTGATACAAACTATATCTATTTCAATGAAATTAACACCATCCCGGGATCGTTTTCGTTTTATCTTTGGAAAGAGAGCGGTCTTTCGTTCGGCGCACTACTGCATAAAATGATAGACCTGGCTCTGGAAAAACATCATCAAAAAAACAGGCTTGTTCAATCTTACGAAACAAACTTATTGAGCACCAAAGCCGTTAAAGGAATTAAAGGACTAAAAAACAAAACAAAATGATCCGTCAACTTTTACACCCGCGACTTGCAATACTATTTTTAACCATTTTATTGGTGTCGTGTGGCTCCACCGATGAAATTATTGTTGTGGAGCAAGAAGCAACAATCGAGCCTGTACAAACAGATGAACCTGCCGCAGAAGAAGAGGACGACCCGTTTAAGGAGATAACCATTGGGCTAATTGACCCCGTTTCGAATTTTGATCCTCTCTTTGCCCGGAATCTCAGTTCACAGCGTGTACTCTCACTGATTTACGATGGGCTGCTGACTCTCGATAAAAACGGAGAACCTGTTCCTGCCCTCGCTGAAGAGGTTAATATTTCTGAAGACGGAACGATATATACAATTACTCTCGACAGAGATCGGTTTTATCACGACAGTGAAGTATTTCCCGCAGGAGTGGGGCGGCGAGTTCATGCAAGGGATGTGAAATGGGTGTTTGAACGCACTGCACTGCGAGGAGTTCCCGAAACAGCGGCAAACCTGCTGATGGAAGTGACCGGGTATGAAAACTATTTTTTGGAGCAGCGAACACTTTTTGATGAAAACCGCCGGGTACTCGATGGCGTGAACGGAATACAGGTGGCAAATGCCGAAACGGTTTTAATTGAGCTGAATGAACCCGATTCGCTTTTTCTACACAAACTTGCATCTCCTTTTCTTTTCGTGTATCCCGAAGAGAGCGTGGTAAATAATTCTGCCGGGTTGGCGAAAAATCCCGTGGGTGCCGGGCGTTACGAAATTGCCCGAACAGAGGATGAAGCCCGTATTGTGATGACGGCTTATGAAAGTTCGGATGATCAGCCCGAAAAGGAGGTTGCGGAAATTGATCGTGTAGAATTCGTGTATCTCGAATCAGAAGCGGAGATGTTTCAGCAGTTTGCCAATGGAGAAATAGACTGGATTCCAGAAATTAGTCCGGGAGTTCAGCGCCAGGTTCTCACAAATAATGATGAGCTGAACCCGGCATACAGCGAAGATTTCACTGCAGTGCAAATGGATTATGAGCGAATTACTGCCTTTTATTTAAATCAGCGTTCAACCGTTAATGATGAGTGGTTGCGCAGCCGTCTCTCTTTGCTTACCCCCGAAGATTTTTACTCACAGAGGGAAGTAACGCTGCAAACCGAAGACTTTATATTGAATGAGGATTCCGAGCCGGAAGAGCAATACTACGTGATGTTTACTGATAATATGTTTGCAAAAAATGCACTTACCGAGCTGCATAACCTGGTGTTCATACCCGAATCATCACTTGTTTTTGTTGACATCCGGGTTCCCACAAGAGTCACATCTATTTATACTCGCGTTATCGACTCGCTGCACAACAGCTGGGATCCGCTCGAAGCGGGCTACTGGTTGCGTATGGACTCGAAAAATGTGAGCTTACATAACAGAAGAGTAGATAATGTTGAATCTTCTGTTGTACCGTGGCTTTTGCATCTGGATGATGTGGAAGTAATTGAAAATGAATAATCCCTACTTCGGATGAAGTTCTGCATCATTGCAAATCCTGAAAAGTACACCATCCAAGAGCCTCTGAAACAGGTGGTAGATTGGTGCGAAAAACATAGCAAGCAGCTGTTTGTTGCAGATGAACTCTATCGCCACTATTCCAATCAGATTAATGGAAGGGTTCTTGTTATAAAAAAAACAGAGGAGGAGGCAATCGCAGAAACCGACGTGGTGGTTGCCCTGGGCGGCGATGGAACCATGCTCCACACAGCTCACCTTGTGAAGGGCAGTGAAACGCCTGTACTGGGTATAAATACCGGCAAGCTGGGTTTTATGGCAAATGTACAGCCCCAGCAAATTGAACGCGCACTGACGGGAATCCTGAAAAATGATTTTTCTATTGATAAGCGATTTATGTTACAGGCGCAAACCTCGAGTGGGGATTCTCATTTCGCTCTCAACGAATTTCTTTTTTCGAAAAAAGATACCTCTTCTATGATTCGCCTGGAGGCAGAATACGACGGACAGTATTTGAACCACTACTGGGCAGATGGGCTGATTATCTCTTCGCCTACGGGATCAACAGCTTATAATTTATCGGCGGGCGGCCCTATCATCATGCCCGGCACGGAGGTAATGGTTTTAACACCAATCAATCCGCACACATTAACCACCCGACCGATGGTTCTGCCAAGCGATAAATCATTGAAAATAAAAGCCTCGGATACAGAAGGGCATATTCTTTTTTCAAATGACGGCAGAATGATTCCCTACCATCAAAAACTTGACATCGATATCAGACAGAGCGATTTTACTATAAGCTTGATACAATTTCCGGAATACACATACTTTGAAACATTACGAAACAAATTAATGTGGGGCCTGGACAAGAGAAAAGTTTAATCAAAATGAAATAACAGCTGTGAATTTCTGTCGGTTTATTACGAAACACACTACAATCGGCAACGTCGCAGCCATCATTCATATAAATCAAAAAATAAAACATAAATAATCATGAAGATAACAGTTGTAGGAGCAGGGGGAAACGTAGGATCAACCGTAGCGTTTGCTGTTGCTCAAAGAGATTTTGCCAAAGAAGTAGTAATGGTAGACATTGAAAAAAAAGATGGAGATAAAACCTTTTACCCTTCAAAAGGGCGAGCACTTGACCAGTGGGAAACCTCCCCGATTGCCGGATTTGATACAAAACTGAACGGAACCGTTGATTATGCTGATACCAAAGGGTCAGACGTTTGTGTAATTACCGCAGGCGTTCCACGTAAGCCTGGCATGAGCCGCGATGATCTGCTGGAAATTAACAGCAATATTGTTGAGGAAGTAAGTAAAAAACTTGTAGAATATTCTCCGGATACGATCATTATTGTGGTGTCGAATCCGCTTGATGTGATGACCTACGTGGCACATGCCGCAAGCAATCTCGATTCGAAAAAAGTGATGGGTATGGCCGGAATTTTGGATACCGCCCGCTACCGATCTTTCCTCGCACAAGAGCTGGATGTATCTCCAAAGGATATTCAGGCACTTCTGATGGGCGGCCACGGCGACACTATGGTTCCATTGCCGCGCTACACAACCGTTGCTGGAATCCCCGTTACGCAGCTTATTGACGAGGACAAACTGAATGCAATCGTTGAGCGAACCAAAAAAGGCGGTGGTGAACTTGTAGGCCTGATGGGAACATCCGCATGGTACGCACCCGGCGCAGCCGCTGCACAAATGGTAGAAGCTATTATGCTCGATCAAAACCGAATTTTTCCGTGCGCAGTACGGTTAAACGGCGAGTATGGTATTGACGACCTGTTTTTAGGTGTTCCCGTGAAACTCGGCCACGGTGGTATCAAAGAGATAATCGAAGTTGACTTAAACAAAGAAGAACGTGAACTTTTAGATGATTCAGCTAAACACGTTCGTTCAACAATGGACGAGTTTAAAAAGCTGATGAATAAATAAACCGCAAATAAACGAAGACATAAGGCTCTTCACTACTTGCACTTAAACCCCGTTTCGGTTTCCGATTCGGGGTTTTTTATTTGGATGGCTTTATTACGAACGATCTATTAACCTGAGTTCGATTAATTATGTTCTTATTAAGAGTTACAAATCCCCTCCTTTTCAAGGAGGGGATTTAGGGGTGGTTGAAACGGATATATTGAGTCGTATTTGAACTTAAAAACCTAATGGCTACCACCCCCGGCCCCTCCTTACACAGGAGGGGAGTGCTTTTGTCTCTGATTATTAATCGAAATCAGGTTATTAAGAGTCCAGCCACGACTTAAAGTCAGTAGAGCGGGAAATACTGACCAGAGTATCGGCTTCTTTGTGAACTTTGGGCTGTAGCTCCAGCTTAACCCGGCTTCGCGACCAGGCTGTCATCTTATCAATGGAGTTCAAATTTACAATAAGGCTGCGGTTAATTCTGAAGAACTGATCGGGATTTAATTGCTGTTCCAGGGAATCGAGTGAATCATCAATCGGCAGCTTCCTGCCATCAAATGAAACCAGGTATACCGCTTTATTTTTAGCAAAAAAGTAGGCGCAATCAGTCGTTTTTATTTTCTTCAGAACATCACCAATTCGAATTAAAAAACGCTCTTTATACGACGGTGACTGATGCGAAAAAGCAGCCATCAGTTTATGAATGTCCACAGAAAAAGCAGATTTCAGATTCTGAAATTTCTGAAGGCTGCTTTCAAGATCAGCGGTTTTAATCGGTTTAAGCAGGTAATCGATGCTGTTTACTTTAAAAGCCTCGATTGCATATTGGTCGTATGCCGTAGTGAAAATAATAGGAGAGTTTATCTGAATTCGATCGAAAATGGAGAAGCATAACCCGTCGGAGAGCTGTATATCCATAAAAATAAGATCGGGCTGGTGGCTTGAAAGCCAGCGTACTGACTCCTTCACAGAGCGGGTGATGGCAAGAATATTGCATTCCGGGTTTACTTTTTTTAACTGGCCTGCGAGTCGTTTTGAGGCCAGTTCTTCATCTTCAACGATCAGTAGGTTTAGCATTGTTTTCCCAAATAAGTGGTAAAGTCGCAATATAACGATCTGTTTCAACTTTAAACTCAGGCTGTTTATCAGAAATCATGGAGTAACGTTTCATTAGGTTTTTTTGCCCGAGCCCGGTCGATTTTTTGAACGATATTTTAGGCCGCAGAGGATTCACAACAAGTAAATAACCATCTTCCACTGTTATGGTAATATGAAAGCGGCTGTTCTTTTCAATTTTATTGTGTTTGATGGCATTTTCGAGCACCAGCTGAAGAGAAAGTGGAGGCAGAAAACTTTGAAGCCATTCAGATGGTATTTCCATACTCCAGGAAAGTTCATTGCCATGGCGAATCTTCTGTAAAAACATATATGAACGAGCGAATTCAAGCTCCATTTCCAAAGTAACCACATGTTGCTCAATGGTTTCTAAAACGTAGCGGTAGATATTTGAAAACTCTTCAATAAATCTTTGGGATTTCTCAATGTCTTCCTCTATCAGACTGCTCAATACATTCAGGCTGTTAAACATAAAATGTGGATTCATCTGATTTTTAAGCACTTCAAAACGTATGTCGCTCAGTTCGCGGGTAAGCTTTTGGTTTCTTTTTTCGGACTCTGACTGGCGGTAGAAGAAAATCCATGCTTCGAACATCGTCATCAGAATTACACTGCATACAGCCACAACGATCATATTAAAAACATAGGTCTGAAGCAGATTTTCGGAGTAGGGGTTTGCAAGGTGTGATATGGTGGTGATTAGAAGGCCGATTATCATCGCAATAAAAATTGTAAGAAAAACCTGTATAAAAACCCGCTGACCCCCTGATGTTGACCAGGGATACCTGCGATCGAGAAAACGAATTATGTACAGGTTAGGGTAGGCGAGTAAAAGGGCGGCTATAAAGCTTAACAGAGAGCCCCAGACAAAACGAACAGTCAATTCCTGGGCAGAAGAAATCGTGTAAAATCCCGTTAAGTGATTGTATGAAATAAGAATTACCTGAACAGAAACAGCCATTGCAAGAAGCAGCCAGGCAATGGTTTTAAAAGGTATTATGCTATGTAGGTGTGGTTTTTCCATGATCAATCCGTTCTTTAATACTCTGAAAATCTGAGACGAAATAAAAAGATAGTTTCAAAAAAAAAGAGGGCGTTTACGGTGTGTGAAAGAAGTACCGATAAACGCCCTTTAATCTTTATGTACAGCTAAAAGTTTTTTGAGAATCCAACGTGGAATGCAATGTAGTTGAGGTTATCTGAAAAGCTGTCGGTTTCGGTTTCAAAGTCGCGGTTAAGTGAGCTGTATTTAAGCGTCGGTGTGAGGCTCCAGTTTCTCCAAAGTGGAATATCAACTCCGCCCGATACTTGCCAGCCTGCTCCGTGACCGGTGTCATAGGTAATGTCTCCGTCGCTGTTTTCCAGTTCTAAATGATTCCAGATACCGCCTGCACGTAAGATGTATGAAAATCCGGACCTGCCGAAGGGATGTTTAAACTGAACACCGTATATATAGCCGGTCTCCTCAAATTCGATATCTTGGCCTGCAAAAGATGATTCTGATGGAAAATGTTTCCAGCCCCAGCCGAGATAGACGCCCGTATGTTTTAAAATGCGGTAGTGGAAAATACCCTCGAAACCAACCCCGGTTCCAAGCTCGGCGTTGCCGATGTCTGTGGTTGCGTGTGAAATGCCGGCGTTGAGTTCAAACCCGAAACGTCCGTCGATGTCTTGGCTTTGTACAGTATTGATAGTTAATATTACTGTTAAAAGTGTGGTGAAAAGTGCTGTTCTTGCTTTCATTGTCTTATGATTTTGTTGTTCGTGTTATTCACTAAAAGCAATGTAGCAGGCTGCCATAGCAGCAACAACGAAACCCCGACGAGCGCGTATTTAGGCTTGATGAGTGTGCAAATAAGAGGGATGAATTATTCAGGCACAAGGTAGCCAAAGTGAATTCACATACATTTCTGATTTTTTCTGAAGAATGCCTAGCTTTGAGCCATGCCTAATTTTTATGTTGATATTGCATTTCCCACAGCTGTCCGCAGGCTGTTTACTTATCACACAAAAGAGAAAACCGTTGTGCCGGGTATGAGGGTGTGGGTTCCTCTGAGGAAAGAGTTTGCCATTGGGATGGTGGTGCAGGTGCACAGCCGAAAGCCGGAATTTGAAACACGTCCTGTGGAGCGGGTGCTGGATGAATCACCCATTATGAATGAAACCATGCTGAAGCTTACCGAGTGGATCCACCAGTTTTACTTCTGCAGCTGGGGCGAGGCTATACAGGCTGCGCTGCCGGTTGGGCTCAACTTCGCATCAGAAAAAAGAGTGCGGGCCAAACAAGGCTTTGTAGAGAAACTTAGCAAACTCGATAAAGAAATTCTCAATGAGATCAGGAACGGTGATTACACACTGCAGGAGGCGCAGAAACGGTGGCGGGATGGAAAAGAGAAAGCGACACTAAAAAGGGGAATCGCTTCGGGCTGGCTTCAGGTTTGGGAGGAACCGCGCCAAAAAGTGGATTACAAAACAGCAAAACACTGGCAGCTAAAAGAAAATGTGGATGTTAAAAATCCTGTTGAGGTGTTGGGTGAAAAAGAAAACATCAATAAATGGGAAGAAGCGTTTTTGCACCTGTTGACATTCGACCTTCCTGTAACGCATCAGTCACTGCTAAAAATGAGTGACCTTTTTACGGCTTATACGTTGAAGCGAATTGAGGAGGAGGGCTGGATTGAGTCGGTGGATTTGCCTGTGAAGAGCACCCCCGACCAAAGCCGGAAATTTGAGCCGGAGAAAATTAAAACGCTCTCAGAAACGCAAGAAAATGTGTATCAAAAAATACGAGAGCCTCTCTCACAAAAAGAGTTTGCCAGTTTTTTGCTGTATGGTGTAACCGGCTCGGGAAAAACCGAAGTTTACATTCATGCGCTGAAGCACACACTGGAGCAGGGGCGGGGTGGTCTTGTTCTTGTGCCCGAAATTGCGCTTACGCCACAAACCGTTCAGCGATTTTACCAGATATTTGGCGATCAGATTGCAGTATTGCATAGCAGAATGAGCGACAGAGAGCGGTTTGAAGCGTGGCAGCAGCTAAAATCGGGGGATAAAAAAATTGCGATAGGGCCGCGCTCAGCTGTTTTTGCGCCGGTACAAAATCCGGGGTTGATTGTTGTAGATGAAGAGCACGATTCGTCGTACAAACAGTATGATCCTTCGCCACGCTACCACGCACGTGATGTGGCTATTATGCGGGCGCACATGGATAATGCCGTCGTAATTCTTGGTTCGGCTACTCCGGGAATGGTGTCGGTTAAAGCCGTAATGGAGAAAAAACATACGCTTCTCCAGCTGCCCGATCGCCCGACGGGAACCATGCCAACTGTGGAAATTCTGAGCCTGAAAGAGTACAAGGGAGCCATGCGCGGCTCGCTGACCGTTGAACTTTTTGAAGAAATTGAGAAAGCACTCGAGAGAAAAGAGCAGATTATTTTGCTTTATAACCGGCGGGGTTACGCATCATTTTTGCAGTGCGAAGATTGCGGCCATGTGCCTCAGAGTCCCGAAAGTTCCACGAGCCTTACGTATCATAAAAAGAAAAATATTCTGTTGGATCACTACAGCGGCTATTCGAGACGTGCCGACAAGCAGTGTGAGGTTTGTGGATCAGAAAATTTATCTTCGAAGGGCAGCGGAACCCAGCAGGTTGAGGAGGAGATGGCAGAACTTTTCCCTGATGCGCGGTTGCTCCGGATGGACCGTGACACAACTTCGGGGAAATTTGGCCATCGTAAAATTTATGAGCAGTTCCTGACTGGGCAGGCAGATATTCTCATAGGTACACAGCTTGTGGCAAAGGGTCTCGATTTTCCGAACGTAACGGTTGTGGGAGTAATAAACGCGGACACCGAACTGGCATTCCCCTCCTTTAGAGCGGGCGAGCGGATGTTTCAGCTGTTGAGCCAGGTTGCGGGGCGTGCCGGCCGGGCAGAAAAACCCGGGGTTGTGTATGTGCAGACGTGGAAGCCGGAACATCCTGCAATCAAACACGCGCGAACGCACGATTTTAAGGCGTTTGCACAACAGGAGCTTGAAAGCCGGAAGATGCTGATTTTCCCCCCATTTTCCCGAATGATTGTTTTTCACTTTAAATCTTCGTCGTGGAGTAAAGTGCAGATGGTGGCAGACCGTTTTTGTGATGCCATGCGAATGGTAACCGGCGAAAATGTAGTGATGGGCCCCTCTCCCTCTGTTATTGAGTGGATGAACGGCCAGTACCAGTGGGAAGCCAATATAAAGCTTAAGCGCAGCCACAATGCGTTTGCCGTTGAGAAAATTCTGAATTCTATTTTTGAGAAATATAATTCTATCAAACCGAAAGGCGCTTCTGCCGTTCGCATAAATGTGGATGTGGACGCGATTGAGTAGAGTTTGGAAATCGCTGTTTATCTGAACTGCTTTGAACCAAACGAAGGCCTGTCTGTATTGGTTTTT
>Ga0307966_1003959_pt1:7500-11059 | contig 11059 bp, 22 predicted proteins | sample OrgLakmetagen646_FD_203141 | JGI IMG/M metagenome (GOLD analysis project Ga0307966, IMG submission 203141) | Saline water microbial communities from Organic Lake, Antarctica - #646 | ecosystem: Environmental > Aquatic > Non-marine Saline and Alkaline > Saline | place: Antarctica... | reverse complement strand
AGACACGCGTACACACACACACAAACACACACACATAAACACACACATAAACACACACACGTGTGTGTCTTTACACAGGATGCTGAGGCGCACGCTGCGCGGTGAGGCAGTCCTGGACCCTAAGACCAACACCACACGTGCCCTCCAAGCAGAGCTGCGAGTAGCGGCTGAGTCATTGTGTACCACCTCCAAAGGTGTGTGTATTCATGTGTAGGGCTGGCCAGAACCGTATATATTCACCGTATATAACCGATTTCCCTGCCGAAAATACCGTATATACACCGTATACATATAGGATTCTGGCCAACCTTACTTATGTGTGTATGTATTGGCGTGCGTCTGCATGGGTGTACGAGGCTATTGCATGCACCAAGCTCTCCCTCTCAGATACGAAGTAGTAGTTGTTTTCGACTGTAGCTTGATGCAGCTGGTTTCCACGCTTGTGCTGGCATTTCTGTGTGGCAGCGGCACCAGAGACCTAGACAGGTGACAACATGCAGCGCGTAGCTTGAAAATGAGCGTGCGGTTCTATTACGATTGCATTGTGAGATGGCGGTGGATTATTGACATGCTAATAAAAAGAGTGATATGAGGGATATCACCTTGCTCACTCCAATAACTGGAGTTCAAGTGTTACACCTGAACTCAGCAGGTCCCTCCCAACAGGACGTCTTTTGTTCAGATGCTCCTGCACCGCACACGTGTGATGTTGTGTCGGACACGATCTGCACTTCACAGGCGTCCACTGAAGCGTTGCACTGAAAATTGTGTGTACAACGCTCTGATACGGATTTGCTCAGTTTGTTTGGTTGCGCTTACCACTACCTGTCCAGCTAGTCCAGCTATACCAGCTAGTCCAAAGTGGTGCTTGTTAACACAGTGCCATTCAGGCATGCGCTGTTTAATTTTGCTAGCTTGCCACGCAACTCCGGCGCATCTGGTCTCAAGGAGCCTGAGCTGCACACGTGCTCTGCAGTTGCGGTGTCCTGAGTTTGTGAAGCGCAATGTGAAGCGCAGTGTGAAGCGCAGTATGAAGCGCAGTGTGAAGCGCAGTATGAAGCGCAGTGGAAGCACAGAGTGAAGCGCAGTATAAGCGCAGTATGAAGCGCAGTGTGAAGCACAGAGTGAAGCGCAGTATAAGCGCAGTATAAAGCAATGATTTAACGGTGAAGGTCTTACGCAACAATACGGAAATCGCCGCGCGTTTTTTATTTTCCTTTTTCCAAGGCATACCTCATACCACCTGAACGTCCTTGCCCTTAACAAGCAACATAGGCAGCCTTCTTTTCCTGCTCACGTCCTGCTTGCGCGCATTTTTCTCACTTCTTCCAACTCCCAACTTGGCCACTTCGACCTCAGTTTTCCAAACCCTCATTGTAGCTTGACAGTCCCTCCCTCCTTTCTTGCAGCCATTGTCGACCAAGTACGCACTGTCCGTTCAATTGTTTCCAAACCCTCATTGTAGCTTGACAGTCCCTCCCTCCTTTCTTGCAGCCATTGTCAACCAAGTACGCACTGTCCGTTCAATTGTTTTCCAAACCCTCATTGTAGCTTGACAGTCCCTCCCTCCTTTCTTGCAGCCATTGTCGACCAAGTACGCACTGTCCGTTTGGTTGACACCAAAATGCCTACCCCCTCTTCCAATTCCGCCCCCCTCCCTCAACCCATAGCCGTGAGCCCTGACATAAACAGCCACGGAGCGTCCACATCTCACCAAAGCCACCACCAAGAGCGTCCCACTCACAAAGGCCCCTCAGCCACCTCTCCACACCCAAACCCACACACCCTGTCCCAAGAGCCCCTGTACGGCAGCCTTCCAACCCTATCCCTTCCCACGCCTGCGTGCCCACTTTCAAAGTCAGGCGAGTCCTTCCATCCCACGCTTCCCACCCACTCCAACAATGCCGCTGAGCAGCGGCAGGCAGCGGCCAGCACACGTGGCCTTCCAGTGGGCACTACCTTGCTCCCTCCTGCCGCTGCGGAGCTGGCATGCAGCTTCACCGCATGTGCCTACGATGGCTCTCTGCTCGCTGATGCTGATGGCATGGGCAACGAAGGTGACTGGCGATTCTGTGTCCTCAGTTGATCGTCATGTGCGTATATTCACTTGTGTGTGCCTACCGAGGCTTGCTGCTTTACAACGCTGACGCCCATGTCGACGTCAGAAGAGGAAGCATGCGACCCCGTTGGTGCTGCAAGTGGCCCAGTGTTGATGATGATGTGTGCATCCTATCCTTTTCGCGTTGTGGGAAAATGAGAGGGCCCGCTTGTTGCTTGCTGGCGATGTGTGTGGTGCACAATTGTTAGGGCTGCTCTTGTTGTTTGCTGGCGATGTGTGTGTTGCAGAAATGTGAGAGCCACTCTTGTTGCTTGCTGGCGATGTGTGTGTTGCAGGAATGTTAGGGCACTCTTGTTGCTTGCTGGCAATGTGTGTGTTGCAGGAATGTTAGGGCACTCTTGTTGCTTGCTGGCGATGTGGGCACTGAGTGCATGTGTTGTTCTTAAGGGTTTTCTTAAGGGTATTTCTTAGGAGTTGCTTACAGAAGCAGCACTGTGTCTAGGAGCGCTGTTCGCAGCAGCACTGTTTGCACAGCTCCCAGCAGTCGTGCTGTGCCTGTCTTTGCCCACCTTGTGGGCCAGCTGTTCGCGGCTCCTAGTACGTGCCAGCAGAGAGGCACCCATCTTGCCAAGTGAAATTTGTCGTAGTAGTAGTAGCACTCCTAGTAGTAGAGTAGTAGTAGCACTCCTAGTACATGCCAGCAGAGAGGCACCCATCGTCGCCAAGCAAAGTTCGCCTACCAAGTAGGAGTTCTGACGTCAAAGCTTTAACTTGGCAGGCGTCGACGCTCCAACTGCCTGATGTCTGTTGCCGCCTGCAATTTCCAGATCCTGTTGCTGCTGTTGTATGCTTCCATTTTTCCTGGCAAGGCTGTGTCCTGTGCCTAGGGCTGGCCTTGGCAGGGAAGTGTATTTATACACCGTATGTGACCGTATTTGGTGATTTGCCTGCCATAAAAACCTTGTATACACCGCATTATATGGTTATGGCCAACCCTATTTGTACCCCAGTGCTGACAGTCGCCTGTTATCTTCCTGGATTTCATTTTGTTGCGCCATTCGATCATTTTGTTGCGCCCCTCGGTGCCAGCTCCGTAATTCCCCCTTCCACTCTCCATACCTCCCCATAACTTAAGTTGCAGATCTTGGTTTGTCGCACTCCCTTTGTGTATGCTCCGTAATTCCCCCTTCCACTCTCCATACCTCCCCATAACTCAAGTTGCAGATCTTGGTTTGTCGCACTCCCTTTGTGTATGCTCCGTAATTCCCCCTACCACTCTCCACACCTCCCCATAACTTCTGTCGCAGATCTTGGTTTGTCGCACTCCCTTCGTGTATGCTCCGTAATTCCCCCTTCCACTCTCCATACCTCCCCATAACTTCTGTCGCAGATCTTGGTTTGTCGCACTCCCTTTGTGTATGCTCCGTAATTCCCCCTTCCACTCTCCATACCTCCCCATAACTTCTGTCGCAGATCTTGGTTTGTCGCACTCCCTTTGTG
>Ga0307966_1003959_pt1:0-2500 | contig 11059 bp, 22 predicted proteins | sample OrgLakmetagen646_FD_203141 | JGI IMG/M metagenome (GOLD analysis project Ga0307966, IMG submission 203141) | Saline water microbial communities from Organic Lake, Antarctica - #646 | ecosystem: Environmental > Aquatic > Non-marine Saline and Alkaline > Saline | place: Antarctica: Organic... | reverse complement strand
CCTCATGTGCTCCTCGTGCCCTTTTACTTTATTGAAGCGTACTTTCCTCATACCCTTGTACTTTATTGAAGCGTACTTTCCTCGTACCCTTTTACTTTATTAGAATGTACCCTCCTCGTACCCTCGTATTTTATTGAAGCGTACCCTCCTCGTACCCTCGTGCTCTATATAAGCGTACCTTCCTCGTACTTTATTGAAGCCAGCATATTTTTGTACCCTCATGTGCTCCTCCAGCCCCCGCAAGCAATGCTTGCTTTATACATCCAGCCTTGAGCTCATTTTTTGGCGGGTGTCCATGAGCCGTAGGCCAAAGGAATGGGCGAATTTTTTTACCCCTGCATGTTTATCGTGCTGGTTTTAGCGCGTCTTGCCCTTTGAAAAACGAGCACACGACAATGTTCTTGTATACATCTAGAAAGGTTCCTTTGGTCACGGTCTTCTATTTAAGATAAGCTTGACTGCTCAAACTCCCTCAAAGCAAGCTGTTACAGATGCTGACAGCTGTGTGGAAATAATGAAGTGACTGCTAACACAATACAATGAACAGCACTCTGTACATGGTAAACAGCTACATCAACAAATAAAAAACGACGAACTGCTCCACCAATGCAAAAACTGGAGCTACGGGGTCAAGTTCATTTTTGTCTCATTTCGGTGAACATTGATTACTCACGTAGATTCCCACTCCAAAACCCATCAAACCCAACGCGTGCAGGAGTGTCGAATCCATTCAGCGAACAAGCCGGGTTGTCTGATGAACACTCACCCCTGCACGTGCATATGTCCTTGTTTGAGTGTACTGCCCAAATAAGTCGATCACTTTGCTTGAGTGCCACGATGCACACCCCCTGCCACTTCGTCTTTCTTGCTGTGTGCACTGTGCTGCTTGTGCAGCCCAACGGAATATGCCCTTGCCTGCGTATCACTCACCCATCCCTTCAATCTAATCAGCATCCGTGTTTGTGTGTTTCTACACACGCACGCACACACACACATACACACACACGCAGCCCCCAGCGCAGCATCCTCAGGGGCTCGCTGCTGGGGCAATACCACCCTGTCACACCCACACCAGCTACAGCAGCAGCAGCAGCAGCAAGTGGGCCTTCTCCTCAGCCCTGACACCCCCTCTCCAGCTATCGACGGCAACAGCCCCTTCCGCGAGCAGGCTGCGGGAGATCTGGCAGGTGATTTCATTTCGTTGACCTGTGGGTTTGGGTTATGGGCGTGGAGCTGTGTAAGATGTGGTGTCCAGTATATGCAAAGCCTCTTTCGTAAAACTTGCAGCAGTGTGATGTACGGGCTGTGCGTTGTGTAATTGGGGTGTGTTTCTGCAAAAGTCAGTTTGTACCTGTTTTAAGTGTGCTCCTAAATTTCCTATATTGTGTTGAAACTGTGTTCACACAATGGAACACATGTATTAATGCAAATTACCTAAACCAGGCAACTAAGTCCGCTGCACTCCTGTTCACACAATGGTTTACATGTTTTAATGCAAATCACCCAAGTCAGGCAACTAAGTCCGCTGCACTCCTGCTTGCTGAGGGGAAGGTCAAAACACTTGACTATCAAGCTTTCACTGTTGTCAGAATTGCGTGATCGACATGCGCAGTGGTTGCATGTGTCCATGCTTGTCCCTGCGTGTGTTGGCGCTAACTAATCAGTGTCTGCACTTTGACACACTCATTCCCCCTGCTTCACTCGTTTTTTGCACTGCAGGTCACCACCACGCCAACAGCCACCACCTGCTGAACAGCGACGAGGACGACGAGGCACTGACAGCCATGTGCAGCGCAGCAGCTGCTGGAGGGGGGGGCAATGGGAGGAGAGACATACTGGAATTGGGAGGGAGTGCAGGCTCGGGGCAAGGTGTGTCTGTCCACCTTGTCTTCCTTGTTTTAAAGTGTCCTTTGTTGTTTTTGTGTTTGTTTGGCTTTGTGTGTGTATGTATGGCTATGTGAGGCTGTGCGTGCGCGTGTGGCTGTGTGGAGGGGTGTACAGCATTTGTTTAGTGGTGGAATTTGGGTGCGCTGCTATGTGTGTGGTGTCCTTGGTATCCATGGCGTTGGTAGTGGGACAAGAGGAGGGGAGGCATTTTCAAATTGCAACAAGTGGGGTTATTGCCACACTACGAAAGTTGGCCAGGGCCGTATACATATGCCGTTTGTTACGATCACTTTGGAAATTAATTAAGTTTTGAGGGTGAAAATTGAAATGAGCTCCAAGCGCGCCAGTGTGAACCCCCTGGACGGGTTCTTAAAGCCCCAGTCCCCAGCTGAAAGGCTGGCTGCTCAGCAGCGGGACCTAGAGAAGCATCACTGTGCAGCACCAGCCACAGCTTCAGCCATAACAAACAGCATTAGCAGTGCACAGGCAGCATTCACAGGGGGGCTCTCGAACTCAAAAATCAATTCCCGACAGGGCCCTCCCGAAGTGCAGTCAAACTCAAAAATTAATTCCCAGACCCCTCACGTACTGAAAAATTAATTAATTATTTGAA
>Ga0307966_1003954_pt1 | contig 11066 bp, 11 predicted proteins | sample OrgLakmetagen646_FD_203141 | JGI IMG/M metagenome (GOLD analysis project Ga0307966, IMG submission 203141) | Saline water microbial communities from Organic Lake, Antarctica - #646 | ecosystem: Environmental > Aquatic > Non-marine Saline and Alkaline > Saline | place: Antarctica: Organic Lake... | reverse complement strand
ATCCAGAAATGCATGGCAGGTGTCGAGCTGGTCTCTTGCCAGGTCAAAATCACTCCAGTCAATCGAGTGTGTGAATTTCTGTGCAAAATCGAGAGTGCGTATTAGTGGTGTGGAGTTTTGATGGTTGGTCAATGCTTTTAAAGCTGCCAGGTAGTTATTTCTGTACACAATGGGGATGACGATTTTTTGATCCTGAACCGATACCAGTTCCGCATTCATCATAATCCGGGCCAGCCGCCCATTTCCGTCAGCGAAAGGGTGCACTTCACTCACTAAAAACATCATATAAACCGCTTTATGAAAAGAGTACTCTAATGCTCTGTAGATTTCAAACCCCTTTCGGAGCGTCCCTTTCACAAGATCCGGATGGACAAACTGTGTGCTACCGGCCACATTTATCCTGGTTTTAAACTGACCGGGATTCTTTTCTTTCCTTGCCGCCATGATTTCAGCATGACGGTACTTTAGTTTTGTAATAAATTCATCAAAATCTGCCGGCAGCTGATTCATTTCATAATAGTTGGAGACAAGCCTGAATGTACCCAACACATCATGTGCATCGTCGGGCCGTTCAGTTGGAATGGCATTTTGGAACACGATATCGGCGGCCTCACTCACCTCAAACTCTGTTCCTTCAATAAAATTGGAGAAGTATGCTTCAAAGAAAGAGAGGTTTGTCCGTTCGTCCTGGGATAGGCTTGAAGCTGACCTTGAATCAGGAGCTATCTTTTTTAAATCTTCAAACAGTTTAAGAAAGAGAGTTGCCCGGTCGGGATCAAACGGCTCTTCTCCCCGGCGTGCTTTCGCAACGGTCGTTTTTAATTCTGATTCCCTTGTGCCTTGCAGTGAGCCAATCAAATCATCCAATTGCCGGAATTCATCCGTCATGTCCAACTCCTTGGCAATATCTCTGGCCTTGTCTCGGATTTGGTTCACGTAATCATCTCCCTTTAAACGAAAAAGCTTATCCAGTCTCACTTCCATCTCTTCCCGGGAAAGCGTACGGCTTACAGAACTGTTACGTGCCCGTGAAGGACGCATATTTTCCAGTAGCGAGCGGGGTTCAGATGTGATATAAAGATCATTGATGAATGAGAGATCACTTTCCAGCGGGCCATGGCCTTTGCGCGGATTAAAGATGATTCCGGGTAGGTCGGTATTCCGTTTTTTATCTGATATGATAAATACAGAACCATCTTCGGACGGCCGGTTCTCCAACGCGGTGCGGTCGGCAATCAAAGCATCCGGGTAATATTCTTTCAAAAGATGATACCAGTTCCGTTTTACAATCACGTCGGGATCATCCACAAAATTCTTCGTGTACAACCTTGAAGCGAGTTTCTTAAGCTTTCCATCCGACACCGCCTGGGATACCTGCGCTGAAATATCAGTGCTTGAAACGAATACTTCTGGTATGGATTCTAAAAAAGTGGGCATTAAGAAAAGTTTTGTTTTGAATATATTAAACTTTCGGGGTTTAATGAAGGATTTGTTTAAACATTTGGGGTTTAAGGCGCGTGAGTATTTTAAGCATCACTTGTAATTCTCCTTTTCATTTTGGCTATTTCCCTGTCCACATCATCTTTTCTTATCACCAAGTGAGCCGGCCGGTTTGTCCTGAAGTTCGTTGCAATGGGCTTTGGATGTAGAAGGGGGCGTACGCAATCATAAAAACTGCTGCTTCGCATTCCTGTCTTTTCTTCTACATAGACCTGGGCCTGTTTGATGGTCATCACTTCAAGGTTTACCAGGGATTCAATATCGATTGTGTCTTTTTTTGTCATGTCAGTCGTATTAGTTGTTGGTGATTGAAAATGGTTGTTTGCCTAATCTTTTTACCCGGTGGTTGAAGAAAAAGCCGGTATTCAGTTTCTTGTGTCAAAAATGTTTCAAACTGTCTAAATCGCCGTTTAGATATATCTATTGGCCGATTTTGATGAAACAGAGAGTGAAACAGCGCTGTTTCATGCGTTTTTGATAATGATTGCCAGTATGTAAAAACAGGTACTTAGCGTTTTTGCTCCTGAAACATTGATGAAACATGATTGTTTGCTTTTCATGAGCCGATGTTTCACTCTGTTTCATAAAAGTTTCAGAGAATGTTTCATGAAAAGAGTGTTTAAATAGTTGTTAAGGTTGTTTTTTACTTTTGAAACAATGAAACAGACATTATTCATATTTTGGCTTGGATTTATTATAGATTAAAAAAATAAGTCAGAACGGGGCTGACTCATGGGTGGATGCAGGTGTGTTTTCCAGGCGCGTAGGATGATCGTCATCGTCCTCTTCATTCCTGTAGGGTTGGCTGCCGTTGGGCCTGAATTTGGCCCAGTTGAAGGCAGTTCGAAGCAACTCATGCTCTACAGCATTCTTTATATAGTACCCGCGCTGGCGGACGCGGTTCTTTCCCACTTCCGCGTGTGCTAACGTCCAGTTCACAACCGGCAAGTCGCCATTTACTTTTAAATCGCTCAGCTCTTTGAGCTTTTCGTCCACGATGTCGCGCCTGACTATGCTATCGGTGCCTCGCTTTTCATATTCATAGATATCCCACACTGCCTTAGCCCAGATTTTAAGTGTGCCATCGGCCATCCAGGAAAAATGAGCGGCCGTGATCTTTTGCGCCTGGATCAGAGCGCCAATCGTCTCGATGTAGTCGGTCAGCGGATCGCTGTTAGCGGCGATGACGGCATTCCTTGCAATCTCCGTGCAGACAAAGCGAAATAGGGTTTGATCCATAAGTCCACCTATTCTCTGCTGATGGGTCTCTTCAATCAATGCCCGGTAGGTATCATCATCGCTCTTCTCCAGCTCGCGCTGATCGCGTTCGATGTTGCTGATCTCTCGTCGGTACTCCGCCTTTAGCCAGTGGTAAACGGTAAGCAGCGACGCAAATTGACTAATCTGCCGGTCCTGAAGAACGGCGTCGGACTCCATTTTGGCCAGCTCCGCTTTCACGGCATCTTTGACCTGGGATCTCATTCGATCCAGATCCCAAACAAATAATTTTCGGTCCACCAGGTAGTAGTTCTGCATGTAGGAGATCATCAGCAGTTGCAGGATCTCCTTGTTCTGCATCAGCCACTTCACATGCTGCTCCGGTCCCCGAATGCTTTTCTTATACTCGTAGATCAGCGACCGGCTGAGCAGATGATCGGTGGCCGGTTTAAAATTGCTGCAAAACAGGGGCATGGTTCGCACCTCTTTGCGCTCCTTGCCCCATTTATTCCCTTTTTTGATGTTCGTTGGCCGGGGCTTGAGTTCAAACCAGGAGTTCCAGGTCTGATCTTCAATCTTTGCCTGCTTACCCGGCACCTGGGGGACGTGTTCATCGATCCACTGGGGAATCTGGGATTTCATCTCCAGGGCTTCATCCACGGATCGTGCTGGCGGCGTGTTTAAGCTGTCCAGGTAATTCAGTCCAAAGAAGTCGAGCACCCGTTTTGCAACTTCTCCCTTCCCAACATTTCCCTCTCCATACAGGTAGAGAAAGATGATATGTTTGAAGTGGCCGTAGATTTCATCAAAGAAGATGTAGCTGAACGCATAGGAGAGGATCAGCTTTCCCCACTGATCATAGTCAGTCGTCCCACCCACCATTTTGCAAAAGTGGTATTCCACCTCTGACAGCTTCTCTTCAAACCGTTCGTTGTCGAACAGCATCCGCATTGCTTTCTTATAGTAGCCGCTGGCGTCAGCGATCCCGATTTCAAAGTGGGGGAGGTGAACCGCGTCCTGCGGCGGCTTGATGAATTTGTTGTCCCCAACCGGAAATGCCCCATCCTGAAGGGCGATTAGCTGGAGCTCCTCCTGAGTGGTTTTGGGAAATTTGATGAGGACATTGCCGGCCAGGAAGAACTTTTCATGCTCGAATGTGATGAACCCGTAGTGATCATACTCCCGAACCGTTCGCGGTTTATAGTAATGGTTGACATGCGTCCAGAAGCTTCGCATATCTTCATTACGCATGTTCTTTACTTCCAGCACATCCTTTTCCCACACCGCTTTTGAGAACTCCTCCACGCTGTGCGTTTGCGCGGGTTCAAGTTTAAACGGCTTATGGATTACCTTTTTGAACTTCAGGAACCGCAGTTTCCCTTCATAGGTTCGATCCCACCCCTGCTGCTCGGGGTTCCATTTCTCGATGATGGAGTCCAGGATCAGATCAAACTCCGTTACCACCACTTCATCGCTGCCTTTTCGCCGGTACCACTGGTACTCGTCGATATCCCTGAAGTATTCAAGCCGCTGCTGCTGAGCCGTCCATTCTCCTTTCCATCGTTCAAACTCAACCTCCAGGCGAATGTCTGTATCCTGACGGGTACAGGAGTTTTTGATGGTGATGTAATCCTGAAGCGTGTAGCTGATTCCGGCGGAATCGAGACACCGGCCTTCCTCAAGCATAATATCCAGGTCGTAGCCGCCACTGAATATATTTTCGGCATTAGAGATGACCGTCTGGTTTTCATAGATGTGCTGAAAATCGTCAAACTCCTTTTTCAGGTACCAGCGCCAAAATTCGGCGCTATACGTGTCTACCTGCATTCGGGCCCCTCAGATTCTGGAGTCAACTTGTTTGAGTACTCGGTGATATACACGGAACGGGTCAGAGTATCCGGAATGGCGGCCAGAAGTTTAATGATGTCACTGCGACTCGGTTGAACGAATTCAATCACATAGTGAATCCAGTCCATGGATAGTCCATCAGCAGGTACGGTTATAGAAAATCCGGCGTCCAGGGCGGCTTTTATGCAATCCTGACTACGATCCCAGTCGGTATTGCGAATCACCAATTCGCACCGGTCGGTATATTTCCGTAACGCATTCGCCTGGTCTTTTTGGAGTGGGGGAGATACACGAATCGTTGGCTTATCATTAATGGACTCGTTTGGAGAGTCATCACAAATGACCGTGACACATCCTGCTTTTCGTATGTCTGAACGAACGTCTTTCAGACCCGGAATAGGGTCTGGTTTTTTGGTGTTCGAATTATTCTTGCCAGAGCTATCCTTGTCAATCGTGATGTGAAACCGGTTGGCAAATTGGTAAATCACCTCATGAAACTCTTTGCCATCAATCTGCATCACGAAGTCAATGGCATCGCCACCCACCCCACAGCCAAAGCATTTGTAGATGCCTTTCTGATCGGATACGTGAAATGATGGTGTCTTTTCATCGTGAAACGGGCAGCAGCCTTTCATGCTGCCGCCGGATCGCCTGAGTTCAACATAGTCCGAAACGATACTGGTAATATCATCATGGGAGAGATCCCGGATGTGTTCAATTGCTTGTGAAAAATTCATAGATGTAGCTTCCCCATAGTTGTTGTTTTTATCCCCAAATAAGTTGTGTTCATAGTTACATTGTAGCGGCCGATCTCCGGCTGCCTGAAGGTGAGTGTCGCCTATTGTTTAACCGTCTGAGTTCCAAGTGGGCTCGCGCCAATATTTCCGCAGTTTCTCTGATGTCCAGTGGATCGGTTGGCTCTACCGTTTCAGCGAAGAGCTGTAGGTCGTCAAGGCTTTCGATTTCCGAAGCCAGGAACCAAACCCCGCACCGGACGTTTTGCCATTGTCTACTGCTGATATATCTACCTCCAACCCATCGAGTAGGACTCGTTTGTTTGGAGGTAGTTGCTTTTATTTTCCCATTTTTCCAGCTCCGAGATATGAATGACGTACTTTCCATTTTCGAGTCTTTTAAATTGGTCAAATCGTCCCTTTCCGGCATAGTTTGTGACGGTTCGATGCTGTAAATTCGCCCGTTCAGCGAACTCTCTTGTATTAATCCATTCAGTAGGAGGGATTGCGTCGTGAATCAAATCTTTTAAAAAATCGAATTGAGACTCAATTGCATTAAGAGCCTTGATGAGTTGATGCTGTTTTGAGTTGATCATAATAGCATGGCACTATTTGCACTTCTCCAGAATTCAGGAAATTCTTGCTTACTGTTAAGAATTAACTGTTGTATAGCCTCTCTGAGCCAGGGAGTTGATTCATGATTTTGAGCAACACGAATCACAGCTGTATGGCTAACTCCTTTAGTTCCATTTGGCCGTACTAAGTCTTTTGCGAACTCTTTTAATTGCATGCGTTTAAGCATCAGTGCAAGCTTGAGCTCCCCGTGAATGTTCTGTTTTTTATTGACATAATTTTCGTTAATTACATATGTTAGTTACAATTGTTAGAAAATATTAACAAAAGTTAATCCTAATTACTGAATTTTGCCACAGAAGAAAATAGAAATAAATGAAATAGAACGTCGAATAATTGAACTGAGTACCATTCATCCATCCAGTAAAGAATTTATAGAGCAATGCAAGATTGCTAACCATTCGTTAATTACTGACTTAAAGAAAAAAAGGATCGAGAATCCCGGTGCTCACATTTTGGCGCAAATCGTAAATGGGACTGGTTGTAGTGGGTCATGGCTGCTTACCGGAAAAGGGGAGATGTTTGAACGCAAGAAGAGCGACGTTGATGAGAAGGGTATTAGTTATGTAAGAATTAAAAGCACATACCATCTCCTTGATGAATTTGAGAAACGAATTAATAAAACAGAACCATCTGAATTATCGGCTAAAATAGAATTGAAACTCAGCAAACTGTTGCATCAGATTTTGGAGCGCCGAAATTCTTTTATAATGAAAAATTCTAATTGAGTATAAACAGAACCTTCATTTATATTTAAGAGCTAACAAAATGTCAGCGAGTGGAAATGATTAGTATGACAATCCACAATTGAGCATTTCGTTTATTCACCTCCAGTAATCAAGGATAAGCGAATTAAGAATCTTTTGTGGGGGCCACTGTGGGGGCCATGAACCTATTTAATCATTTCAGGTGTGCTTAAAATCACCCATTACAAAGACTAAGGCCACTTTTTGAAAAGGTATGATCAATCGCCTCATAATCGATTGGTCGCAGGTTCAAGTCCTGCCGGGCCCACATATCGTACACACCTCTATAAATCGCCTAAATGTTGCTGAAATCATCCGAGCGATGTTCTTCCGAAGCAGTGCTTCGGGGTTCAAGTCCTGCCGGGCCCACTTTTACTTTCCGTTGATATTTTTGAGTTTTTTTCGCTAAAACCCTTCATAACTCAAAAAAAGCCCATTTACTTATAAAATGAAAGAGATAAGAAATGAGTCGCTCAGTTGTAGTTCAACATTTGGGGCATTAAAAACGGTTTTATATTGAATGTGTTAAACATTCGGGGTTTAAGATGCGTGAGTTTCTTATGATCTACGTGTAATTCTCATTTTTATTTTGGCTATTTCCCTGGTTACACCTTCCTGTGTAACCCCTAGCGCTTACCGGGAAGTGAAAATTTCACAGACAACACAGGGCTGAACGATAACTTTTGCTCCGGTACCGACTGGAAATCCATCGAAACTTCTAAAGGGAGTCGCTCCCATCTATATGTTTTGGTTACAGTTCCAATAACCGTCCCGGCAACAAGGCCAACAAGGCCACCGACGGCAGCACCAAGTAGAGCAGACTCACCTTGGCTAAAATGTAAAAAACACCCCATAAACTCATCACTGTCACAATCTCTGTAGGACGCCAGACCCACCAGACTACCTACCAATGCACCACCTGTAAGGCCGATGAGTGCTCCCTTGCCCGTATTTCTTTTTGTACCCGTACTGATGTCCATTCGATCTATAAGATTGAATGGAATAATAACGTCGTAGCCTTGAGAGTTAAGAAATATTTCCGATGAGGTTATATGAAAGATATCTCCTTCTATCATCTTAGACCGAATATCCGGAGCAAATATTCTCACTCTGTCTCCATTATTCAGGCTGCTGAACTGAGCCAATGCTACAGACTGAAAAAGCATCATAAGCAACAAGCCGGAAATCAAATAGCGTCCGACCCTTTTCACGTGGCAGGCAAACATAGAAGTTTTCATGACGTTCCCCCTCTGATTTATTGCAAGCTACTCAAATACAATCTTTGAGTGAGTAGAAGAAGGAGAAACTTCCTGTAGTCAAATCTCTACTGTGGCTGTATCTTGTTTGCTCAGGAAGCCCATGCAGAATACATAGTGATGATGAATAGTTTGGTTGATAAGTTGTACTATTAGTAGCTTTAAAAGAGAAAGCCAATCATTGATGAACAAACCCTGCGCATCGCCCAGATTGGATATACCTTTATTGTAAGGGCGACTGTCATAGCGGGCCTAATGTTATAAAAACCAATCATCAGGAAGACGATCCCAATGCTATTCATACGGCGGCAGAGATATTTAAAACAAGTCCGGCGTTTAATATGGCGGTACACACAATCTTGACTATACTATCACCGCTTTATGAAGCATGTCGTTAGCAGTTGGACAATGTCAGATTAAGTGCAATCAACTGTTTTATCGGATAAGCTGATACCCGGCATAAAAATCAGCTCATTCTACTAACGAATACCTAAATTGAACCCATAAAAAAACCCGGAAACTCGTTCCGGGTTCTAAAAAACAGGAATATTCAAACCGGTTTACTGCAGGTGGGCCGGTAGCGACGTGGCTTCAACTTCTGTGAATGTCTCCAGTATTTTGTAGGTGTGCTCTACATTTTCTGGCACCACGTAAGAGTCGCCTTCTTTGAGTTCAGTCACGTCACCCTCAATATGGAGTTCAGCCTTTCCTTTCAATCCATAGCCGACAGTATCATACGCACTTCGGTGCAGGTCTTTGTCTGCTCCGGCTTTTCGTTCTTCCACATCTTCATACCCAAAATATTATCGGATGCTAAAATTTTTTTTCACTTCATCTGATTCGGATAATTTTTCTTTAGCAATCTCTTCTGTTGAATTACTCATAGTAGTATTTATTTGATTAAGTTTAGTGTGCGAATATGTTTAATAGAAGTCAGACCGAAGACATTTCAAAAGAAGAATATTCGCATCAAGCAGTTAATAAACACCGGAAAGCATTATGTTGAGGGAGGTTCTGCAAAAGTCCGGGGCAAAAGTTATCCTGTACTTGATACTGGATCTTCCATTGTATTAGAAGCAGGAGATGCCGGATCTAAGTCAGGCATGATGATAATAACATGTGAAATGTTTTATCGATTGTCCTTTTTCAAAGACCTTACTCTCTTTTCACGAAATCATAAAATCTAAACCAGGTGAATAAACATTTGGCATCAAAAAAAGAAATAACCGGCAATACCATGAAAGTCATCCCTATACTACTTTGCCTGCTGCTGATCAGCTGCAAGGCCGATTCAACACGCCAGGTCTCTTACCCGGAAAATACTACGGTAGAACTTGTAACCGGTCAATTTGAGTTCATAGAGAATGACGATTTTGTACGCGTTGCTGATAGTCTGTCTGATAAAGAAATTCACCTTCAAATACCGACGTATGAGGCGTTTTTGGAGATGGCGGCCCATGCTAAAGAGGATAGTGTAGAGCTGATTATCATCTCCGGCACACGAAATTTCTGGTACCAGAAAGCGATATGGGATCGTAAATGGCAAAATTCAGAGGCCGATACGGATGTAGCCAAAGCTAAAGAGATACTGCTCTTCAGCTCCATGCCGATGACTTCACGACATCACTGGGGGACAGATATTGATCTCAATAATCTGAACAATAGCTGGTTCAGAGAAGGGGAAGGGAAAAAGATTTATGATTGGCTGACGGAGCACGCCAACGACTATGGTTTTTATCAGCCCTATACCGAAAAGTCGATAAATAGCCGGACCGGGTATGAAGAGGAGAGATGGCACTGGACCTATATGCCCCTGGCCGGTCCTTATCTGGAGTTCTATAACCGCCACGTCACGAACGATGATATAACCGGTTTCGAAGGGTCAGATCTTGCGCCCCAAATTGATATGAAAGGCAATTTTGTAAACGGGCTTTCGGTGAAGGTTAAGAATTATTGACGGCTGGTTTAAATGGATTGGGTAAGTAACCCTCTCAAAAAAGTCTCGGTACTATTGCAGATTCTTTGATTCCATCCATCAGAGACCAGCTGACTGAAATACAGGAGCTCGTGTCAGCTCGGTGTCCGGCCACCAAGGGAAGGTAAAGTAACTGGTAAGTGCTTTGGACGGCCTGAATACGATACATATTTATTCAGGACATGCTAACTATTTGATAGCATTAATACCTATCGAATCTAAATCTTGCTGCTGTCCGTTTCATTGAAGCTGGTTATGGGATGTTGGAGTTACATGCCGGGTGTTGAAATCAAACAATTTCTTGGGACGTCTTGTATTCCAGCCGTGAAAGCGTCAGTACAATAATTATTTCCCCGGTAAAATAGGCGATTCCGAGCCAGGTCAATGTTTGGGCAAACAGGATCACGAGCCCGAGGGTGAGTATACAATATAGAGTATTGGCGGCCGCGATCATTTTCAGAAATTTACCAGCACTCTCTTCAACTAAGAAATGGCACATCACCGAATAGACTGCGAAGCAGAGGGCAATTCCCGCTAATATGAAGAGAATGGATACAGGCATTCCAAATAGGGACTCATACCTTGCCAGCACCTGGCTTAGAAGTAGAGCTGTTGCCAAAGCACCGGCTGCATCGATCAGAAATAAAGTTTTGGCGGAATAGCGCATCTCTACAATACTAAGATAGGCTTCCCAAGTTGCGGGTCGTGAAGTTTAATTTATGAATAGTCCATTTTAAAAAATAATGAACCTCTTCTTCTCCTGCCCGACTTAATAGGCAGAGGTACGAGTTGCTGAACCATATAACAGAAGGAGATTAAGAGCTATGAACGCACAATTAATATATCCGGCAATAAATAAGCTTAATCAGACCAATCGCTATAAATTAATTTCACCCCTGGTACTCGCGGTCTGCGGTGTTGCCGTTGCATGGGGGGTTATTGCGAGTCTTTATTGGATGCCACTACTGGAGCATTTCACTGATTTTACTCCCTTTAGAAGCGCCATTGGAATGACCGCTGTAGCAGTCACTGAAGTTCTGAAATACTATCTTTCTGAACAGGTTGCAGCTGTTCTGATGGAAGTGATCAGCGACTATTTAGTGATCTTATGACCAGTTTATTAAAAGCACAATCAGATGATTTTAATTATTTTTGA
>Ga0307966_1003951_pt1 | contig 11070 bp, 8 predicted proteins | sample OrgLakmetagen646_FD_203141 | JGI IMG/M metagenome (GOLD analysis project Ga0307966, IMG submission 203141) | Saline water microbial communities from Organic Lake, Antarctica - #646 | ecosystem: Environmental > Aquatic > Non-marine Saline and Alkaline > Saline | place: Antarctica: Organic Lake... | reverse complement strand
GGAGCGTGCTGGCCCTGCAGGCGCTCGCCGCCCTGTTCGCCACGCTCGTGGTCTTTGGCCTCAGCCGCGCGGAGGAGTTCGACGTTCCCGTGGGCGCCACGTGGGCGGCGGGACTGGGCCTGGTGCTGGCGCTCGGCTATGCCGCCGGCAAGCAGCGCACCGGGTGGGGTCGCACACTCGGGTGGGTGCTGCAGGCACCCATGCTGGCCGCAGGCTTGCTGGTCCCAGCAATCGCCATCATCGGCGGTATGTTCGTGGTGTTGTGGATCATGGGCCTCAGGCTCGGGACCAGAATTGACCGTGAGCGCGCTGAACGCGACGCCGCGGCATCGTAAACGGGGGCATCGCTGTGCGCAGTCTGCTATTCAAGATGGGTGGGTCGCTGGTGGCCGCCGTCATCGGCCAGGCCATGCTGTTCTGGGCGCTTGAGCGCAGCAACCTGGTGGCGCTTGAAGGCGCTCATCTGGGGCATGGCGGTCGCGCACCGTTCAGTATCTACGTCACGTTGTTCCTGGGCCTGCTGTTGGTGAGCTTCTCCGGCTTCTTCGCGCTGACCGAGTGGTCGCGGTATCTGCGCAGTCACCCAGACGCCACTCAACTGCCCTTGTGGTTCCTGTTCTCGCTGGCGGTCGTGGCCGGCGCTGCCCTGCTGACCGGCATCGCCAATCACTCCGCTTATGTGCAGTCGCTGAATCCGGTGCCCATGGACGTCAGCCATGGATTCATCGCGTACCAGATCGTGACGGGCACGCTGGTGCTGGTGTCCGTCGTGTTGCTGGGCGCGCGGTGGGCGCCGGGGTACCGGCCACAGCGGGAGCCCTAGGCCGTCCTGACCAGCCGGAGGCGGCCGATGGTGGGGAACCGTTACGCTGAGGGCCATGACTGAACAGACCCTCATCCTGATCAAGCCCGACGGCGTCCAGCGCCGGCTGTCCGGGGAAATCCTGCGTCGCGTGGAGGCCAAGGGCTACACGCTGGTGGACGTGCAGCTGCGCCAGGCCACGCCTGAACTGCTCGCCGAGCACTACGCGGAGCACGTAGGCAAGCCGTTCTACGAGCCGCTCGTGGAGTTCATGCTCAGCGGCCCCACCCTGGCCGTCATCGCGGAGGGCCACGGCGTGATCGCAGGATTCCGCTCGCTGGCGGGCGCGACCAATCCCACCGAAGCCGCCCCCGGCACCATTCGCGGCGACCTGGCCCGTGACTGGGGTCTGAAGGTCATGCAGAACCTGGTCCACGGCTCCGACTCCACCGAGAGCTCCCAGCGCGAGATCGGCATCTGGTTCCCCGAGCGCTGAAAGACCGCCGCCATCCCCTAGGCTGTTCGACGTGTATCTCAAGACGCTGACGCTCCGAGGCTTCAAGTCCTTCGCCTCGGCGACCACGCTTGAGTTCGAGCCCGGCATCACCTGTGTGGTGGGGCCCAACGGCTCCGGCAAGTCCAATGTGGTGGACGCGCTCGCGTGGGTGATGGGCGAGCAGGGCGCCAAGACGCTGCGCGGCGGCAAGATGGAGGACGTCATCTTCGCCGGGACCGCCGGCCGTGCACCCTTGGGTCGCGCCGAGGTGTCGCTGACCATCGACAACACCGATGGCGCGCTCCCGATCGAGTACACCGAGGTCACGATCTCGCGCACGCTGTTCCGCTCGGGCGGCTCCGAGTACGCGATCAACGGCAGCCCCTGCCGGTTGCTCGACATCCAGGACCTGCTCAGCGACTCAGGACTGGGCCGCGAGATGCACGTCATCGTGGGCCAGGGACAACTCGATGCGGTCCTGCGTGCCACCCCCGAAGAGCGCCGTCACTTCATCGAGGAGGCGGCCGGCATCCTCAAGCACCGCAAGCGCAAGGACAAGGCGCTGCGCAAGCTCGACGCCATGCAGTCCAACCTGACGCGCGTCAACGACCTCACCGGCGAGATCCGCCGCCAGTTGGGGCCGCTGGGCAAGCAGGCTGAGGTGGCCCGCCGCGCCCAGACCATTCAGGCCGATGTCCGCGACGCCCGTTCCCGTCTGCTGGCCGATGACGTGGCCCAGTTGCGTGCCAACCTCTCCCAGGAGAAGGCCGACGAGACGGCACTGCTGGAACGCCGCGCGGTTGTGGAGAGGTCGCTGACCGAGGCGCGCGCCACCCTGGCGGAGCTGGAGCGCGAATCCGCTGAGGCGACCCCCGCGCTGACACGCGCCAACGACCTTTACTACCGACTGTCGGCCACGCGCGAGCGGCTGCGCAACCTGGCCTCCCTCGCCGATGAGCGCGTGCGCATGCTGGGGCACACCGAGGACAACGCTCCGCCCACGGATCTGGTGGACCTGGACGAGCAGCTGACCCGCGCCAAGGCGGCAACATCAGAGCTTGACGCGGAAGTGTCCGCGGCGGCGAGCGAGCTCGAGGCGGCCGAGCACACCCGCGAGGAGGCGGAGGCGCACGCCCAGGAGTCGGAGAAGCACCTCGCGAATCTGATGCGGTCGGTGGCGGACCGTCGCGAAGGAGTGGCGCGCCTGGCTGGCGACGTGTCTGCCCGGCGCTCGCGTGTCGAATCGGCCGAGGCGGAGATCGGGCGGCTGAACGAGGCCATCGACGAGGCTCAGAAGCGCGCGCATGAGGCGACCAGCGAATTCCAACATCTCGAGACCACCGTGGCCTCCGTGGAGGAGGGCGAAGAGGACCTTGACCAGGAGCATGAGACCGCGACGGAGGAGTGGGAGGCCGCCAAGGCACAGCTCACGCAGTTGAAGGAGGCCCTCAACGACGCGATGCGTGACCGGGACCGGTGGGGCGCCAAGGTGGAGGCGCTCGAGCTGTCGCTGGCCCGCAAGGATGGCGCGGGAGCACTGCTGGCCGCGGGTTCGCGGTCGGTGCTGGGCTCGGTGGCCGCGCTCATCGATGTGGAGGAGGGGTCGGAGGACGCGATCGCCGCCGCACTGGGACCGCTGGCCGATGCCTTGGCTGTGTCCAGTGTCGAGGATGCCGTGGACGCCATCCGATGGCTGCGCGATGAGGACGCGGGGCGCGCACGCTTTGTGGTCGCCGATCCCGCCGCCGTGGTGTCCAACCCCGACGTGTCGCTGCCGGCCGACGCCGCGTGGGCCTGCGACCTGGTGACCGGAGGCGATGGCATCGTCTCCACGGTGCAGGCGTTCCTGTCCGGCGTGGCAGTGGTGGATGATCTGGCCGGCGCCCGCGCCGTGGTCTCCCAGCACCGCGAGGTGATCGCGGTGACGCGACGCGGCGATCTGCTCGGGGCACAGAATGCCTCGGGGGGTGCCGGAGAGGCGCCCTCGGTGCTGCACATGCAGGCGGCGATGGATGAGGCAAAGGCCAAGCACGCCGCCGCCGCGAGAGCGGTGGAGTCCACCACCTTCCAGATCAAGACGGCAGAGGAACGCGAGGCACGGGCACGCACCGACCACGAGGCGACGCTGGAACGTCTCAACGAGTCGGACGCCACGATGGCGGCTGTCGCGGAGCAGTTGGGCCAGCTGGGATCGGTGGCGCGGTCCGCGCGCGCCGAGTCCGAGCGGTTGGAGCGCCAGCGCGAGCAGGCGCACGAACGCATGGAGTCCGAGCAGTCAGAGTTGACCAGTCTCACGGAGCGCCTCGCGGCCGCGCAGGCGGAGCCGGAGCAGACCGAGACCGACACCGCCGCCGCCCAGACCGAGCGGGACCAGCGTTCCCAAGCGGCCGTGGCCGCACGATCCAAGGAGACCGAGGCCCGCCTGGCCTTGCGCACCGCAGAGGAGCGTGCCAGAGCCCTCGCCACCCGCGCAGAGTCGCTCGAGCGCGCCGCCTCCGCCGAACGCGATGCCCGCGCACGCGCCGACCAGGCCGCCCAGCGGCGAGAGCGCCAGGCGCAGATTGCCCGTGAGGTCATTGGTTACGCGCGCGAGGCGTTGACACTGATGGACACGTCGGTGTCGCGCGCCGATGACGCTCGCGCGCAGGCGGAGGAAAACCGCTCGGCGCGCACCGGGCAGCTCGCCGAGGTGCGCCGCAATGTCGAAGATTACGCCGCCGAGTACACCCGGTTGACGGACGATGCGCACCGTGACGAGGTGGCACGCACCCAGCACAAGGTGCGCCTGGAGCAGTTCGAGCAGCGCGCGGTGGATGAACTGGGCATGGACCCGGATCACCTGGTCGAGGAGTATGGCCCCCACCTGCCCGTGCCGGTCAACGTCGAGGAGCAGGCCACCGGCGCCAACGGAGACGGCGAGGACACCGCAGGGCAGGCCGCGGCACCCGAGACCCAGCCGTACGTACGCGACAACCAAGAGAAGCGTCTGCGTCAGGCCGAGCGCGCCATGAACCAGTTGGGACGCGTCAACCCGCTGGCGCTGGAGGAGTATGCCGCGCTGGAGGAGCGCCACAAGTTCCTCACGGATCAGCTCGCAGACATCAAGAAGTCCAAGGAAGACCTCTTGGAGATCGTGCGCGAGATCGATGAGCGCGTGGAGCAGATCTTTGTCGACGCCTTCAACGACACGGCGCGTGAGTTTGAGCAGATCTTCCCGCGACTGTTTCCCGGCGGCGAGGGAAAATTGGTGCTGACCGACCCGTCGAACATGCTCGAGACTGGCCTGGACGTCGAGGCGCGCCCCGCGGGCAAGAAGGTCAAGCGGCTGTCGCTGCTGTCGGGAGGGGAGCGGTCACTGACCGCCATCGCGCTGCTGGTGTCCATCTTCAAGGCACGGCCCAGCCCGTTCTACGTGATGGACGAGGTCGAGGCCGCGTTGGACGACGTCAACCTGGGCCGCCTGCTGGATATCTTCCGCGAACTGCAGGAAGCCAGCCAGCTGATCGTCATCACTCACCAGAAGCGCACCATGGAAGTGGCCGATGCGCTGTATGGGGCCACCATGCGCGGCGACGGCGTCACAACGGTGATCAGCCAGCGCCTCACTGACGACGCCGCCTGAGTCTCAGTGAACGCCGCGGCGGTGTCCCACGGTGGCCGTCACCGGGCCAGCACGCGCACGTCGTAGGGACCTGTCTGTCCGTCCACGAGTGGGTACACGACCACCACGAGATCCTCGTCGGGGAGAATGACGTCCACTGAAGGGTTGGTCGTGTCGCCGTTGGGCGCGGTCGCATTGGTGGTGCTCCACGCCAGGCGCTGCGGTGTGCCGTCAGCAGCGAAGCCGAGGATCTCGATGACCAACAGCGTGTCCTCAAGTGACGCCGCCTCCACCACCGCTCGGCCAGCGCCGTCCAGTGCCAAGCACCACGGCGTGGTCTCCTCAAAGGACGCCAATTCTCCCGGCGCCAGCGTAAGCGTGGAGGGGTTCGCGCACACCTGGCCGTCAATGCGTGCGCCGGCGGTGCTCGCCGTGCCGCGACGCCAGAAGTCGCCGTCCGTGTCCGCGTAGACAGAGAATGCGCCGGTGGGTGCGCCAAACCATGCCTCGACAGCAATGACGTAGGTGCCGGGTGGGACCTCAACGGAGACCTCGGGGTCGAGGCCAAACACATCATCATTGGAGGCGATCTCCACGGTGCCGTTGCCGTCCGTGCCATACAGCGTCAATCGCAGGTCCGTGTCCGCTGCCGTGTCCTCCGCGATGGCCCCCACTTTGAGCAGCCCTGCGTCAGTGACGCGCACGCACGCGAACGGCTCGTCGTCGTGGCGATCAACGGCGGCGCCGTCCGTGACGAACGGCACGGATACGCCGCATGCGGTGGCCTCTGGCACGGGCGGCGCGGCGTCGGGCTCGTCGCGCTCCACCGAGGGAAACGTGGCGGTGTAGATCAGGAACGGGGGCGGTGGCGAGCCGTTCTCCCCGAAGACTTCGACCACGTAGGTGCCCGCTGTCAGGACCGCGGCTGTCTGCGGATCAACGTCGGGGGCGCTCTGTGCTTGAGCAAGAATTTCACCGGCTTCATCCCGCAGCTGAAATGACACTGGAATTGACGCCTCTAATGCCGCCACTCCCACGGTGACATCAGAATTCTCTGACACCAAAAAACATAAAAGTGCCTCAGGGTCTACCGTTTGTCGGTCTAATTCGATACGTTGGTCAGCGACGCCACCGCAGACGTCATCCGCGGCCAAACTGGGAGAGGCTGTGGGCATCGCCTCGGTGTCGCGAACGATCGCGAACCACCCGAGGGTGGCGACGATTGCCGTCGCCGCCACGGCGATGCCCCATCTCACCCAGGTGCGCCGAGGGCGCGAGTTCGCTCCTGCCATGGGGGCAGGCTACCCCGCGCTCGCGGCTAGGGGGCGGAGGGCTCCCGCCGCGTCGCCGCCGCTCGTGGTGGAACAAGCGGGGTGTCATGTCCAGCACAACAGAGACGACCCGATCAAAGGATTCCCATTGTTCACCGACATGCAAGAGGCACTGACGATCGCCGGCTGGCTTGCCGTCGTGGTGTTCGTGCTGGCCGCGTTGGGTGACGGGCGGGCCTACCGGCTGATTCATGGCCTGATCGCGGCGGTGGTGTGGATCATCGACCGGTGGCGCGCGTGGCGTGCTCATCGCGCACAGAAAGCTCCGAAGACCGCAACTGAGGCCGAGGCCGGCGATGGCGGCGCCGACACTCCCAGACGCCCCAAAGCGTCTTCCTAGCAACCCCACCTGACACACTGGGACCGTGGACGTGACGTGGATTCCTGGTGACTTTGACCTGCTGGTGACCGCCGGCGTGATCGGCGCGCTGGTGGGCGTCGGTGCGGTGTGGTGGCGTGCCCGCACTCGCCCGCCCGCGAGCCCACCGCCAACCTCGGGTCAGTCGACGCCGACGGGCGACACGCTGGAGGCCCCCGAGGCTGTCGACACTCGTCTGAGTCGATTGCGCTCGCGGCTGGGTGGCGGCCTGGGACAGGCCTTGCAGTCGGTGTTCTCGCGCGGCGGCTTGGGGGAGGCCGAGTGGGAAGAACTCGAGGAGATCCTGCTCATGGCAGACGTGGGGCCGGAGTCCACGGACGCCATCCTTTCCCGCCTGCGCGAGCGTCTGAAGCGCGACAGTCAGGCCACGCCACGGGAGGCGCTGCGTGCGGAGCTGGTCGCGATGGTGGACCCCACTCTGGACCGCACGCTGTCCTTGGACGCCCCGGGTGCTGGCCAATCGGCGACCGTCGTGGTCGTGGGCGTCAACGGCGTCGGCAAGACCACCACGGTGGGCAAGATTGCGCGGCTGTTGGTCGCGCAGGGCCACAGTGTGCTGCTGGGCGCGGCTGACACGTTCCGCGCCGCGGCGGCAGACCAGTTGGAGACGTGGGGCAGCCGCGTGGGTGTGCCGGTGGTGCGCGCCGAACGCGAAGGAGCCGACCCGGCCTCGGTGGCATACCAGGCGGCCGATGCTGCCCGCGCCCAGTCCAAGGACGTCCTGCTGGTGGACACGGCAGGCCGGTTGCAGAACAAACAGGGCCTCATGGATGAGCTGGGCAAGATCGTGCGCGTGGTGTCCAAGGTGCGTGAGCCCAGCGAGGTGCTGCTGGTCCTCGATGCGACCACCGGGCAAAACGGCGTGGCGCAAGCACGCGTGTTCGCTGAGGTCGCGCAGTTGACAGGCATCGTGCTGACCAAACTCGATGGCACCGCCAAGGGCGGCATTGTGATTGCCGTGCAGGAACAGCTGGGAGTACCCGTGAAGTTCATCGGCTTGGGCGAGGGTGCGGACGACCTGGCGCCCTTCGATGCCGAGCAGTTCGTCGACGGACTGTTGGGCGATTAGTTCCCTTTTGTGCAGGCGGCAACACAGCTTTTACATGGGCGACCATCTTGTAACATCACGGAAACATTGTGGCCGTTCAGGGGTAACGTCCATGCGCGACGCTGACTCTTGACTAGCCGACTGGCTAGGAAAAGGAGAAGCATAAAATGGATAGCCCCAATGTTGCGTTCCTCCTGACCGCTGCATCGCTCGTGCTCCTGATGACGCCTGGTTTGGCGCTCTTCTATGGAGGAATGGGACGAAGCAAGTCAGTGCTCAACATGATGATGATGTCCTTCAGCGCCATCGGCGTTGTCGGAGTGCTGTGGGTCCTTGTCGGATTCTCGGTTTCCGCAGGCGACACCGTGGGTGGCTGGTTCGGTAACCCCGGAAGCGACTTCGGCATGGCGTCGATCTTCCAGTCGGGAACCGAAGCCACTGAGCTTGACGGCTCGGAGTTCGACCTCATTCTGGCCGCCTTCGGTGCGACCTTCGCGATCATCACCGTGGCCCTGATCTCGGGTGCCGTGGCTGACCGTATGAAGTTCTCGGCCTGGCTGATCTTCGCTGGCCTGTGGGCCGTGTTGGTCTACTCGCCCGTGTCCCACTGGGTGTGGGGCGGCGGATTCCTGTCCAGCGAGGAGGGCATGCTCTTCGAGACCATGACCGCCCCGCAGGATATTGCCGGTGGAACCGTGGTGCACATCAACGCTGGTGTGGCAGCACTGGTGCTGGCGCTGCTGCTCGGTACCCGCAAGGGCTTCGGCAAGGAGCCCTTCAAGCCTCACAACCTGCCCTTCGTCATGATGGGTGCCGCGTTGCTGTGGTTCGGTTGGTTCGGCTTCAACGCCGGTTCCTGGTGGGAGGCTGACGTCTTCGCCGCGCAGATCTGGCTGAACACGTTGGTGGCCCCGGCTGCCGCGATGCTGGCCTGGTTGCTCGTCGAGCGTATTCGCGACGGCAAGGCGACCTCGCTGGGTGCCGCGTCAGGAATCGTGGCCGGTCTGGTCGCGATTACCCCTGCAGGCCTGTCGGTGTCGCCCTTGGGCGCCATTGCCATCGGTATCCTCGCGGGTATCGCCTCCGCTCTTGCGGTGGGCCTGAAGTACAAGTTCGGCTACGACGACTCGCTTGACGTCGTGGGTGTGCACCTGGTGGCGGGTCTGGTCGGTACCCTTGCGGTCGGCCTGTTCGCTACCGACGTGAACGCCTTCGGTGACGCTGGCCTGTTCTACGGTGGCGGTGCCAGCTTGCTGGCATCGCAGGCGATTGCCGCCGTCGCAGTGATGATCTACTGCGCAGTGGTTACGCTGGTCATTGGGCTCGCGCTCAAGTACACCATTGGACTGCGTGCCCCCGAAGAAGTTGAGGTCGAGGGAATCGACTATGCCGAACACGGCGAAACCGCTTACGAGGAGGCTGTGTAACCATGAAGTTGGTCACCGCAATCATTCAGCCACACCGCGTTGACGAGGTCCGCGCAGCTCTTGAAGCTGCCGGCGTCAAGGGTGTCACTGTGTCCGAGGCTGCCGGTTACGGCCGCCAGAAGGGCCACACAGAGGTCTACCGCGGTGCGGAATACACCGTGGACCTCGTTCCCAAGGTTCGTCTCGAGATTCTGGTCGACGACGCTGACGCCGCTTCGGTTTCCGAAGCGATCGTGGGCGCCGCTCAGACCGGCAAGATCGGCGACGGCAAAGTCTGGACGGTTCCCGTGGAAGACGTGGCCCGAGTTCGCACTGGCGAGCACGGCGCTGACGCCCTCTAACTGAAGGACTGTTCGCACACGATGGAGAGCCATGCAGGCGATGCCCGCACCGGCTCACCCGCTGAGGTCCCGCATCCCCCTGGGGTGCGGGACCTCAAGCGTGAGCGGCTGGACACGGCCGCTCAACACATCCGCGCAGGCCAGGGCGGCAGCATCGCCCGCCGCGCGGTCGCAGATCTGACGTTCGCCCGTTTGGGCGAGTTCTGGGAGGACGTGTCCGGCGGCCTGACCGAGGGCGTCGCGCTCGGTGCCGTGGGCAGTGTGGGACGCGGTGATGCGGGGCCCGCCTCCGACTTGGATCTGATTCTTCTTCACGACGGTAAGACGCTGTCCAAGTCGCAGGTCGCCGAACTCGCTCAAAGCCTGTGGTATCCGATTTGGGACGCTGGCCTGGAGTTGGACTACTCCGCCCGCTCGTTGACCGAGTGCCGACAAGTTGCCTCAAGTGATCTTGCCGCCGCCGCAGGACTGCTGGAATTGCGTGCCGTGGGCGGGGACGAGCACCTCGCCCAGCAGGCGCGCGCCTCGATCTTTCAGGATTGGCGCAGCGCGGCGCGCAAGAGACTTCCCGAACTCCTGGCGGCTTCACGCGCAAGGGCTGAGCGCTTTGGCGACCTCGCCCACCTGATTGAGCCGCATCTCAAAGAGGCCCGAGGAGGCCTGCGCGACTACGTGTCACTGACCGGACTATCTGCCACGTGGCTGACCGACCGCCCCCACGGCGCGGTTGACAATGCCGGCGTGCATCTGATGGATGTGCGTGACGTGATTCACGTGGTCGCTGAGCGTCCTCAGAACGTGCTGGGTCGCCATCTGGCGGACGAGGTGGCGGAGCTGATGGGCTACGACACCTCCGATGACCTGTTGGCCTCGCTGGCCGAGTCCGGTCGCACCGTCGCGTATGCCGTGGAGACCACTGAGCGCGGTGCGCGACGCTCGCTTGAGCGCGCCGGCATCGGCTCCCGGGCGTGGCGCGCCCGCCGGCGCGGCGGCGCTCCCCGGCATATCTCTGTGGCCGAAGGGCTGATCGACGTGGACGGCGAGCTGGCCTTGGCCCCGGGGCACGTGGCGGAGGAGGATGCGCTGCTGCCGTTGCGTGCGGCGGCGACGGCCGCCACCACGGGACTGTCCTTCACCCCCAGCCTGCTCACCACGCTGATGCGGTGTCCTGCCATGGCCGAACCCTGGCCCGCGGCCGCACGGGGCCACCTGCGGGACCTGCTGAGGTCCAGCTCCCACCTGGTGGCGGTGTGGGAAGCCATTGACCTGCACGGCTTGGCCGTGGCGTGGATCCCCGAGTGGGAAGAGGTGCGCAACCGGCCTCAACGCTCTCCCGTGCATCGCTTCACGGTGGACCGCCACATGCTGGAGTCCGTGGTGCTGGCAGGCAAGCACCGGCGCCAGGTGCCCAGCCTGGACCTGTTGTTGATGACCGCGCTGCTGCACGACATCGGCAAGCGTCCCGGCGCCACCGATCACTCGATGGATGGGGCGGCCCTGATACCTCAGATCGCGGCCCGCATGGGGCTCGAGGCCGGCATGGCAGCCGACATTGAGCTGCTGGTGCGCGAGCACCTGACGCTGGCAGATCTGGCCACGTCACGCGATCCCGCCGATCCCGCCACGGTCACGGCACTGCTGGATG
>Ga0307966_1003950_pt1 | contig 11071 bp, 14 predicted proteins | sample OrgLakmetagen646_FD_203141 | JGI IMG/M metagenome (GOLD analysis project Ga0307966, IMG submission 203141) | Saline water microbial communities from Organic Lake, Antarctica - #646 | ecosystem: Environmental > Aquatic > Non-marine Saline and Alkaline > Saline | place: Antarctica: Organic Lake... | reverse complement strand
TATATACTTAACTAACGCCTTTTTTGGATTTTATTGGTAACATCCAACTAATATAAGAATCGAACTCAGGTTAATAAATTGTTTAAGACCTCTTTGGTTATCCTTTCGCTGTAGCTGTTGATTTTCCAATGTCCCGGACTCCATCCCTTCAGGAAACGGTGAAAATCGGCCCAGGCGACTCTGTATAGCGATCGCCACTCGGTTTCAAGGGCCTCATTTTTGGCCCCGAGTGCCTGATGCAGGTGTTGGAAATAGGTATCCAGAATTTGTTGCTCATTGGCTTCGTATTCCTCTTCATTCATGCAGCTACCGATAAAATAGGCCACATCTTTCATGCCGCATCCCCCGCCAACATATTGGAAGTCAACAGCGGCGATATCACCCTGTTCAGAAAAACAAAAATTGGCCAGCTTTGCATCTCCGTGAACAAAGGTCTTAAAGGTACAGGATCTGAGTTTCTGATCGATCAGGGGAGCGGCCTTTTTAAGGTCATTATGGGTCAGTGCATCTAACTCCTGCGGACGGGTTTCCAGGTGCCAGTAGGTGCCTTGTTCCCATAATCCATCTGGGGCCATACCTAAGAAACTTGCATGAAACTTCGCCAGCCATGTCAGAATGGAGTTGATCTCACTCCAACTTACCGATGTTTTACGCAGTGGAAATCCGGACGCATCCAGATCCTCCAGCACGATCAGCACCTCGTTTTCGTGATGTTCGATAGCCAGGCAATTGGGGACCCGGGCAGCACTTTTGGAACAGTACTGCTCATACCAGGTCGTTTCTACGCTATAGGATCTCAGCTTTCGCTGATGTCCGATATCCGTATTCCAGCCTCTTGGATGCTGTTTTGCATTTTCAGACTGGACGTGTTTAACAACCACGCTTTTGGTTGAGCTTCCTTCAAGCTTCAGACGCAAGATCTTACCATAGCCACTCCAGAGTTCCTGTATAATCTCCTGATCGATGATAGAATGGGCTCCGGTGCTTTGCAGGATGACAGCTTTAAATGCTTCTTTCATAGGTGCTGAAGATAGGAAAGATTTAGTAGCTGTTTGTAACGTAGTTTAGGTAATCAGGATAACGAACAAGCGTGCGACTAAATAATCGAATGTAAGCAACCTAACGCAAACGCGTCCTATTGATTTACTTATAATATTGCTGACCTATGACACTATTTGCTCATTTTAGTTGCAATCCACCCATTACATCTAAAACAAAGTCACGTGGGTTCTAAACATGACAAATAGCACTAAGTCTAAAAAGATTGTCGTGCTGTAACCTTAAGATTGGAGCTGCTGAAATAAAATGTCTGTCCTCGATCTGACTTATAAAATATTTGAGCAAACTAATTGATCGATTTAAAATCGTATTACAAAATAAGTTTACAGGGAAAACTTTGTTGTCATCAGCACTCACCATTTTCTTACCCAAATCTATGTGCTTTTGACGTAATTCAGATAAGCTCTCCAGCTGTTTTTCTATTTTATTCATGAATTATTTTCTTAAGCAAAATAACGGTTTGGCGTTTAATCGGCAGGCTCTATTTTGTGAATAATCTATAAAGGTACAGTAACTATTTAATGGGAAGTCAGCAACAAGGTATGCTTAATGTCCTCCTTTAAGCGTTGGTTATGTAGCAAGTAAATATTGCCCGAGTATAACCGTTTTAAAGCAAAAAACGGACCCTAAAATATATTGCTTGTGTATCTATCTTCGGCTACCAAGAGACACTCAGCAGTAATAATAATTCCCACTGAAAAAGGGTACGAAGTTCGAGAAGACAGCCCTTTGTGGCGCATTCGTTTCAATTATAAAGTGTGTGTCCCATTACTGCTAATCAAACCCAGTAACTCACATGACGCGACCAACGAAAACGCGCTTTTTGCGTGTGGGTCAACGAAGTGCCCGTTGGCGCTATTCGAGATTTTGTCATTAGATTGTTGGCACCGCTAGTGTCGTTCAGATCGCAGGCATGGCCAATTTCGTGGGCCAGCGTCTTACCCGCCGTTCCGGTTTCAGATGCTATAAGTCCTCTGTCGTGTGAAACAGTGACGTAACTTGTCAGAGGCCCAAGCGAGCACCCGATCGAATCTCCGTCGGCGATAGAATTAACGATAAATGCCGTGATCGGCGAACCCCAACCAGTTTGACTGCGGAAAAACATAACTGCGCTGTTTAACCTAAAGAAATCACCTGCAACACCAAAATCATCAGCCCATGCGCCCGCTCCACACCTTACATCCAATGCCTCGGGCGGCGTCACCACCGAAAGTGTCTCAATGAACTCGTCATCAGCTGGGACTAATTTGACGTTCAACTCACGTTTCAGAATGGTTTTTGTAAAGTCGATACTGTCCTGCACCTCTCGCTGGATCGTCAAAGACTTTGAATCAATTTCGCGCAGTATCACCACTTTTAGATACAATGTTTTTTCAGGGCGAACTCCAAGCAAACCCAGCCCGAAATCGAAGATCCCAATTACCCAATTAAGTAACGAGCCCAAAACACCAAAGAATTGCCCCAAGCCACCAGCAACGGCACGCCCAAACTTCTTCAATCCATTCCCGATTGATGAAAGAATACTCATACGCTCTACTCCTTAGTTGTTAGTGCAATTAGCATATTTTTGTTAATCAACATAACAGCTTATTAGGTTAACGAAAGCCACCCCTCTCAAACATTTGATGGGCACGATATGTACAAAACAAGACCAACAGCAAAAATTAAACTAAAAAATCGAGTTGCTTTTGACTCAGTAGGATTAACTTTGCCGAGCTGATTGTGCATACTGTTATTAAATATATACGCATACATCCGATGCAATCCTAGGCCAAAAATAATAAAACCAACAACTTAATGTCCGAACTAAAGGTCAGGCAAGCCTACTTAGCTTGTGTAAAACCAAACGTAGTTATGCAATACTAATGCAATCTTTAATGTGACTATAATGCTACAACCCTATTTGACTTCACCGGTAAACATAACGCCTTGGCAATAATGCTGCGGGGTGATAAACTTTAAAGTCAGTCAACCGATGCGAACCCGTCAGTAGGAAATGCTGGTTATGTGGCCGGAACTAGTTCGCCTTTTTTAAAATCACTATTAAAAACAGTTTTCAATATTTTTATATTACCGGTGGCCAAGAATAATTGTTTTTTTCTTTGTGATACCCGGTTTCATTTTGGTCCATCTCAGGGTCACGCATTGACGCATGAATTTTACCTGTCCGGTAGTCAATTGAATAGGTCAGAGAGCTTTGAATAGCTATATCATTCAGAGTATCGAGTTCCTTCTCATTTGCTAATTTATAACTACTCAGAGTATCACTTAAAGTGGGATTAAGGTCAGAACCGTCAAAAAATAATGTAGCCAAATCAAGTCCTGTGAATCTGGATAAATAGTCTTTTGTTAATTCAGTAGAGACAAATCCATAGCCTGTTTCATGTGATTTATAGTTGGGCATTGGTTTAGCAGATGATATAAGCATCTGCTTCATAATCATTGGAGAAGGTTCTACACGTAAAGTCAATCCAGCTTCATTTAGAACATCTAATGTAGAGTGAAATGCCTCTCTTTTAATACCGATTCTTGGAATCATCGGCAAAGGTAATGAAGGAGAAGGGTCAAAATCTGTAAATCCGATATCCACTGAGATATGATGAAGCAAAGGGGTGCCACCAAGTAATCCGGTTCTTCTGGTTTCTTCTTCAGTTCGAAGCTGGAGAATGAAACTGGTTAACAACATGAGACACCTGAGAGCTCTCGGAACGGCAAAACTAGTTCCGAATTCACCGGTAACGAAATTGTTTTCACCATATGCCACTACAGTTACGCCTTCACCAAGTTTGGAATTGATTTTACCGAATGAAGATTTTGGATGGAGCTCTTTTCCCTCAGGATCAGAACTTGCGCCAACAGCAATGGTCCATGGCAGTCGAGCCAAGGGACTCAAAGTACCGGGTCCAAAAGTGCCCCAGTTTCCGGCAGCAACCAAGACCGGTAAAAATTTTGATGCAGCATGAGTTGTAATGCTTAAAATATGATCATCAGTCATTTTGGTGCGTTGCCGCAACTGCAGAGAAAGTGCAATTGCTGTTGGATGCGCAATTCGTACTTCTTCGGTAAGAGGTAACGTTTCTATTTTTTGGGTATCCAGATCCTGAATTACAATGTAAGGTGGAGTACTTTTAAGATTCATGACCCAGCGATTTCCATTTATCGCCCAGGTACGAGCCAGGTGACTGGCTTCCAGTAATGCTCTGTTAATGGCCCAGGAAACAGCGTAGCTCGTCTCAGTGAATGCTATCTCCCGTAGTCCAGGTGCCGGTGAACTTTCCCAGGCATGCCCGGCTTTAATTGCAATTAAAGGGAGCATCTTAAATCGAAAAATTGCCGGATTTGATACTATTTCATTTTCAATTTCGTCGGTGACATGCTCAACCAGAAAAAGAATTTTCCATTCCATTTTATCAGATCTTAGCTAATATTAACCATTGGCAAAAGCATCATCTTCTTCCGGAACTGCATCATCAAAAACTTCATCGGCTTCAGGAGTGTTTGAACTTGCAGGTTGAACTTCATCAAAGAGCCAGAGAAACTTCTTTTTTACCCGTACTCCACGATAGAGCGGAGTTAACCCTGAATTTGCAATTAACTTCGTACTAACTTGCGACTCCCCGGCCACTGAAAGATTTCCTGATACATCGACGAGACTCATCGGTGCCACTGAACCGGATGCCTTAAGCTCCAGCTTTGAATTTGATGAATCTGAAATGATAATTGTAGCTTGATCAGTTTGCACAACTTCAGTAATTACTACCCAATCTCGTTGCCATTTATCCTCATCACCAATTACTACAGACCGTAATAACTCTTTGTAAAGTTTTGGCTGATCGGCTATTCGATGATTAGCCACACCCCGAAGTTGTAAAACTATAGCTCCACTACGAGAAAATTCAATCAAAGCACCAGCGCTTGCATCGGTTAAAGCCTTAAACTTGGAGTTAGTTTCTCCTGCCGCTTTAAAAGTTATAGAAACACCGGAACTGCTGCTATAATCAATGGAGTCTTTGTCTTTGTCTATTATTTTATCAAACGGTATTCCAAGATTCTTGAGAGTAGTGATAGGACGAAATACACCATCCTCGATAAGTCCCACAGACCCTAGATCAATTGGTGCACCCGGCAACCAGGTCGTTCTGTAATTCAGGTTATTATAGATTTCCTTTGAATAGAGTTTATGGATCTTTGCCATATAATAACCTCATTTAGATTTAGTTTATTTGACACTTGAAAAGTCGATAAGGAAAACAGAGAAAAAAGATATCTATGTTATTTTTTATACAGTTTCCCCAAAATCATTTTTGATATAACTCTTTAGCCGCCCTTAAATAAAGATTTGGTAAAATTTATCTTGGACTAGTAAAACCATGTTTATATTTAAGAAAAACTAAGTCTTGAACCAATTTACTTTGAAAATTTTGGTGAGTAATTCAAAGATTTTAAAAAAATGGAGTACTGTACGTGATACAATTAATAAGTGAACTTATTCATCACTCAACGAATGGTAATAAAACCTTTTAAACGTATTAGGGACCCGCGTTTAAACGGCGAGTCTCGATGTTGAAATTAATTTCTCGAACCCTAATCTAGTCTGTTTGAACCGTCTTGTTATACCCACGGTTATTTTCTTGACTCCCAATAACCTGGTTTTCGTTTCATATGCTTGACAGCAGTAATTGTGATAATATTATCAGAAACCTCATATACAATTTCATACGGAAAACGGTCAAGTAAAATCCTTCGATCTTGTTTGGTAAGTAAAGAACCAGATTGAGGATGTGCTAATGCTTGAGCGATGGCTTCTTCTATCTCATCAAGAAATTCAGCCCCAAGCCCAACAGACTTATTTTCATAGAATTGAATGGAACTCGTTAACTCTTTTGCTGCTTCAGGATGATATTGAAACCTCATTTTTTAAGAAGTTCTCGAGCAGCCTTATGTACTTCTTGACCTGAAATTGGATTTACTTTTCCCGATATGATCTCAGCTTTTCTCCGTTTGACTTCATCTATCCAAGCTTGCTCAATATCATCATCAATTCGCTGGTCAAGGCTATCAATAAGCTTTTTTGCTAATTCAGCGCGATGATTTTCGTCTAACCCGAGAGCCGAATGTTGAATTTCTTTATAATCTGTAATCATAATCCTGGCGATTTATTGTTTTCTCTAATCTATTGAATAACGATTAATTCTGATAATTATTTATTTTTGAGGGTGAGTGGGTATAACGGTTTGGCAATTATGCAACAACTTTTTTATACCCTTTTCTTTCTTTCATTCCAGCGTAAAGTTGAATACTACCACCGAAAAGTAAAATGTAGGTTACGATTGCTCCGGGATTGAATAAAAGTGAAAGTACCCCAAGAAAAGTAAAAAATGCACCCGACCTAACATTTATCTTCATCATTTTAATTTTCCTTTGGGCGTTCTCAACCATATTCCCAGCAGCAAGTCTAGAATGGCCTTCATCTTCCATCAACTTTTTACTTACTTGAATGGGTGTTTTTCCATTATGAAGTTCAGTTGCGATAAGATCAAAGTTCTTTGGTTTACCTACTGAATAATCGCTTATTAAATTTTGGAAGAAACTCATTTACAAATCTATTTAAAGGTTTTGTTGCATAACGGTTTGTTATGGATGCGAACGGTCCTTTTCAGGATTCGTTAACTTTTTTAAGTACCTGATCAATCAATTCTTCCGAAATATGAAAATTTGTTTTCTGGATTTTTCCTATGAGAGGTTTAACAGTCTGAATATGCCCTTTGGTTTTGGCTGCAATCAACACACCAAGTGAACCGGTAACAGAAATACCCATTTCTTTCGCTGTTTTCCTCCCTTTGATCTCATCAATGATCAAAAGAGAATTTTCATATTCTGCTGCCAAAGAAATTGCGGTGGCTTCTCCTTTGTCCAATTAGCTTGATAACCCTTTCTGTAGATCTGTAATTGGCTAAATAATTTCAATCCAATCCGGAATTGGTTGATTGAACTCTTTAGAAACCGTTTCTGTGATATGAAGTTTGCCAAGAGCTTTTTCAGAAGATTAAGCTCTCCGATTTTGTAGAACAGAATAAGGCAACTTGTGTCAGATACTATAACGTTGGGCATTGTCTATATCTTCGTCAAGTTCATCCGCAGAATAGTTGATCAGTGATACATTGTAATCTGCAAGAAGCTCCATGAATGTCTCTTTTGAGTATCCGGCCAGTTCAGCAGCTTGGCCTAACGTCAGCTTCCCTCTTTCATATAATTTTGAAGCCAATGACATTTTTGCCTCTTTGTCATCAATATCTGCTGTATTCGGTATGTTTATCGTCAACGTCTTCATAATTGAAATGTAATTAATTTTTCTGATTAACAATAATCAACTCCAGATGGTCTAAATAGAGTAGAAGCTTTAATTTAAAGTGAGCACCAAAAAGGCTCAAAGTTTAAGCGGTTTTAACAAGATGATTTTCAACAACGGAAATAACGAACTAATACTTTTAAGTGGTAGTTAGATCCGTGTTTAAATCCGCTTGAAACGCTTTGTGTGTGCCCGGCATGGGTGCCTTTGGCCTACAGGAATGTAAGTCAATAATCTTGAGGGTGTCGCAAAGTGGTCCCTATGGGGAAAGTCTCTTATGGGCAGGGGTCACACCTTGAACCATTAGCCCCGCAGTATCGGGATTTCCGCTGTGCTCCAACTAGTCGCAAAGCCTGCTCCGATGGGTCGGAGGACGTTGCAGGTAACTGCAAGTCTGCCCCGAAAGGGATGGCTATGCCAAAGGAATTCCGAACATTTTCGAGAAAAATCTGGTCATGACGAACAGCCCCCAGGGGATACGCAAGGCAAAACCGTATAAGAGGCTTAATGAACCGGATGAGCAAGCACATCATTGCGACGTCCAAAACACCGACAGGTAATGGCTCATTAAGTAGATACGGCAGGCATCGGAGGAAAGAAGGCACTCTTACCCGGGGAGATCCTGGCTGCATGTAGAGCCGGGAAGTCAGCCAAAGCCATAGTACTTCGGTTTAAAATCCGGAGGAAGGGCTGAACGTTGTCCTCTTTGAAATTGAATTGGGAGCAAGGCGGCGAAACGGATAGATTTCCAATCCCGCCCCATCCGGATAGCCCGGCACGAAAGTAAGGGATAGTTTCAACCGATGAAAAGAGCGGTTGAGGTGATGGTTGGTGAACCGCCGTATCACGCTTTGGCGTGACGTACGGTGGTGTGCTACAAAGTAGTGCCTATGGCGAGAGGCGCACCGTGGGCTTACTGCTCACGGCCGTCTACTCGATTAGGTAAATTTTCTCTTGGTCCTTTCAATTTTAGCAGCATGATCTAATGTATCTTTTGCGGCTGTCTTTCCAGATTGTATGTCGTTTACCTCATTTAAAATCTGAGTCTCAAGGGCATTAAGGATCACAGATATACTAGAAAAGTTTTTTAGCAAATCATATTCATTGATTAGTTCTTTTGAATAAAACTCGGAGAGTAGCTCGATAAGACTATCTGAATTACTAAGATCTAAATTTCCACCTTCTTTTAAATATTTATGAAACTCAAATCTAATAATAGAGATTATGCTTACATAACTTGTGAATTTACCCCATAAACTCTGCCCCAACCATACTCTATCTTTACGGAGCTCTCGAAAAGCAGTATTCATTTCAGAAGAAATTTTGACAATATCTACTGATTTTGCCTCAGAAGAATCCCTGAAGTTTGGATTAAATACTTCTTTCTCATAAGTAGGGGAATGTTGTATGAATTCAGATTGAGTTAATTCAAAAGCAGAGCTATCTCGCAGAGTTATCATTAAATCCCACATCTTTTGAATAGCGACTCCTTTTTGGGAGCTAAAGCTGCCAATTGAAATATTTCTTGCTTGTAATGCTAAAGTTGTTATTTCTCTCTCTTTTGCAAGTGACGATTTAAGCTCTTCTATCTCACTTTGATATATTTTCTTTACAGATTCAATTTTGTCAGTAATATCTCCGATATCTTGTTTTGTAGCTAGATTTTTTCCTTTTTCGCTAAAATAGGATGGAATCGATTTATTTAGCAGAAAGTAAACTAACCCAACGGCTAGTAAGATTATAAAATCCAAAATAACATTAGCGTCCATATTTATGAGATTGTGATTTTACCTAACGGTTTGGCAAATAAGCGGCGCGGCTATGTATTTAAATGTAAGCAAGTAAACGAAAACGCATTCGCTTGATTTGTTGTTATGCCTGAGCCGTTTTTAGTGGAGCAATTTTTTTGCTCGGACGATGTGAGGACAAATCGTACATAGCCTGCAGGTTTAACCAAAACTCTGGAGATGTATTGAAAGCCTTAGACAGCAGCCAAGCTGTATCAGAAGATACTCCTCTTTTTCCCCGTACAATTTCATTAATTCGCTGAATGGGAATATCCAAATGATCAGCCAATGCTTTCTGAGTTAATTCCATAGGCTCGAGATATTCTTTCAATAAGATCGTACCGGGATGTGTGGTTATTCTGTTTTGTGGTATCATGGTTTTCACCCTTTTTTAGTGATAATCTACAATAGCAACATCAAAAGCACTGGAATCTTGCCAACGAAAAACAATTCTCCATTGGGCATTAATTCGAATACTATGATATCCTTTATAATCTCCATGCAAAGTTTCTAGTCTGTTGCCCGGAGGTGATCGCAAATCATCCAAAGAAGTAGCCGCATTCAGTATATCCAATTTATAGAGTGCTGAATCAAGAATTTGAGTGGGAAGCTTACGAACCTTGCTGCTCGAATTTCCATGAAACAGGTCTGATGTTGCTTTATCTCTGAACGATTTGATCATTCTTTAATTTAATGGATTAACGGTATCCATGCAACGAAATTGTTTTGTGAAGGCCTAACGGTGTGGCGCTTAACCGGCTTGGCTATTATAATCTACTAAATTAATAAAAAGCTGGAAATGCTTTAACTCTAATATCCGCATTAAAAGATATGAGCGGCCAAGTCCGAGTTAAAGCGCTTGTGTGTGCCCGGCATGGGTGCCTTAGGCTTACAGAAATGTAAGTCATAAATCTTGAGGGTGAAAGTCCCTTATGGGCAGGGGTGGAACCCTGAACCATTAGCAAGCCGCAAGGGCGTTGCAGGTAACTGTAAGTCTGAAGGAAGCGGGACTGCAAAACCCGGTACTGACGAATAGAAACCGTATAAGAGGCTTAATGAACCGGATGAGTAAGCACATCATTGCGATGTCCAAAACACCGACAGGTGATGGCTCATTAAGTAGATACGGCAGGCATCGGGGGAAAGAAGGCACTCTTACCCGGGGAGATCCTGACTTCATGTAGAGTCAGGAAGTCAGCCAAAGCCATAGTACTTCGATTAAAATCCGAAGGAAGGGCTGAACGTTGTCCTCTTTGAAATTGAATTGGGAGCAAGGCGGCATAACGGATAGCTTTCCGGCCACCATGTAGCCCAGTATGAAAGTAGGAGATAGCTTCAACCGGTGAAAAGAGCGGTTGAAATGATGGACAACGAACCGCCGTATACGCGACCCGTACGTACGGTGGTGTGAGAGGCGCACCGTGAGCTTATTGCTCACGGCCGTCTACTCGATTATGCAACCTGCGAGTTTATTTAAGGCGTTTTTCCCAATAATCCGGTTTTCGTTTCATATGCATGATGGCAAAAACCATGATAACTTCATCCCTGTAAATTTTGTACACAATCGAGTAGGGAAACCGATTCAGAAAAATGCGCTTTGTCTGATGAAGGTATGGATGACCAGCTTTTGGGAATTTTATTACACGCTGTACAGCATCTTCAAACTCATATATAAAATCGTGGGAGAGCGTCCGATCAAATTGTTTATAATAATCAACGATATCGTAAAATTCGGCCTCTGCCGCATCGTTAAGTTCAAAGGCCATTTTGCTCATCAGTCAAGAAGTGCCTGAGCATTTTTTTTCACTTCACTCCAAGGCTTCGTCGTACTATTACCTTGTTCATACCGGTCAATACGTTTCTTTAGTTCTTCAGA
>Ga0307966_1003947_pt1 | contig 11072 bp, 6 predicted proteins | sample OrgLakmetagen646_FD_203141 | JGI IMG/M metagenome (GOLD analysis project Ga0307966, IMG submission 203141) | Saline water microbial communities from Organic Lake, Antarctica - #646 | ecosystem: Environmental > Aquatic > Non-marine Saline and Alkaline > Saline | place: Antarctica: Organic Lake... | reverse complement strand
CGAAACGAGTCGACGATTACTTCGGGGGCATCCGGATGCCGCCGTCGACGCGGATCGACTCGGCGTTCATGTACGAGTTCGTGACGCACTCGATGACCATCGATGCCAGCTGCTCCGGGTCGCCGAGACGCTTCGGGAACAGCACACCCTTCTGCAGGTTCTCCTTGAACGCCTCGCTCGCTTCGCCCTCGCCGTAGATCGGCGTGTCGATGAGGCCGGGGGCGACCGTGTTCACGCGGATGCCGGCGGCCGACAGGTCTCGTGCGATCGGCAAGGTCATCCCGACGACACCACCCTTGGAAGCGGAGTAGCTGGCCTGGCCGATCTGACCGTCGAACGCGGCAACCGATGCGATGTTCACGATCGCGCCGCGCTCGCCGTGCTCGAGTGGATCGGTGGTGCTCATCGCCGTGGCGGCGACACGAATCGCGTCGAACGAACCGATCAGGTTGATGGCGACGACCTTCTTGAAGGCGTCGAGGTTCGCCGCCGATTCGAGTGTCCCGTCACGGCCGATGGTGCGCTGCGCCCAGCCGATGCCGGCCGAGTTGACCAGGACGCGAACGGGCCCCATCGACTTGGCCATCTCGACCGCTTCGACGATGTCGTCGGTGTTGGTGACGTCGACCTTGATGAACGCGCCGCCGATCTCGTCGGCCAGCGCATTGCCGGCCTCCTCGTTGAGGTCGGCGATGACGACCTTCGCGCCCCGTGCAGCCAGCATGCGAGCTGATGCCGCACCGATCCCTGATGCTCCACCCGTGACGATTGCACTTGCTCCATTGATGTCCATGGAGCCGAATCTAGAGGGGTGGCCGAGGCTGGTTGCAATCGTCAGGCGGGGATCGGTCCGACGCCGAATCTCGTGTCGACGAGCCGGCGTGGCACCACACCCACGAAGCCGTCGGTGTCATCGCCGAGGAACCACCCGGAGATGTCGACGACGATGTCGGCAGGAGCGTTGACGAACACACAGACGGCACCGTCGGCGCCGACGGGAGCGATGACCGAATTGGCCCGGTCCTGTCCGGCGACGACGTTCACGTTCGATGCGACCGGCATCTTCGTGCCGCACGGCCACACGGTGGCGTAGCCGACCGAGCTGGGGACGACGACCGTCAGGTTCATCACGGCGGCCACGACATCGTCGGCAACGGTGATCTCGGATCCATTGCTCGACGTGAACTTCTGACCTGCGATCGGGAGACGCAGCGGTGAATCCGGCGTGACCCGGCGCTGCGGCGCACCCGTACCATTCCTGCTGTCGACGACGCGCCGGGGAACGGCCGGAACGAACGACGGCGTGTCGGCGCCTGTGTCGGGGAAGTATCCGGCCAGATCGACGATCAATTCGGTTCTCGTGTTCGAGTACAGACACACCGTTCCGTCGTCTCCGAGCGGGGCGATCACGCCGTTGCCGACGGCGCTGCCCGGATCGAGGTTCACGTTCGACGCCAGCGGGCGGTCCGATGAGCACGGCCACACGGTGATGTATCCGTTGCCGCGGCTGGCGTCGGCGGTGACATTGAGTGCCACGGCGAGTGCGTCCGTGGGGACCGCATCCGGAGTGCCATCAGCGCGCGTGCCGGCGAGCCCGGCGGCACGGAACACGTACGGCTTGTCGGGAGACAGCGGTGTCGTGCGACCGCCGATGCCGGTACGGGTGTCCACGTGCCGCTTCGGCGACATGGCGACGAACGTCTCCGATTCGCCGGCACGGAACCAGCCGGCGAGGTCGACGATGAAGTCGGTGCCGACCGACGAGTAGAAGCAGACCGTTCCCTGCGGACTGACCGGTGCGATCACGCTGTTCGCCACCGTGGCTCCGGCGGTGACGTTGGCGTTCGACACGAACGGGCGATCGACGCCACACGGCCACACGGTTCCGTAGCCGACTCCCGACGAGTCAGCCATCGTGATGTTGACCGACACGGCGCTGATGTCGGCCTCGAGGGTGAGGCCCGTGTCGTCGGCGCCGTCGGACCGCAGGCCTGCGACCGACAGTTCGATGCGTTCGGGTGGGCTGAGATAGTGGTCCGGCTCGATCCCGACGATCTGAGAACGCAACCACAGGGCGAACTCTGCTTCGCCGGTCGTGGTGAGGTGCACTCCATCGCTGTTGAACCAGCGCGATGCTTCGGCCGTCCTGGTCGCGGCACGCCAGTCGAGCACGCTCAGATTGCCCCAACGATCGGCGGCGGCATCGAGTGCCCGGTTGCTCCGCGCATAGTCGGTCGACGCCCGTCGTTCCGCCAGGTTGACCCAGACGACTCGCGCCGCGCCGCGAGCGTCGAGCGCGCGCATCATCGCATCGATGTCGGAACCGAACGTCGCCGGGTTGTCGTTGTACCCGAGTTCGACCACGACGAGGTCGAGTCCGGTCGGGAGCGCACCCGCTGCCTCCACGCCGCTCGTCCCCGGACACGAGGACCGAGTCGTGCAGCGGCTGTCGACGGCGTCGATCGTCTGACGGGGGAACGTGCCGTCGGTGATGCGTGTGTATTCGGAGTTGCCGAGCGTGATGCCCCGACCGACCGAGTCACCGATGAAGCCCATCGACGAGCGCTGTTCATTGCGGCGGATCACCCGGAGGGTGAATCCGGGCGATCGGAGGTCGTTCGCGTTACGGAAGTCCCACGCCTGCTGACGGAACGTGCCATTGGTTCCGGTGATGACGACGTCGTCGAACCAGATGCCGTCGAATCCCCGGTACTGCGAACTGGCGGTCGGTGCCATCGTCGCAGCGGTGATCGTGCCGAGGCCGTGGCGGGCTGCGAACTCGTGGGCATCGATGATCCGGGTCCAACGGTGGTTCGGGTTCCTCGTGGTGTCGTCGCCGATGTCGTCGACGGGCGGGAACGCACCACCTGCTGTTCGTGGACCGTTGGAGGCGGAGAATTCGGTGCGGACGAGGCGACCTGCCAGCGCGTGCCCGTTCGGCCACTTCCTGACGACGTGCTGCGTCGCTGCCACGGCTGCATCGGTGCGGGGGTCCTCGGCATCGGCACCGGCGTACACCTGACACGACGTGGTGTCGCAGGTGCTCGCGTACTGGGTGGACGAATTCGGGAAGAAGTAGCTGCGATTCTCGCTCAGTCCGTAGCTGCGCGCAGCGACGGCTTGGGCCCGCACGGCGTTGGCGCCCGCACCGTTGCCGGCGTCGGCCCAGCTCGCGGAAATCTCCTTGGGGATCACACCGCGGACGTACTGTTCGGCCAGCACGTCGTTGACGACCCGGTTGCCCGAGTTGCCGCGAACGACTTCGATCGCTCCTCGGTAGTGCGAGATGGAACCACCCGACGAGCACAGACCGAGGACGTCACGTGATGCCGTCGAGGCCGAATCGCCACCATCGGTGGTGAAACGCACCGGGTTGTCGGGTGTCTGGGTGTGGGTCGCCACCGTGGTCCACGCCGGCGAACCCGAGGATCCGAGCTGATTGCGAGCGGTGGCAGCATCGTCTCCGTCCCACACCGAACCGTTGCGTGGGAGGCCACGTGCGTTCTGCCAGGCGTCGAGTGCGCCGGCCGTCTGCGCGCCGTACGAGCCGTCGACGACGACAGGCTGTTGGAAGTCGTTGAGGAAGCGCTGCACCTGACGGACTGCGGTGGAGTCGTTCGAACCGAGTCCGACCGCGTCGGGAACGACCAGTGCTGCGGTGCTTGCGCAGCTGCGCTGACTCGATCGCTCGATGAGGAACTGGTTGGCGCCGACGTAGGTCGCGCGCATCGCCGGTGCCGTGGCCGATCCGTACTTGACGCCGCCTGCGGACGAGACGACGCCGACCGTGGACCGGTCCCGGTGCGCGACGAGGTCGACCGAGACACGTTGGTTGGCAGCGGTGGTGCCGGAGTCGGTTCCCCCGTAGTAGTGGTCGAGGATCTGCTGCCAGTCCCAACCGTGATCGACGGCATAGCCGTACGCGCCCCACTGGCTGAGGCCGCGGCCGTGGCCGAAGCCGGTTCCCTCGATCACGATGGCGATCACCTCGTCGGGCGCAGCTGCCGCAACCGACGGTTCGAGCACGTCCGGGAGCGGCATCAGCACGGCGCCGAGCACCGCGGCGATCGCCACACGGATCCATCGATGACGATCGTGCGACGCCCGCCGACCACCGTTCGAATCCACCTGCTCCGACCGCGTCACGGCCTTGCCTCGCCAAACATCCGCCATGGTCGTGCTTCGGCAGAGCGGGCGCGTTTCTTGAACCGATCCCAGGACTTCTCGACGCCGTTTGCTCTGCGGTGTGGCGTGCCGGGGATCGTGCGGCCGCCCGACGGGCCGACGGATGTACGTTGCAGCGAATGAATCGACTCGAGGTGTTCACCGACGGAGCATGCAGCGGCAATCCGGGCCCGGGCGGCTGGGGATGGGCGGTCTCCCCCGACGGGTCACCATCGGGATCGGGTGGAGAAGCAGCCACCACGAATCAGCGCATGGAGGTCTACGCCGTCCTCGATGCGATCCGCACACTGGGCGCCGATGGCACGCCGATCGAGATCGTGTCCGACTCCACCTACGTCGTGAACTGCTTCAACGATCGCTGGTGGGTGAAGTGGGAGAAGAACGGGTGGAAGAACTCCAAGAAACAGCCTGTCGCCAACACCGATCTCTGGAAACCGCTGATCGAGGTCGTCCGAGCCGGCGACGTGACCTTCCGCTGGGTGAAGGGCCACAGCGGCCATCCGATGAACGAGCTCGCCGACCAATTGGCCGTCGCCGCCACGCCACCCAGGATGTGAACCGAGCAGCCACAGAGGTCGGCCAGATCAGCGCGAGATGCTGACCGCCGCCGGTGACGGAGAAGTTACCGACCGGTCACCGTTGGGAACGCTGCAAGAATGGATCCCATGATCTTCGACGGATATGCGCATCAACTCCCCGACATCGACCCGGTCGAGACGTCGGAGTGGTTGGACAGCCTCGACGCTGTCGTCGACACCCACGGCAAGACCCGGGCGCGCTACCTGCTGTCGAGGTTGATGGGCCGAGCCAACGAATCGCAGGTCTCGTTCCCGGCGACGGTCTCCACGCCGTACGTCAACACGATCCCGCTCGAGCAGGAACCGTGGTTCCCGGGCGACGAGCACATCGAACGTCGCATCCGTGCGTTCGTGCGGTGGAACGCTGCGATGATGGTCGTCAAGGCGAACAAGACCGCCGACGGCATCGGTGGTCACCTGTCCACGTTCGCGTCGTCGGCAGCGCTGTACGAGATCGGCTTCAACCACTTCTTCCGCGGGAACGAGGACGGCACTCCCGGCGATCACGTGTACTTCCAGGGTCACGCCGCGCCGGGCATCTACGCACGTGCGTTCATGGAAGGTCGCCTGAGCGCCGACGACCTCGACCACTTCCGTCGTGAGATCGGCCGTGGCGGCAAGGGCCTCTCGTCGTATCCGCACCCGCGCCTGATGCCCGACTTCTGGGAGTTTCCCACGGTGTCGATGGGGCTCGGTCCGATCACCTCGCTCTACCACGCCCGCTACAACCGCTATCTCCACAACCGCCAGATCGACGACACCTCGAACAGCCGGGTGTGGGCATTCCTCGGTGACGGCGAGTGTGACGAGCCCGAGACGCTGGGCGCGATCTCGCTCGCATCACGCGAGAACCTCGACAACCTCGTCTTCGTCGTCAACTGCAACCTGCAGCGCCTCGACGGTCCGGTCCGCGGCAACGGCAAGGTCATCCAGGAACTCGAGGCCACGTTCCGCGGCGCCGGTTGGAACGTCATCAAGGTCATCTGGGGCTCCAAGTGGGATCCGCTGCTCGCCCAGGACAAGGACGGCGTGCTGCTGAACAAGATGAACAACACCGTCGACGGTGAATATCAGCGGTACGCGATCGAAGACGGCGGCTATGCGCGCGATCACTTCTTCGGCCCCGACGATCGTCTCCGCCAGATGGTGTCGCACCTGTCCGACGACGATCTGCGCAACCTGCCGCGCGGCGGCCACGACTACCGCAAGCTCTACGCCGCCTACAAGGCAGCAGCCGACAACCTCGGCTCCGGGCGTCCCACGGTGATCCTGGCCAAGACCGTGAAGGGGTGGACCCTTGGCGAAGGATTCGAGGGTCGCAACTCCACCCACCAGATCAAGAAGATGACCAAGAAGCAGATCGTCGACCTGCGTGACCGTCTGCACCTGCACGACGAGATCCCCGAGGAGTCGATCCAGGCCGACGACCCGCCGTACTTCAAGCCCGCCGAGGACTCCGTCGAGTACCAGTACATGATGGAGCGCCGCCGTGCGCTCGACGGTTCCATCCCGCAACGCACCACACGCGTCCGCAAGGCGATGTCTCTGCCGGATCCGAAGACCTATGCGGAGATGTGGGGCGGATCGAACGGTCAGGAGGTCTCGACGACGATGGGGTTCACGCGCTTGCTGCGCAACCTGACCCGTGACGACGAGGTGGGTGAGCGGGTCGTGCCGATCATCCCCGACGAGGCCCGCACGTTCGGCATGGACGGCCTGTTCAAGGAGATCGAGATCTATGCGTCGCAGGGCCAGAAGTACGAGTCGGTCGACCACGACCTGCTGCTGTCGTACTCGGAGTCGACGAAGGGGCAGATCCTGGAAGAGGGCATCACCGAGGCCGGTGCGATGTCGAGTTTCATCGCCGCCGGTTCGTCGTATGCGACCCGTGGCGTCCCGATGCTGCCGTTCTACACGTTCTATTCGATGTTCGGCTTCCAGCGGGTCGGCGACCTGATCTGGCAGGCAGCCGACATCCGCGCACGCGGGTTCCTGATGGCGGCGACCGCCGGACGCACGACCCTGATGGGCGAAGGTCTCCAACACCAAGACGGTCACAGCCTGGTGCTCGCCTCCACGATGCCCACGGTGCAGGCCTACGACCCGGCCTACGCCTACGAGGTCGGTGCGATCGTCGAGGCCGGTATCGAGCGGATGTACGGCGGAAGCGACGATGCGAACTGGACCGACGTCTTCTACTACATCACGCTGTACAACGAGAACTACGAGATGCCGGTGCTTCCCGAGATCGAGGGCATCAAGGAGCAGATCGTCGAAGGCATGTACAAGTTCGCCGACGCTCCGGTGCTCGAAGGAGCCGACGAGGACGCAAAGCGCGCCACGATCCTGTTCTCGGGGTCGGCTCAGGGTGCCGCTCGCGAGGCGGTGCGTGAATTGGCCGAGCACTACGGCGTCGGGGCCGAGCTGTGGTCGATCACGTCATACAAGGCGTTGCGAGAGAACGGCCTGGCCGCCGAGCGCCACAATCGCCTGCACCCGAGCGGTGAGCCACGGGTGCCACTCGTCGCCCGTCGGCTGGCGGAATCGAACGGTCCGATCACTGCGGTCACCGACTTCATGTCGGCCGTGCCCGACCAGATCCGTCAGTTCCTGCCGAGGGGCGGCGAAAGCAACCGCACGTTCACCACGCTGGGCACTGACGGCATGGGCCGTTCCGACACACGCGAAGCGCTGCGCCGCTTCTTCGAGATCGACACCGGTCACGTCGTGGTCGGTGTGCTGTCGGGTCTGCTCGCCGACGGCAAGGTCGAGGCATCGGTCGTGGAGGATGCGATCAGCCGGTACGGCATCGATGCCGATGCGATCGATCCGTGGAACTCCTTCGTCGACTAGGCGTTCGATGCACGGCACGCTCTACATCACCGGGAACGAGCGCTCCGACGCGCTGTTGAATGCCGACGCGAACGCCCTGCTGATCGGGATGCTGCTGGATCAGCAGGTGCCGATGGAGCGGGCCTTCGCAGGACCTGCGACGCTGATCGAGCGCCTCGGCCACCTCGAACCGGCACGCATCGCCTCGATGGACGTGGATGACTTCGTGTCGGTGTGCTGCGAGAAGCCCGCGATCCACCGCTTTCCCGCATCGATGGGCAAGCGCATCCACCAGCTCTGCGTCGCCCTCGTAGCCGACCATGAGGGCGACGGTGTCAACATCTGGCGTGACCAGACCGACGCGATGACCGTCAAGAAGCGGTTGAAGGCGCTCCCCGGCTACGGCGACGAGAAGACCAAGATCTTCCTGGCGATCCTCGCCAAGACCCAGGGCATCGAGCTCGACGGATGGCAGCGCGCTGCGGGCTCGTTCGGGGACGACCAGCCCCGCTCCGTTGCCGACATCCACGACGAGGCATCGCTCGCAGACGTGCGTGCATGGAAGAAGGCCCAGAAGGCAGCGGCACTGGACAAACAGGACCAGCCGCTGGCCTGAATCAGGTCACGGGTCGACGACCCCGCCCGATTCGTCTCGGGAGCGCACCTGCGACGCCACCGACCAAGCCGAGCAGATGGGCTCGGCGAGGTCGCTGTCGGATGCGACGCACCGTCAACCACAGCGCTACACCCAGCTCGTTCCACGAACCCTGCATGGCCACCGACCAGATCCGATTGCGCTCGCGCAGTCGGATCACGTCGTCACCGAGCCGTGCGGTGGTCGCACTCCCCAGATGGGTCACACGCGACGACGGAACCAGGCGGTAGCGCCATCCCGCTGCGGTGCCACGCCGGGCGAGCTCGACGTCCTCGTAGTAGAGGAAGAAGCGCTCGTCGAACCCACCGACGGCACCAATGAACGCCGCGCTCACGACCACAGCACCCCCGGTGAACACCTCGACATCGCAGGGTCCGGTGACGACCTCGTCGAGCGGTCGGCCGCGCCAACGGTCCGAGCCCGCACCGAACCGGTCGATGTCGACGCCTGCACTGTTGACCGTGCGACCGTCCGACGCCACCAGCAGGGGCTGCACCGCTCCCACACCGTCGTCTGCGAACTCCGCAACGAGCAGTTCGAGCCAGCCCGGTTGCACTTCGACGTCGTCGTTGAGCACGGCGATCACCTGTGCGCCGTCGCCGATCGCCCGATGGATCCCGACGTTCGCCGCAGCGCCGAAACCGTGGTTCTCGGTGATGACGACGTGCACCCGACCAGACGGTGGAGCAACCACGGCGGCGAGGCGGGATGACGCCGCACCGCCGTTGTCGATCACGTAGATCGCGATGTCAGACGAGCAGTCGATCACCGACGTCACGGCCCGCTCGAGCACCCCCGGAGGAGGGGCATGGGTCACGATCACCACGGCCGCCAGCGTCACGTGCTGCACCCTACGGGCGACCATCTTGCACCCGGGTACCCTTCGGACGGTGGGCAGAGCACCGGGAGATCCGCACATGCTCGAGCGGGCGATCTCGACCGCACGCCACAGCGCGACCGCCGAACGCATCCGTCGGAAGCGACTCGACGCGTGGCGCGCCACCACGTTCGCATCGTCGCCATGGTTCGATGCCGCCTGGTATGGCGACCATCACCATGACGTGAGCGATCTGGGCGTGGATCCACTCGTCCACTATCTCGAACACGGCGAGCGGGAGAACCGTGTCCCGGGACCCCACTTCGATGCCGGTTCGTACGTGGCGTTGAATCCGGATGCCGCTGGGTGCGCCCTCACGCACTTCCATCGAGCAGCCGCTGCTGCACCGAACGGCGGAACGCTTCGACCATCCGACGTGTTCGACACCCGTTTCGAGCCGATCAGCACGGGGTGGGTCGATGCCGAGTGGATCCGGCGAACCCACGCCGACGAATTGCCGGGATTGGCCGACGGCATCCACCCGTGGATCCACGTCCGCGCCACCGACCTCGACCCGAGTCCGTGGTTCGATCTGGATGACTACCGCTCGAAGATGAGCGACGACACTGACCTGCATCCGGTCGAACACTGGCTCGCCCACGGCGACGCGTCACCGCCAGCGCTTCGACCGCGAGTGGTCGGCCACGACGACGGCAGAGGCCCTCTGCTCCGCCACGCCGTACGACCCCGATCGACGCTCGAGCACCTGTCGATCGCTGCGATGATCCACGCGTTCTACGTGGACCGGCTCCCCGAACTGCTGGGAGCGGTCTCGGTGCTGCCCGGTACGCCGACGTTGCTGGTGAGCGTGACCTCGGCCGCTGACGCCCAGGTCGCCCACCTGGCGATCGATGCGTCTCACGGCGACGCCCACCCCCGTGTGGTCAAGGTCGTGCCGAACCGCGGTCGAAACTTCGCACCGCTCTTCTGTTCCTTCGCAGATGAGTTGACCGAGCACGAGGTCGTCGTCCACCTCCACACGAAGAAATCTCTCTTCACCGGAGGCGAACTCGCCGACTGGCGTGACCACCTGCTGCGCAACCTCCTCCCGTCCGCCGCAGGAGTCGACGCCATCCTCAGCCTCCTCGTGCCGGACGATCGAGCACCCGACGCCGCACGGCAGCCACGGGTCGGGATCGTGCAGCCACCTCCGTGGAACGCACTGGCCGACTGGACGGTGCACTGGTCGACCAATCGAGTCCACGGTGCTGATCTGTATCGGCGGATGGGCATCACTGATCGCGAAGCCGACGGATATGTCGTCTTTCCGGTCGGCGGCATGTTCTGGGCGCGCGTCGATGCGCTGCGACCCCTGCTCGACCTCGGGCTGACCGTTGGTGACTTCGAACGTGAGAGCGGTCAGGTGGACGACACGCTCGCTCACGCGATCGAACGGTCGATTCCTGCTGCTGCGCACAGCGCCGGCTTCTCCACCGTCGAGCTCGACGCCGACTCGGCACAGTGGCGACACGAGTGGACCGCTGTACCCCGACGTCACTTCGGAACTCCCGAGATCGGCACGCTGGACCCCCGCCTGACGCTCGACGACCTGATCGGATTCGCGGACCTCGTCTCGGTCAGCCTGTCCAACACCCTTGCGCTCGAACCGCTACTGCGGCCGTCGATGCGCTTCACCATCCTCGCCCGCCTCCTCGACGAGTCCGGCTCGGTCGCTGGCGGCGCCGGAACGGTTCGAGCCCGCCTCGATGCCGAGGACCGACTGCGATCGGGCACCGTCGGCGGCGACCTGGCACTCGACGAGATCTATGCCTCAGCCGAGTCCGACGAGCCCGAACGTTCGGCTCAGCTCGCCACCCTGCGACACCTGGAGACCGCGTTCCTGGAGCGGGTCGCCATGCCCCGGACCTGGCTGATCGACCGGCTGCTCGCCGACCGTCGCGGCCACCCCGGTCGACGCCGCTACGTGCTCATGGCCGACTCGTCG
>Ga0307966_1003945_pt1 | contig 11075 bp, 9 predicted proteins | sample OrgLakmetagen646_FD_203141 | JGI IMG/M metagenome (GOLD analysis project Ga0307966, IMG submission 203141) | Saline water microbial communities from Organic Lake, Antarctica - #646 | ecosystem: Environmental > Aquatic > Non-marine Saline and Alkaline > Saline | place: Antarctica: Organic Lake... | reverse complement strand
TTCTCATATTTATATTCCCAATCCCTGTCTTCTTTTTTCGACTCCCTCTCTCGGATCAGAGCTAACAATTGATCACTAAGTTCAAAGCGGTCCAGCTGGCGAAGCATCTCTGCTTTCAGCAATGCCTTCTCAGGATTCCCTTCGTACATCCAGGAGTGCAGATCGTTCAGTATTTCCCGGTGTTCGTTGGTAATGGTGATGGGTTGGCACCATTTCCCTTTACCGGGAACGGGGCGGAATTTATTATTCAGCTCCTGCCACATGCGAAGGCGAATGAAAACTTCCATATTAATACAGTAGCCGAAGTCACGGTTCTTTGAGCTCCAATCGATGAGCTTGCAGGTTGGGCAGTACCATAATTCAGGATACTTGGAATAGGGATATTCATCATGAGTTACTCCATCCGACCATAAGATATGATCTAATGGATCATCAGATGTAGACTTCACCTGATACCCACATTTCGGACAGGTATGAAGCCTTAAGTACCGATCCATATATCCTGGCCGGATATATTTCTGCAACTTTTCTTTCTGCTTTTGGGTGAGGGCTTCGGCCATGGGTTTCGGTTTTTAAACTAATTAATACACTCTCTAAGTCTATTTTACCGTCTTACTTTCTGATTTTTATCAATCTTAAAGAATCAAGCCTTTCTTCTGCATCAAGGCAAAATGAGCAGGAGCTAATGCCGTTACCATTAAATACAGCAAGTATACATAGTGATCATTATCAGCCATTGTATTGGAATTCTTTGCAAATCTAACGTTACTAATTTACTGGAAACGGTACTAACGAAAAGCATAAGGTCTATTCAGGAAGAAACAAATAATTTACAACATCGACACGTCCACAAAACATGTCGAAATCATCGACATATCAGGAAGATAACAGGTCGTATAGCCGCACGTTAAGATATAAGACCTCACGCCCCACCTGTTTGCTTTTCAAAAAGCCCGCACTTTCCAGCTCCTTCAGATAATCGGCGGCCGTTTGTCGCTTGGCCAGGTTCCGGTCCACCAGGAACTTCACCTTACAATACGGCTGCTCAAACAACAGCTCGATCAGCTCCTTGGAATACACCCGATCGGGTAAAACCGACTTCGCTTCTGCTATGATCTCTTCCAGCAGCTGCTGTATGGATTCGATACGTGTCATTGTTTTTTTCGAGGTAATTTGCACCGCTTCCAGCACAAACAGTATCCACGGTTCCCACGCCTCTTTTTCCGTAACGCCCCTCAACACCCGGTAATAATCGGGCTTATTGGCAATGATGTGATCACTAAGATACAGCACCGGCTGATGCAGCAGTTGTTGCCGGATGAGGTAGAGAATATTCAGAATCCGTCCCGTACGCCCGTTACCGTCCTCAAACGGATGAATGGCTTCAAACTGATAGTGCATAACCGCCATTTTGATGAGTGGGTCCACATCGTCTTCCGCCTGGATATACGTCGCCAAATTGTCCAGTAATCCCTGGATCAATTCCCTCCCTTCCGGAGGCCAATAGATGATCTTACGCGTTTTGGGATTGGCAATGACCGTTCCTGAATCGTCCCTGATACCCGCCTCCGACTCTTTGATCGTCTGCATCAGCGTGATAAAAAGCTCGGGACCCAAATCCCCTTCCTCTAAGCTTGATACTCCCTTCCATAGCGCTTGCCGGTATCTCAGGACTTCTTTCGTTTGCGGATCGGTCTGCCGGTCGTTCGCCGAAAGTGCCATAAACAGCTTGTCGTTGGTGGTCACAATATTCTCGATCTCCGAACTGGCCTTAGCCTCCTGTGCCACAATGCTGTTGATGAGTATAGAGGGACTGGGCAAACTTTCTGCTTTTCCCTTCAGCTCTGCCAGTGAGCGGTTGGCAGCAATGGCTGCTTTCAGTATGACCGAAGTTTCCAGGTCTGCTTTGGGCGGAAGGAGTGGCAAAATATTGTAGGGCTGATTGGCATGATCGGACATAGGCATGGCTATACATTTTTATATGTCGAAATATACGTATTTTTTCGACATGTATTTATCACCTGTCGAAATCATCGACATATCGTCTATTCGGTTGCCATTGCTCAACATCACCACCCAAAGAGCTTAAGGCTGGGGTTCGAATAATAAAGTATCAATTGTGGTGCTTTGTGAGTCTAAAAAAGGCGTCATCCACGCTGTGGCGTGGCATGACCTAACCGACGGACCCACGGTGATTCAAACCTCGGCTTGGTCTCCCGATAACCGAACGCTGGCGGTCATCCTGATGGACAGCAGGATTCACCCAGTTTGCGATTGCGCCCGTCTTTTCCTTTTCGCTTGCATATACATACACAATTGTAGCAACTGCTACTTACACTTCTGCGGAAGTTGAGTTAATTCCGCGCAGGAAAAAGAAACCTTCAATATGATCATTTACTCCTCTATTCCGTACGGGAGCCGGTTGAACACAAGGTGACCGTTGCTCATCACCAGGATCACATCCTGCGTTGATTTTATATCTTCAATAGGATTACTGTTTAAAACAACAATGTCTGCCTCAAAACCTGGGCTGATCTTGCCCGTTTCTTCTTCAATTTGCAATAGCTGCGCTGCGGTTGAAGTTGATGCCCTGATCGCCTCATATGGCGAGAATCCCATCTCTACAAAAAATGTCATCTCATGGCTGACTCTGGTAAGGCTATTTGAGCCGTACCCTGTATCAGCGCCGGTAACAATATTTACACCAAGCTCTCGTGCTTTTTTAACAGTGGCCTCCAATTCAGGCAGCATGTGTCTTCCGCGATTTCTGAGAATTGGGTTATCGTAATCACCTCCGGGCTGTGTCAGGTCATAAACCGTGCTGAATGTTGGTACAAAATATGTTCCTTTTTCTACCATCAACCTGAGAGTTCTTTCACTTAAATAAGTGCCATGCTCTATACTTCTTGCACCTGCGGCCACTGCGGCATACGACCCTTCATCCCCATGACCGTGAATCTGAATTGGAACGCCATATTTAGCAGCTTCATCCACCACAATTTTTAGCTGATCCTGTGAATAGGTTTGTTTTCGGGGATCAGTGTCCGGAAGTCCCGCTCTTTCCGTACCTCTCGTTTTGATGAACATTGCGCCACGGTCCACATTCACCTTAACTAACTTGCGCAGTGCTTCTTCCGTAGTGACACCTTCGAAAAGCGGTGCCAACTCAGGATCAGCCAGAATAGATTCACCTAAATCGGGCGTTATAAAAACTCCGGCCGGTATCATATCAGGGCCGGCGATATAGTTATTGTCCACCAGGTTTTTGATAGCCACATCCTGAAAATAGGGGACACTTGAACTTCTTACCGTTGTCACTCCTGAGTGTAAAGCTCTTTCAGCGGACTGAAGTGAATTCAAATGTGTATGGGCATCCATGAACCCTGAAAGAACATATTTCCCATCCAGGTCTATCACCTCATAGCCATCGGGGGCTACGTTTTCGCCAGGTAATATTTGCTCTATTTTGCCCTCTGAAATTAGGATCATGGTGTTTTCAAGAATTTCTTCTTCCATATGATCTACAACGTGTCCATTTATCAATGCATAATTTTTATGCTCAAGTTGCTGTGCAAATAGAAGATTATTGAATGCAAAGAGTAAAATGAATATTAGAACGGCATTTTTCATTATAAATCTATTGAAGTTCCGGGTTAATCATCAACATAAGAAAAGATCATTACTAATACCTTCAGAGGGATTTGAATTACCTCTGAATATCCAGGATTTCGATTGATAGAGTTTCATTCGTTCACTTGTTGTAGATTTTGGCCAATGATGGCTGTTTTAAGTGGCTTAACGGCCGATTTGAGGCCGCCAAGCCGCTCGTGGACGTTACCTCACACATCAGGTGGCCCTTGCCGGGGTCAAATTCTGCTGTTTTTTTGACTGCACCAGACTGCGTTCAATGGTCCAGCAGATAGAGGCCATCACAAAGCGGGCTTTGTTTCTCGCGTTCGTTTTAGCCCGGGCCCACCGCAGTCCGTAGCGATCTTTGATGGATGTTAACGGATGTTCTACCTGCGAGCGAACCTGCTGGTGGCGCCTGTTTCGTTCTTTCTGAGTGAAAATCAGCGGATCACACCGTTTGCCTTTATCCAGAATGCCATAGTACCAGACCTTATCACGGGCGATTTGCTTGAGACTGTCGCGGGCGTAGGCTTTATCGTCAAACAGGCTGCCCACATCCACGCCATTATGGCCTTTCCGCGGGGAGTCGGACACGGTATAGCTAAAATAGTACGTGTCACCTTTTTTGTAGAGTCGGCATCGGTATCGATTTGTGGGGAGTGGTCGGTGGAATGGGTGAATTATGTGAATGCAGGTCACAGTGCCGGTTTAGCGGGCGCAGAGGAAGATTTTTACCATCAATGGTGGAACCGTATTTGATTGGTACGAACAACACTTTACAGAAAAAGAGGGTAAGGAAGAGTAAGAATAGCGAACTTGGAAGTCAGAATGATGAAGTGTCTTTAGATCGTAATTCGTCATTCACAGTTCGATATTCGTCGGTTTAGTTGTATTCACCAGTTCACACAAGAATACAGAATGATGAACATAGAAGTCAGAATGACGAAGGCCTGTCAACAATCGTCATTCCTTCCGTCAGTGGACGGACTCGTGTTCGATATTCATTATTCAGTGTCGATGATAACCGGTCTTCATCACTTTCCTTCGTAGGACGTACACCTTCAAGCAGCTTATGGCCACAAACTGTTGAATCAAAAAGTTTAACATTTATGTTAATTAAACAAATTATTAATTTATATGTTAACTTATAGGCATGGGACAAGATCAGGTTAGCTTTAACAAACAAGGATTACTGCCAAAAGGCGACTATAAATATACCTTTGAAGAGCTTAGAACATCTATTATTGTAAATGGGCCAAAAAAACCAGCCATACCCAATTGGGATAAACAGTGGAGGACATACTTGGTTACACAGGCAGAAATACTTGTAAATCAACTATGGGATGTAGGGATTACTGAGATCTGGCTGGATGGTTCCTTTGCGGAAGCAAAACCTCACCCAAATGATATTGATGGATATTTTGAATGTGATCTTTCTGAATTTGCAAGTGGCTACATTCAACGAGAGTTAAACAAGAGAGACACTCATAAAATCTGGACGTGGGATTCATCAGCTCGTAAGAGCTACCGGGGATATGTTAAGAAACAGCTTCCTATGTGGCACATATACCGGGTGGAATTTTATCCCCACTATGGTCAAAAAAGCGGAATCACTGATAGTCATGGAAATCCTGAAATGTTTCCGGCTGCTTTTCGTAAAGATCGGACAACCAATAAAGAAAAAGGTATAATCAAACTCATAAAATAAAGGATTATTATGATCAGGTCTGAAAAGGAATATCAAAAAGCATTAAGCCGCCTCGATGAAGAGCAAAAGGTAATTGAACATCAACGTACACATTTCAAAGAGATGGGGTACACCGGTGAAGAACTGGAAAGATTGATGCAGCCACTCCTATCGTTTCATAGCCAACTTAATGAAGAAGTGGACGCCTATGAGGGAATGAAACGCGGTAATTTAGGAACACTTTACGAATTCAACAATATTGGGAGATGGCTGATTGGTGTACGACTAGCGCTCGATATGTCACAAAAGGAGTTTGCCAAAGAACTTGGTGTATCTGAAGCCCAGCTTTCACGAGATGAGACAAACGAATATCATGGTATTACAGTAGAAAAAGCTCAACGCATTCTTGAAACCTTCAATATCAGATTCAAGGCTGATATCGATGAACCCATTTCAATAGAATATCGAATGATAAACTAGTACCGTTACCAGTAAATAAGATAAGTATGCAAATTTATCGTTTTTGGAAAATGCATCAGATTTCGCTGTAAGTTATACTAAATGTATTTAGTGGTAACGGCACTAGAAGGTTAGAATGATGAAGGACATACCTGCGGTAGAATATCGAACAAGGACTGACATTAGAATGACGAAGGGCATACTTCAACAATCGTTATTCCCGGTTCAGTATTCGTCAGTTCAAGCACGAATATCGAATATTCCATAATACTATCCCCAGTCATTTTGATTTGTGTGGTTGACGTGGAATTAACTCTTCTAATGTATTTTTTACGACAGTCATGTAAAGAATATCGTGATTTTTTTACATATACTGCCGTATGTGTAAAGGGATCAAAAAAATATTATGCCAACGAAACCGAAAGAGTGGAAATGGACACCACTTCCACCTAATGTAGATGTAGAAACTCCTCAAATCCTGAAGTAAGCTCTGGAAGCCCAGCAATATTTGTCTGAGCTAAAAGGGATATCATATACAATTCCTAATCAGGGAATCTTGTTGAATACACTCCCAATTCAGGAGGCAAAAGATTCACCCGAAATTGAAAATATTGTCACCACCAGTGATGCGCTTTACAAAGCGGATGTTGAAAATGAAAAAAAGATCGATCAGACCATAAAGGAAGTGCAACGGTATGCGATCGCCCTAAACGAAGGATTTGACAGGATAAAACAGGACGGAATTCTACGAATTAATGATATTCATTCCATACAGAAGAGGCTTGAAGATAGTGATGCCGGGATACGTTCTCTGCCGGGAACAAAACTCTCAAATCCGATAACGAAAGAAGTCGTTTTTGTCCCACCTCAAAATAAAGAGATCATACAGAAAGCACTGGATAATCTGGAACAGTATATTAATAACGATGGCCTTTCCCCTGTCCATCCACTGATTAAGATGGCTGTATTGCACGTACAGTTCGAAAGCATTCATCCGTTCTATCACGGTAACGGCAGAACGGGACGTATCATAAATATGCTTTATCTCGTTCAAAAAGGGCTACTCGATCTTCCAGTCTTATATTTGAGCCGATATATCGTGAGGAATAAACCACAATATTATCAATTATTACAGCGCGTTCGAACGCACAACGACTGGGAAAACTGGATCCTCTATATGCTGGAAGGAGTTAAACAAACATCCATCGGAACCATAGATGACATTACACAAGTACGGGATGAAATGATGAACACAAAGCATCAAATCAGGAGCAGGTAAGCATTTTACAGTCAGGATTTGATCAATCATATATTCCGGCACCCCTACACGAAAATCAGCTATTTGATGAAAGAGTTAAACCTAAAAATCCCAAGTAAGATAAAAAGGCTCTATGTGGATCGGTGTGGGTAATCGAATTGGAGTTTACCACAAGTAAAGTAAATCATGTTGATAAAATTCGTCGTGTTCCTATAGCCGCGGGCTCTGCGTTTGATCAATTGGATCTTGGAGTTAATCCCCTCCAGTATGCCATTGGTTAGTTTCGATGTAATGTAGTTAATGATCCCATCCCAATGTTTTTTTACTGTGTTTACAAACCCCATAAAGGGAGTAATCTCCGATTCTTGCGCCACATCACACCAAAAGGCCAGAAATCCACGAGCTTCTTGTGGGGTCTTCATAGCCCAAAAATCATCAAACAGCTCTTTGAGCCGGTAGGCTTCCCCGAGCTGCGGGTACAGTTCAATAAGGGCGTGTCGCTGGACGGATTGGGCCTCGGTTAACTGCTTTGGGGATTTTAAAAACGTATACTTATGCCCCTTTAATGCTACATGTCGCCGCCTTTCTTGCTTTCGAACCTCATCCATCGCTTTGTTCAATAACGCTTTCACATGGAAGCGGTCAAAGGTAATCTGCGCGTTTGGAAAATAGGACTCCACGCCGCTGATAAACGCCGGAGACAGGTCGATACACACCTGGCTGATCTGTTCTGGCGGGGTCTGTTTTTCCTCCAAATAGTCTTTAATAGACTCTATCGTAGCCGCTCCTTTCCCCTCCGTGGCGTGAATCACCCGCCGCTCGTCCATATCCACCCCGATGGTAATGTAGCTATGGCCTTTGCGGGAACTCGTCTCATCGACTCCCAGCTGCTCTACCTGGCTGTGATCGGCCTTCCCGTACGCCCGGCCAACCCAATGATCAAAGATCGTCCAAATGCGGCCCGGATACTCTCCCATGGTTTTCCCTACCCGATTGACCGGCATCTCGTATTCAATCAACATCATGCTGTAGGCCTCGAACAACATCGTAAACCCACTGCCTTTGCGCGCCCAGGGCACGTCTGCTTGCTTGACGTTGCCATTAGCGCATCTCACACGCGGAACCTTACAATGGATGTAACAGGTGTGCTCAAAGAAGTTCAAATGACGCCAGTGACGCTCCATGGTATCATGAACGGGGCTCGGCTCTCCGCTATCCGGATCGGAAAATTTAGCGCCTTTCTCAAAGCCAATATCAATGCGCAGGATCTTCTCATCCGCTTCGGTGACAAAATCTACATGGTTGAGTGTCCAGGGATGCTGCAGGCCTAAGGCCATCGAAAAAAGGTGTTTACTGTTCATTTGTTCTAAGTAAAAATGGGGGTTGATTGAGTGGATCAAAAGTAGCACTTTTATATCTTACCCACACTAATCCATATAGAGCCCTTTTTAATGTCCCTAAATCAATTTTACATTTCTTTTACTTTGATATTGCGGAACCAGACGTCGTTTCCGTGATCTTGTAAACCAATGTATCCTTCCTTAGCTACATCACCAAAACCGGGAAATTCGTCGAATTTGCTGTTTGCGACCATCTCCTTCCAATCGTCTGTCCAGAGATGATATTCTAGCACTTTTTCTCCGTTTTGGAAATGAACAACCGTTCCCTGATAGACTAAAATACGCGCTGTATTCCATTCACCATGGGGATTAGCATTTTGAGGATCAGCAGACATCATGTCATAAAGCGAGGCGGCTTGTCGGTTGCCATCCTCACCTAGCCTTGCATCAGGATGATTTTCATTATCCAATATTTGGAACTCAGGAGATGATTTCCAAATAGGTTCGCCATCTTCTTCTCCACACTGCTCTTCAGCAAGATAAAAGATGCCGCTATTACCTCCTTCTGCAACTTTCCATTCCAGCTGCAATTCAAAATCACTGTATTTTTCTTTCGTGATAATATCACCCCCGCCGCCGGCTTCTCCGGCTCCGGATCCTATAACTTTGATGGCATTATCTTCTACAGTCCAGCCTTCCTCGGGAAACGCATCACTACAGTAGCCACGCCAATTTTCGCTTGGATCTTCACCATCAAACAACAATGTCCAGTCATCGTCCTTTTCGGCTTCAGTTAATGTATTCACGGGTGCAACTTCGTTGGTTTGTTGATTTGTTTGATCCTCTTCGGAAGACTGGCAACTACTTATCAGCAGGCCAACTCCGAGTAAGAGGATTAACAATGAATTACTGGTTCCCATAATTATTAAAATTTATTTTATTAGAATTATTCGTAGCTCCAGGCATCACGGTATGGTCGTTTAACATATCGCTCAGCCGCCTCTTTGGCATTAATTGTTTCGTATGAAGTATCGAACCGGGGATCACCGTTGACAACTTCGAAGCTGTCGCTGGTTACCACACGGATTTCTTCATTTTGATCAATATTAGTGATTTCCATATTGTCACCATCCCACTGCAGCGTACGTTTCAGATCCTGCAGACGAACAGCCAGGTTACCCATTACTACAACTTCATTTAAGGGTCCGGCATAATTGAAGTTAGAGCTAGGTTTCTCAGGGTCCTCCTCTTTGCAGGCTTGCACCCAATCCATTTCGTGGCCTCCACTCATAGCATCAGGTATGCGACGAAAGCTCTCAGAAACTTGAGGGGGATTATCTTCCCGACCAATAATATAAGGATCCAAGGCATAAGTACTGCAGATAAGTGTCCCTTTTGATCCTACAAACATGGCGCCACCGCCACCATCCCCCATAGTTTTACCTTCGGGGATACCTCCGGGACGTTCGGGCATCAGGCCACCGTCGTACCAGGTAAACTTAACCGGTGGCATATCAACATTGTCTTTGCTAGGCCTCTGAGGGAATTGATATATTACCTTCTCTGATAAGGGTGCGCTTTCTGTATTTACCTGTGTAGAGCTCCCCTCAATGGTATCGGGTTGACCCAATTCCAGGGCTTTAAATACAGGATCTATAATGTGACATCCCATATCGCCGAGAGCCCCAGTACCATAATCCCACCAAGCACGCCAGTTCCAAGGTGTATAGGCCGGATGATACGGTCGCCATTCAGCCGGACCCACAAACAGATCCCAATTTAAGGTTGGGGGAGTCGATGGTGTTTCTGAAGGTCGTTCCAAACCTTGTGGCCAAATCGGGCGATTAGTCCAAGCGTGAACTTCTTCTACTTCACCGATTTCACCATTCCAGATCCATTCGCAAATTTTTCGGATACCATCAGCTGAGTTACCCTGATTACCCATCTGCGTAACAACACCTGTTTCTTGAGCCAATTCTGTTAGCTTGCGAGATTCATAGACCGAATGAGTCAATGGTTTTTGAACATACACATGCTTACCTCGTTTCATGGCCTCTGCTGCTGTCACATAGTGTGTATGATCGGGAGTAGCGATGACAACCGCATCAATTTCATCTCCCATTTCATCAAACATGCGCCGGTAGTCTACAAATTTTTGGGCATCAGGAAAATCCTTAAATGTTTTGGCAGCATAATCCCAATCTACATCGCAGAGAGCGACAATATTTTCGCTCTTCATATTATTCAAGTTAGATCGCCCCATACCGCCAACCCCAATGCCAGCAATATTTAGCTTATCGCTTAGAGCTTTTTGGCCAAAACCCGAAACAATAGAGCTGGGTAGAATTGTTAACCCTGCTGCCATTGCCCCCGAAGTTTTAAGGAAATCTTTTCGTGAAAATCCTTCTTTCTTTAATTTATCATCATCTTTTTTATCCATACTGCTAATTATTTTTTAACGATTTCATCTAAGGTTAATTTCCGACTTTTGTAAGCCTTTTCGATCAAAAAATTAATACCTTGCATTTAATAAATATTAGTTCAAATTTCAATTTTGTGCAAAAAAACACCATCTAACATGCAAATAATACCACCGTACATTGGTATTTTGTAGTATCGTTTGCAAACTAAAAATCCCAAGTAAGATAATAATGGGACGATTGACAAATTTATCACCATTGTACTTGTGATGTATCTGCTT
>Ga0307966_1003942_pt1 | contig 11078 bp, 8 predicted proteins | sample OrgLakmetagen646_FD_203141 | JGI IMG/M metagenome (GOLD analysis project Ga0307966, IMG submission 203141) | Saline water microbial communities from Organic Lake, Antarctica - #646 | ecosystem: Environmental > Aquatic > Non-marine Saline and Alkaline > Saline | place: Antarctica: Organic Lake... | reverse complement strand
TAGGTTATACAGACCAGCAGACCAGTCGGTTGTACAGACCAGTTTCAGTAGTCTCACACTTGTGTTCAAACTCCAGTTGTCCCTGCGTTTCCAACTTGTCCAACTTATTTGTGTGCAATGTTTGTGGGTTTTTACCTTTTGAAAGGTAACTATTTTTCAGTATGCGTCTACTTTGGTGAACCAACTTCTACACTTTTGATGTGTTTTTGCCTACTTCTTCTCGTGTCTTTAAGGTTAGCATTTTCCAGTTGCGTTTCAGCCCTTTTTTTACTTGGTTTGTTTTGAGGTCTACCTCGTTCTCGTAGGTTGAGCAGCCATTCCAGGTTGAATGCCTTTGTAATCCAAACTAAACTGAACTAATGTCCAAGAAGCCGTTTTGGATTTCCATAAACTGCACACACATCAGTTTCAGCATCAAGCAAGTATACGATTGGACACAAGGGAACTGCATACGTGTCGGCCATTTCTTAAGGTCGTGTTGTGGCTTTGTATAGGGTCCCCCTTGTATGAAGTGCCAACTGCAAGGCTACAAGTATTGTAGTAGGTGCATTATTAAGGATAAGGAGGGGTGTAGATGCATGTACATGTCATCCGTAGCGTTCCACCTGGTTAGCAGAATATTGCAAAAGGCAGACAAGTTATCTCGAGACTTTTCGTTTTAAAGCATACAAAACAGCAGCATTTGCTTAGATAGAACAGGGTGCAGAAATTGACCTTACTTCCTTTACCTTGCCGCTCTTCATCACAGATCATCCAGAGCGCCAAAAGTCAGCGAGTTTTTTATGTGTCTCTTCTCTATAACGTAATAATAGAAGTGCAAAGGAAATGAAATGAAAAGGCCCAGTGATTGGTGAGGTAGGCAACATAATATGTGTCAGGATGGTAAGGCCCTGAATCTGTCCTGAGCCCGTGACAATATGCCAATATGGCATTTGCCATAAAAAGCACCCGCGAGCATTTTGTCCTGTCCATATGTACGCAGAGCGACTGACGTGAATCTGAGCACATGCTCTGGCAGCTTATTACCTCATCTTCGGTTAAAATCAATTTGTTTTGTCATAATAATTAGATGCCCTTGGTAATTAAAAACAGTGTGTATGGACGTTTGCTCAGTCCATTCCCTCTGGGAAAATGCATAATGCGAGCAGAGCATTAACACATTGCATAATACGTGCTGTGCAACAAAGGCGTCAATCTGTCCTTCAACCTCGTCGTCCTTTTTTGTGAACCTTGCCAGCCCCTTCTTTCTGCCACTTCTCCATCAAATGGAGAGAAAGGGTACATACATCAGCACGCATGTTGTGTGACAAACAACACCTCACCTCCTTCTCCTTCGCTGTCCTCTTCACCGCCCCCTTCCTCCGCTCGTATCTTTGCAACATCTTGCTTGCTCAAGTCAAACGCACTGCCACCAATCTTGTTGTCCTTTCCGTACAGCTTGCTGCATTGGTTGCGATCAAGTCAAACGCACCACTCATAGACACACCTTCAGCACTGTTGGCAGCAAATGAGCAAATGGGACATCGTAAGCTCTCAGGTTGGGCCTCAGCTGGAAATTTTGCATCAGATGGAGTCATAGAGCGCTCACCGATTGTCAAATGCACATACCGACTGAGTCTTGCACAAGGTATTGCTTCCAAAAGTGTCCTATGTGAAAAGGGGTACACAAAGGCAAACTTACGTGTAGTCTTTTAACAGTGTAGGAAAGTCGTAGTAGTCTGGATTGCTCTTCTCGTTTGATACCTGAGGGCGCAAGTATGGGACAGCATTTGATGTGTTGCACAGCGCACGACTCGCGCACAAAAAAATGGCTAATGCCAACATGCCGGATGTGTTGCACAGCGCACGACTCACGCACATAAAAAATGCCGGATGCCAACACTGCAGCATTTGCCAGTCCCTGCCTCAAGCGGCAAGTCATTTGAATGTGCAGTTCATGAAGTAGATCTGGCACACAGTGCAGATAGCAGAGTTATTGAAGGACAACCTAGGTCCACTCCCACCTACAAATTACTGTATTTGCTCCTGTCTACTCACAGTGTACTCCTTGTCGTTCACGAGGGCTTGCAACGCTAAATGGCCGTTGCTCACAAGGTTGCCGTCTTGTAGTTGGCTGAATAGCTTCGCAGCCTTCTCAAGCACAAACCTGCGTTGACCATGCGTGCATGTGGCTATATGCGTGACGTGCGCTTAAGAACGTGAATATAAATAAGCCCCTGTATTGGACTAGTAGGCAAGAGCTGATGCCCACGTCTTAAGCTTGTAACCATAATCGACTCAATAAGTAAATAAACAGAAAACACTGTCCTTTACAGGTGCATTTCAATCAAACAACTTCTTGCATGCACGCATTGTTTGCACACACACTCCAGGATTTTATGTACGCACTTGAAATTGACAGCCTCTTTTAGCTGAGCAAGGCCTGTACGCACTGTGTGCACCCACGCACTGGACAGAAGCTTGATGAGAGCGTTGGCACGCTCTCCGTCATCCATAGCTGCGTATTAGTAAAGTGCGAGAGAGCACAAGCTTGATCGCACGCCAGTGCCCGTGTCATTTGCCACTGCCACAGAGTGAGCTGGCATGGCTTGATGTGAAAGCAACAGTTGCAATGTTTAGCAGCCAGCAGTGCAAGAGGTGATGATGAGCCATCTCTCTGCACGACACTTTGAAACCCCCACACTCCACTCACTCGTGAATCTCCCGCCTTCCTTTCCACAAAAGAAAGTAAAGCCCTCCAGAACGTTGAAGGCCCCGCTGCACCAGAGTCACAGATTGACAAATGTGGGGCTGTTTATTATTTGGTTTTCCGTTTGTAAGGTCAGCAGGAAGCACACGTCATAAAGCTCATGAAACACGCATACCTATAGTCCGCAGCAGCCACTTTGGTTGACACCTGCAGTCAAGACATAGGACAGACAATTAATCACAAGGTACACCCTTTTGGATTGAAATTGCTAGCACTCTTGCTTACCGTGTTAAGCGTATTCTCAACTACTTCGGCACTGCCATCTGGAGTAAGAACAGGGCAGACAACAAGGTTGGTCTTAAGCAAGCGAATTATAAGTATGCAGCATGCATGCGAACAAGAAGAGTTCCTTGAACGTAACACAAAATGGGTGCTGTACGTAATGGTTGTGCATCCATGCCATGCAAAAAAACAACAAGCACTTAGCCATCATCAGGGAATGCAACTCACAGGCAAAGTAATCGTTGTACAGGTAAACACCAAATGCATCAGGATCACGCTTGTTGTGTTCATCAGCAAGGCCCTCAGCATAGGCCTTGGCCTGCTGCGTGAAAGACGTTGCCGGGGCGGAGGGAGTGCTCTTTTTCTTCGCCATGGCGACTGCTCTTACGCGCCGTCTATTTCCACGAAATCAGGTAGCTATCTATGGCGAATCACCGGGAATTTCAGTTTCGTTGACAATGACGCCCGCTGAATTGCCAACCGCCCAACTGCCAAATTGTCAGAGAGCACCTTGAAATACAATTCAATTCCATTTCATATGCTGCATTGCAGCATTCAAGTGCATGCCGGTCTACATGGTACAATGTTTTTTGTTCAAACTGATGTTCCCCTCCGAGCCTACTTGCGTATCAACTGAAACAAAACACGTGTTTTTGAATCGACCCCAATGGCTCAAATATCACACTTAAATATGGAGATCAGCATTATTTATCGATAGTTTCCGAGGTACTTTCAAAACATGGGCACCAAACAGGTTTGCAATAGCCTTTTTGGCATTTGGATTGATGTTGGTAATGATTTTACAACCCTTATTTCCAGTTTTTCCAATTATTCTGCATAGCAGGCACATCTAGCAGCCTACTTGTTGTACGTCGTAGAAGGTGCTCAGCCTAACGATTAAATGGAACCGCCTAAAAATTAATTTCCAGAGTAATAAGGGAGGGGATATTTAGCCTTGTCGCAGCCAAAGTAATAAGACGAGATAGACACGCACACAAGTATAGGTATACTTCATATGAGCATAGCTATAGAGCGCACAGACATGGAGACAGAGAACTGAACAAAGCATAAGGGAGTACAATGAAGCAAAGATTGCACTCCTCTGCTGGAAATTTTTCCACCTTAAAAGCCTTTCTTGATCCGAGGCGCCACAAATTATTATAGATCAGAAAAGAAAGAACAATTCGCTGATTTATCTACACCATATCAAAATACGACCCTTAGTTGATTTATTTGCAGAGCCTTCATAAGCTTTGCAGTCACGGTGATTTGACACTGTCTTGTAGGACAACATGGCACGCTGCCAGATCAGCTGTCTCTTTCACAGCTTCACATATCGGTGTACAGCTAAGCTTTCATGGAAGTAAAGCAGCTAGGGTGATGGGAGTGCAATAAAAAGTGCTGGAGGGAGCGGGGATGCAGCAGCTGCCGACAAGCAATTATATCAGCCCTCACAGCAGCAGCCACCAGGAACAACCATGCTTTGGGGAAGCAGCCACGAGGCACGTGGCAAGCGCACATTGCAATTGTTTATGAGCCACCTATACCTCAACTCAAATCTCAGTGAGCGTGGCTTTCAAGCTATTCCAGCTGCAGCTCTGAAGCACACTGATTTTGGCACGCTCGGAGCACTCCCGGATGGAGGAGTGATTACTGAAAAGAAAAATGCAGATAGTGTAAACACTACCGGCGTGGATAAGGAAAGGGTATTGCTTTGTGTTCCGCACCGCCCAGTGGATGCAGAGACACAACATCCCACCTGGAAAATGAAATAAGATAGGCTTTTCAGTGGGAATGAGGTGGCTGGAATGCAGAAGCCGTAACCACCAGGAGTATTGCTTGGATATTTTGGGGGGTTGTGTTCAATGTCTCGTCTCATCTGTATGATTTTTGTTGTGGATCTGATTGCATGTAAGCTTATATTTTTTATGAGTGCTGTGGCATGTAGACCAGCAACTTCAAGGCTGTGGAGTGGGTCCTTGTTTAGCTGCTGTAAATGGTTCCTGCTGCTCTTAACAGATTGGTGTCAAGGGTTTTGCGGTGTCAAATTATTCGTGATTACTGAACACTGAACTGATTTGATCATTTGTATGCTTTTGGCATGTATAAAAAAATTGAAACAGGAGAGATGAGTAGACGTGCTGAGTCTTATACTTTGCAGTGACCGTAAATTGATCTGACAGGGCAGTAGTTGAATTGCACAAAGAGCTTTATCGTTAAGCATTAAAATATATAGCAGATGATGTGGCATTATGCCGAGAGTTTAAACACATATTTATGAGCAGTCTGCGAGGCTCAAAAAAGTCCCAAAGTTTGATTGTCTCCAGGGCCATGATGATCCGCTTCTAGTACCAGAGAAGGATATGCTGATATTACAGGCCGTGAGCTTCCAAGCATAAGAAGAAAAGTTTGAGCCACCACTCATTTCCTTTCTCAGACACCCAGTTCTTATGGGGAGTATCGTGGCAGTGCCAACAAGTACTATGGAGGCCCGTGACTTTTGACCACCTGTATTTGTACGGTCTAGTTCCTCGTTGAAAAACAACCGTGTGTTCCTTTTGTTGGCAAATTTTTGGTGACGAAGATGTCACGCCCAATCAGTGGCAGCGACAAAGAAAGCGACAAGCAATGACTGCTTGTTGGTTGTCAGTTGAGAGTTTGTATGTCGTGTGCAATAAACTGGATGTGTTAGTGCTATTGATAACCTTTACTTTCTGGATATGGCGATTTTGGTAATTAACAGCTATCAATAATGGTTTAAGCCAGCAGGGTCGAGTCTATCTCAAGCAAAAGCTTTGAACTACAATTCTTACTGACTATTCTCCTTCGATCCCCTCTCTTTCTCTGCTGTTTCTCTAATCCAATTGCAACTTGCCTAGCACACTGACATATACTATACCACACACACACTGTAGTCGGCTGCCGCGCCTTTCTTCCCCAGGGCTGGGAGGTTTGCTCAACCATCTGGCTGAGCATTGAGTAGTCTACTGAGCTAATTAAATACCGCAATAGCAAAACCAGAAAATGCTATCTTCAATTAACCGGCTTCCCCAGCTTCTTGAACGAGGCTAGGCAAAACAACCTCAACTGAAACACTAACTATAGTACTAGCTAACCAAATCACTCGAATCATCACTGCCACCAATTGGGCGTGACACACAACCAAAGTATAAAAAACTAATTTGTGGCGCCTTTGGACAAAGGTAGTTACCATGGCATCCAGCAGAGGAGTGAGCTATTATTATGTTGCTATAGTCAGTTACATATATCCATGCTTGGGTGATCTTCGCTCGTACTCGTGAGCGTGTGTCAATCTCTGTTAGTGCTACTCATCTCTGGTGGCTGCCAACTGCTTTCTGCTTTCCCTTACCGGAGCTTGACCGTTTATCGTGTTGCACGTTAATGTACTAGACGAAAGAAAACACGGTACAGGGTCTCTGAAATGACTGTGAATATTTTGACACGGATAAAGTGCATAGTGTATTAAAGTGAAGCGCGGTGGAGGAGCTTTACTTCACTCGGTACCAAAGTGGCTCCTGTTCCTTAATTAATGTGGGGAGTGGCTTTCACTGCCTGCGTAGTTTTTTCTTTTTTCTTTTGCTTTAGTGAAAGAAACTCATGTGCGTGGCTGGCCAAAAAAAAAATTTGATGGTGCAAAATTGGTGTTGTCCTATGTGAAGCTCCTAATCCTCGTTCACTTCTTCTTTATTCATTTTGTGATGGTACTCCCAAATGATGATTTCTCCTCTTTAAGTTATTGCGGTTGATTGATCCTGGCAGATGCTTGCATTTTTACCTGTTTCACTGCAGCTCCCATCCTAGCAGCCGTGTCCCCCGATTTGCTCTAGCTCTAGGTTGGTCTGTTTTCCCCTGCTCTCGGTTCTTAGTAGAACATCCTGTTTCTTATTGTCTAGGCCTTTAAATCATCATCCTTTCTTGTATCCCCACTTTTGGTTCTTAGCGTTCCTTAGAATTATGTTAGAGTGCCTCGAGGCTGTACAGCTAGACGTGCCACCAACCTGGAAGTACACGTTTTGCCCTTCTTGCCATTATAACCTGGTTGCCCCCCCTACTTTCTTCTATTTCTTCCAGCCTGCCTCTCTTGCTTCCTTTTTATTTTTTATTTTCGGTTCGTTTCATCCTCATAGTAGGGAGTTTGCTATCTCCCCCTGACCATGCAAGCTATTGCTTCCCATGCAAGAGTTTACTGCAGATTTGAAGCATAGAGTGAGAGGTACTTGGAGAGACGCTGAGTTGGTGGACATAAGAAAAAAGGGAAGGTATTGCAAACTTAGTTATGGCAGAGCGAAAGAGGAATCTGTAGGGGCTCGCCCCAAAATAAAAAAAGCTCCTTCAGTTGCAGAGCCTCTCTGAACCAGTGGAGCTCAATTAATGAGAGCCTCTGTAAGCCTCATTTCCAAAACTGTCAAAAGACGAAGTACATGTCATGACGAAGCATGGTACCAGCTTAAGCATGGATTTTAAGAGAGCCATCTAAACTGGCCAAACAACCAAATAACCGTATAACCGTTGCTCACATTATAAATCCCAGGAAAAATCACACGATTCCTCCATGCCACTGATTTAGCATGACATACATATGAAATATCCAGATAGACACATTGTGTACAGCATCAGGGAGCAGCCACCTCGCCCTCCTTCTTGAGCATCAGCGTGTTGTGCATCCGCCACACCATGTTATTCCTCCCCAGTGTGGTGTCTCTCTCCAGGGCAGTCAGCATGTCTTCAATTGTCAATGTGGGCATGACGTCCTCACCAGCTATGTCATCATTGGGGGCTCTTGCACCGCTGCTTCCTGCAGCAGGGACTTTACTCAGGGGGCCCCTGAGCAGGAGGGAAGGGCCCAAGGGGCGTACCAACTGGTCTGGGGGCGGTATACCCACTTGGTTCTCACCTGCAAGAAAAAATGGAAAGCATGGTACTTTGTCAAGGTTGCTTCAAATATACAATCGGGAGCATGCTGCAGTGCTCACACCGCGAAGCATTCCAACCTCCAATTATGCCTGCAAACCATCATGAAAGTGACATGCAAGAGTTGGTGTGGTAGGGAGAGAGAATGTAGTAAACCAAGGTATAACAAGAAGGATTAAAAGTGCGTTGTGCATGAGCAGCTGCCTCTACAAAGGATCAATACCTTCTGTTGTTAAGATTTTGCAACACCAAGACTTAAGCGCCAGCTTTGCGGGACCAAAATGTGGGCAGTGGTATTGCCACCGCACATCTTACACAATGCCGTTGTTATATTGGGGCGCCCTCCCTTGAACCCCTTTGTGTAAATCGTAAATATGCTTGAGAAGAAAAGAAAGGAAAGAAAGATGCAGCAGTGAGAACCACTCCCTTTTTAAATACAAGTCTGCTTGACTGCGCCTGGTTTAGAAGCGAGAACAACAAACTCTAGGTGCTGGTCACCAAGTGTGCAGTCATTCGGCATGCTCAGTAAATGCCTCAACAATGTTCATAATCTTATATGGAACACACAGGGATGATGTCATACGGTCATTCGCTACGTTCAATACGGTAAAATAAGCGTTAAATACGGAATACGCGTATAATACGACCGCATTTTAAGGCAATTTTGGGAGTGCCGATTTTTGACCCAAAATGGACCCAATTCGCCCTAAAATCAACCAAAACGTTCCCAATTCTTTTCCAATATATTGTATGTTACTAATATATTACATGATAGCATTGGACGCTCACTGAAAGGCCGTTGTCGGGGCAGAAATTGCCTTAAAAGGCCCCAAAACGGCAAAAACGACAAATGTTGCAATCGTATAATACGGCCCAATTTGTACAATACGGTAAAATACGCGTTTAATACAATACAGCGTATTACACGAATACGCCATATGACACATCCCTGGTGCAGTCAGTCGGCAAGCTCAGTGATTGCCTCAACAAAGCTCATAATCTTATATGTAACACATAACACATTGCTATGCCAACACACTTTTTTACAACAAGAGAGCAGAGACACAACCCATAGAGGTCAGCCAAATAGGAAATGCATAGGGTTGGCCCAGAACCATATATATACGGTGTATATACGGTATTTTTGCAGGGAAATCACCAAATATACGGTCATATACGGTAAATATATACGGTTCTGGCCAACCCTAGAAATGCATGGTGAATAACTATGAACTATATTATATGACCGTATGTATGGTGGTTTCCCTGCTGAAAACACCGTATGTACACCGTATATACCTATAAATGTATGGTTCTGGCCAAACCTATGAATAACCGCCGCAGACTAAAAACTCCTTTACCTTGAACCCCAAGTGCACTTGACGAGGCATCACCGGTTGACGAGGCCTTGACCAGCAGCGGGCGGCTGCGCTTGAACGGCAACAAGGATTGCCCAGCTGGCGGCTGATGTTGCTGCCCTTGTTGATGCCCCTGGCCCTGCTGCGATGCTGCTGCTGTTGGGGGGTGGGAGGAAGCAGGCCCCCCTCCACTGCCTGATGATGCATGGGTCTGACCTATGGCCTCTTCTTGCTGTTGCTGTTGCTGTTGCTGTTGCTGCTGCTGCTGCTGCTGTTGGCTGGGTTGGAAGTGGGAGAGCGTGCGGTCTCTGTTGGCCAAGCGCTCAAGGCGTCGCTGCACGTCTCGGCCCCGTGGCTCGGCTTCAGGGAGGCGCCTGAAGAGGTGCGCAACGAGGGAGGCAATGTGTGTGTTTGTGTGTGTATGCTGCGGTGTTTGTTTGTGTACTTTATGCCAGACTTCTAGCATTATAGTAGCAGCAGTGTGATCAAAGTTACCATGTGAACGTCAAATTTTTTATACTGCCACATTTTCACACCCAAACGCACAACCACACTGCCACATCTGCAAATCCGCACCTAATTCTTACCCCTCAACTTTGCTTTGTCGCTGCACGTCACCCCAAAGCAAATAACAACACATCACCCCACATTTGAATGCACACCAACAAAACTACATACATCAAAACACACACACCTGGCAGGGTCCGTGCGCTGTCCTGCCACTTTGGCGGTGGCCATCAGCAGGCGTGATAAATGGGCCTCTACCGTGAGAGCCAGCAGCACACTGCAGCTGGGGTCAAATCCCTGTGCGCAAAATAGTGAGTGGGAGCGGAGCAGAAATCAAGCTCAAGTCCTGCCTTCCTTGGGAGTGGCATCCACCACGGCAAGCACCGGCCTTTTCGTGATGACCTCTAAAACGCAGGGACAATAGACTTAAGAGTGCACGTGCACAAGAGACCTCTATAATGCACAAGGTACCTGCATCTTGAGGGGCTCTGCCCCTGAGATGAGTTGAAGGGCTAGCTTTGTAGACAGGGAGGGAGTGAACCAGTAAATGGGTTTGAATGCTGCTATTTATTACTTGAATGCTACAGTTTATTATTTGAATGCCGCTGTTTACAAGGCCACGCCAGACTGAAAGCTGGCGTCGTTGCAACACCTGGGCTATGCCAATACACACAATGTTCGGCGGGGGAATAGCATGAACATGCTACAGTTTATTATTTGAATGCCACTGTTTACAAGGCCACGCCAGACTGAAAGCTGGCGTCGTTGCAACACCTGGGCTATGCCATTACACGCAAGGTTCGGCGGGGGAATAGCATGAACATTCGCCTGAAGTCGAGCAAAATAACATATCAGCAATCAAACAGCAGGGACTGCTCATAAATAAAGGGGTAAATCCGAGCCGATGGAGCTGACACGTGAATGCATCAAACAAATCGCTGTGGGTACTACTACCCATACATTTCGCTGGGTATGTGCCACTACCAGCCCAGACGGCTGTCATTTCTATTTCATGTCACCCATATTACTTGAACAAAAGGCTACACAGTACACGAGCTAAATCCGGCCTGAGACCTCAAGAAAAATTCCTGCTCTTTGCTTGCTAGTAGCCAGACTCACCATTCCTGTTTGATAAAACGAACCTGCACATTTTTAGAAGTGTTTCATGTGTTCTTTCTTACTACCCTGGACCATTATTTGTCAAAAATTGATTAGATTCGTTTTAGGAACGGAATTTGGCCGGGAATGGTGGGTCTGACTAGTAGCTGCAGCGCTGTTGGCGCAAGGCAGGAGGACCCTGGAAATACGTA
>Ga0307966_1003940_pt1 | contig 11080 bp, 8 predicted proteins | sample OrgLakmetagen646_FD_203141 | JGI IMG/M metagenome (GOLD analysis project Ga0307966, IMG submission 203141) | Saline water microbial communities from Organic Lake, Antarctica - #646 | ecosystem: Environmental > Aquatic > Non-marine Saline and Alkaline > Saline | place: Antarctica: Organic Lake... | reverse complement strand
GCTAGCAGTTTTTTATTATTTTAATCTCATCTTATAATCTGGTCTTTTATTAATTTTTAAAACCACCAAATGCATAGCAATTGGTGGTAATCTTGTGCTTAATTTTAATAAGACATATTAAAATTATTTACATTCGTAATACATTGAAAGCCAATTAGAACCAGCACCTTGATAATAAGTTAAGTATATAGCTTTTTCGTCTATTAAACAACTATTATTAGGAGTTGGCTCAGGCCCACCTAAACCAGATTGTAAGAAAGAGCAGTCAGGTCCTGGAATAGAAGATACAGTTGAACAGATATAATCAGCTTCACTATTTGGGAAAAAAGCTTGATTATACCCCACCATAGTCCAATTTCCATATATCACTTTAGTTCCTGTCGCTATTCTTGTTTCTGTTCTTGGTCTAGTTCTGGTTTCTCTATCTGAATCTACAACCTGACCATTGATCACAAAATACTTGAACCTTTCTCTGTAGTCAGTGCAGTTTCTCGTTTTATCATAAGAAACCCCTTGGTCAACTGCGCTTTCTAAAGGACCCCATGACCCACAGGTTGTGTTGTAAATTGTCCAGTCTGACCAACTACTTCCGCCACCGCCAAGTGAGCCACTCACTTGAACAGTTTGAGTTTGGTTCGTGTTGATTGTTCTGCTTGTGCTATGTGAACCACCTATGTTATATGAGTAAGTTGCAGTTTGATTTTGTGAACAACTGCGTGATTGAGTGAAGTTGCTCGACTGTCCATTTATAGCTGGAGACCATGCCCCACAAGAGTAAGCAGAGCCACTATTAACCCAACCACTTGAAGTAACAACAACTGACCTGTTATCCGCAAGATTTAAATTACGTGACTGGGTTGAAGTGCTAACCACACGAATGGCATTAGTACTTTGATTTTGCTCTCTTTGAGAAACACTTCTCTGTTGAGCCTGAGTATAAGGACGCGACTGACTGAAACCACTTGTTTGGGTGCTCGCTGCCGGTGTCCAAGAACCCGTGTAGTTTTTACCACCTATATTTGTCCAGTTTCCGTAGGCTGGACCTATTGGAAGCCAAACAATGCTTGTATTAGTGCCTGTCGCTTGCCTTGACTCTTCTACTGATATATCACGAGTCGTGGACATGGAGCCAATAGAACTGCCACTTGCAGTGTAAGTGTAAGTTTTACCTTGCTTTTGCATACAATCACGAGTTTGGGTGAAGTTAACACCTTGAGCAATTGTGCTTTCTGCTGGACTCCAAGCGTTGCATCCAAAGACAGGTCCTGTATTCTGCCATGGGGTGCTTGTCACCACTACTGGGCGAGTTTCCTGTCCCGTTAACGTTTGATTTTCCGTTGTGCTACTCAAAACTCTAATAGCATTGGTTAATTGATTTTGCTCACGCACTTCTACCGTTCTTTCTTGCTCTTGTGTGTAAGGGCGAGTCTGGTTGAAATTAGACGTTTGGTTCGTAGGGGCTGGACCCCAAGCTCCGGTGTAGCTTCTTCCACCGTCATTAATCCAAGTTGAAGTTGAGTTTGAAATGCCAACCCATAATGCTCCTGTACCTTCTGCTTGACGCTCCTCTTCAACAGTGACAACTTGAGTATCAGTGAAGCTTCCGCCTACGTCATAAGTGTATGTGTTTTCTTGAGTTTGCGAGCAAGTGCGGGTTTGTTCGAACATTTCTGTTTCATAAAAACCACTTGTTGATGGTGTCCAGTTCGTGCAATCATAAACACTTCCACTATCAACCCAACCACCCGATGTATTTGTTACATTTACATCTCTATTTTCCTGACCCGTTAACACCCTGTCCTCTGTTGTCACATTAGTAACACGAATATCACCAGTGAAACTATCTTGCTCACGCTCTGACTTCTCACGAGTTTGACCCTGTTCATAATTTGCACTTTGATTGAAGTTTGTTGTTTGATTATCAACTTCTGGCGTCCAAGGACTTACATAGTTTCTTCCACCGTCATTAACCCAATCGGTAAATAAAGGCGCTATCGGTTGCCAATCAACCGGTACACTATCAGGATCCAGTGGGTCGGTTCCCCATTGTTCTTCATATTCATCGTCATAACCGTCACCGTCTTTATCAGTGATTAAACCCTTACATTCCTTAACCAAGGCGTTGTTGTCAATGCTATAATCGTTACAGTAAAGCGTCCAATCCAGAGCCGCATATGTTGCGTTAACATTTGGGTTAACAATGTACATCAGTTCGATTGGCTCTACATCTTCAATGTGGTTTTGAGCGTCTATTATCATAACGATATTGCCCTTAAATACATCCAATGACATTATCTGTCCATTGTTATCCAAGCCATGATGAATACCATTCTCACCATCGTTACAGTCTTCAAGACTATCGTCTTTCATAAAACACAATGCAATATCGTTCTTATACGTTCCTATCACTGGAATTTCTTTCGAAACTTTGGTTTTTTCAATATATTGATTATAAACAGGAAAAGACACGAAAGCTATGATAGCAATAATAGCAATCACTGCCATCAAGCCTACCATGGAGAAACCTTTATTTAACTTCATATATAAACCTTTATTATTCTATATAAAATATTCTACTGTATATATTATATAAGTCAATTAAATACGAGTAAAATTATTTAAAAACTAGCTCATTCAACACTACGAAAATAGTCAGTTACGCTCATGTATTCTCCTATGATCAAAAAGTTGGTTCAAAGCAAAAAGCCATGTTGCTACAATCCCATCATCCAACCGCAGAGATTATTAAAGACTTGGACAGCACTTTAAATTTTAAGAAGAAATTTTACTTATAAAAAACTTTCTAAATAAAATATTTTGAAAAACTCTTTTAAGGACAGGTTGACCAAATTGGTTTCTTGGATTCGTCCCAAGAATCTGCATTTAGATCATAGTCTTCTATATCTTGAACTATTTGCACACTTGTGACACACCAATCGCTTAAATCTCTGTTAAAAATATTTGTATTTGCCCACGCTCTTTTATGGTAACGAATATTCTTAACATCCCAAGTTGTTATATCACCATTGAAGCTAGAAGCTCCATTAAAAATATCATTGATGCTGTCTAAGTCAGGTGAAAAAATCCAGTCATTTAAATCCTGATTAAAAGATGTTGCACCCATAAACATTTTGTCCAAATCAGTTACATTCGACATATCAAAATTATTTACAGGCTGATTAAAAGATATCGCATTCATAAACATATTACTTGTTTTCGAAACTTTACTTAAATCAATATTAATAACACTATTAAAAGCGGTTGCTCCACTTAAAAAACTACTTAACGATAAACCATTTTGTATGTTTGTAAGGTCAAAATTAATAGGTTTATTAAATGATGTATTTTCAAAAAATAATCTACTAGCCATAACCAAATCTCTGAATTCCCATATTGAAATATTTGAATTAAAATCACTACCTTGAAACATGCTTTGTATTCTCTCAGCGTTTCTCATATCCCAACTATTCAAAGGGTGATTGTAAGCCGAAATGCCAAACATTGCATTAAAATCTTTAACATTTGAAACGACCCAATTATTTAAAGGCTGATTAAAGGTTGTATTACAGGCAAACATTCTAGACATATCTCTTGCAGATCCCATATCCCACATTGAAATATCTGAATCAAAACCTTCAGGAACAAAAGGCAATATTATTGAAGATATAGAACCGGAATTAATACTACAAGAATTTCCTGAATTCCTCTGAGAAAAATCCACTATTTTCCCGGTGTAAACTTGATTAACGTCCCATTCTCTGCCATCGTAAAAATAAAGATTTCCAGAAACATTACCATCCAAAACCTTCATCAAATCTAACCTATTAACTACAAGGAGATCTGTTCCTTCATGATTACAAACTGTATTAATGTTCTGTTCAACACAAGGATGATTATTTTCGACATAGCCGGGATCAATTACTATATTTGGTATAAAATCAAAAAACTTAGTATCTGTTAATAACCTATATTCTGAAGTTGCCAGTGCAGGAAAAGAAAATAAAAATCCTATAATTAAATATGGTATCATTTTTTTATTTTTAAAACTCATTGTGGACCTAATCATTAATTTACTTTACTTATATATATCACTGTATGAAAAAGAAGTCAAGGTAATGAAATCCTCAAAAAAGAATTTTTATAGTATTATTACAAGAAAATTGTAGTTTTCTATAAAGTGCAATGGAATTCGAAACCTAATGAATCGATTCGAATATGGTTCGCGCATAATAGCAAAAATTGAAACCTTTTAGCCAGATTTGACGATCTGGTTTTTATTAATTTAAAAAAATACTGAACATAAAATATCATTAATAATATTTCTCAATAACCTCTTCTTATAGGAAAACGTTTCAAAGAACTTTTAAATTTGAGAAATCTTTGCCTGTTTTACGATAACATTCAATGCGCTCTCGCAAGGCCGCATTTGTACAAATTCTTCTACAAATGCAAAAATACTAAGCAGTGCTTCCTCTTTTTACAGCACTTGTGTATAATTTTTAAGTTATATTTCGTAATTTCATGAGGTTATCATGCTCTATTAAAAAAATAAAGGAAGTACAACACTTAGCCCCCACCAAAATTTACTTGGAAGGAGAATACAGCGCCAAAATTATTAAGAAGAAATTTTTTTGATGAAATTTAAAATAATGTTACAATGGAGAAAAAATTATGATTTTGAAAAATGACAATAAACCAATATTGCTCTATCACGGGACTAATAGAAAATTCACTAATCATTCAATTGATAAAAGCAGAACAGAATTAAATGATAGATTTCAAGGTGATTGGATTTGTTATACTCCTTCTGAAAATGTAGCTTGGAAATATGCCAATGCTGCAAGGAATCAATGTATAGATAAAGATTTTTTTTTGCAAGATACCGCTTCTTACTTAGATAAAAATTTTCCTGATAAAACATTAAATGATTTCTTAATAAAGTCTTTTGAAATTTTAATGAATAATTCTTTCGATAATTCTTGGGATATTATTTCTAATAAATATTCTGAAATTTTTGGTATCAATATAGAAAAAGCAACGAAACATTTTTTTGACCGTCTTCGTACTTATGAAAGGCTAAACTCTGATTTTGATTTTAATGATTTTTATGATGTCTTAGAATATGTAGAATATAGCAAATACGGGTCTGTTGATGAAACTGATTCTGTTTTAAATATGTTTAGTACTAGCATCAAAGAAATCCCCGAACATGTCATTAATTTTTTGAAATCAAAAAACTTCGAACACACACTTCCAGAAACAAAAGTTATAAAGAGTTTTGTAGAGGCAAAAAACATTCTTGAAACCGAAAGCAGAGATAAAGCAAAAAAAGCTAAAAAAAATGGATATGATTTAGTAATTTATTCAGGCCCAGATTGCGTCGATGGTGTTGCTGAATATCTAATTGCTAACAATTCTCAGATTAAAATGGATTCAATGAAAATAGCGCACAAAAAAATAGAATATATTGACGAAAACGAAACAGAATGGTTTGAAAATGTTACTTATGAAAATATAGATTTAGATAAACAGCTAAAAAGTAAAAAAAGAATGCGGTTCTAAGTTTATAAATTGCACTCTTATTTAAATTAAGCGACTAGCCGAACCTTATTTCTCTGAGAAAAGTTACTTTTTTATCGAATATGCGTTATGAAATGTAAATTCATTTCAGCTTCAATTCCAAGCTCTCTTTTTACTGAAATTTTTGTGAGTTTCTTAGTCTCTTCTGAAACATCTACTAAAACAAAACTTTCTAAATTTTCGTTATTTAAAGATTTTTTAAGACAGTGACCAATATATATATATTTACCATCCATTCCATCGAAAATGCAATGCAATCCATTTGGATTCATTTCTTTATTAAAAGCAGAATCACAAAAACGCTCAAACATTTCAAAATCGTTGTACTTTTTACAGTCTAGTCTTGCACCATAAATCAAATACTGATTCATTTGAATACTCATTTTAATACTCCTTTTCCAATTTTATTTGATAAAATATCAATTAATTTATAGTAAGACATCCCTTCTTTTAAATAAAGTTGTTAAGTATTTAAATGATGGGTGGATTATACACGAGCACGATGTTGTTTCGACAGAACAGTCGATTCACAAATCTTATATTCTAAAAAAGAGAAACGAAAAATTTATAAAAAGTTAAATAACTCTAGCCTGACCGCAAGAATGTTTTTCGCCGCGTTTATATCGCGGTCGTGAGTGACGCCGCACTCACATTTCCATTCTCTTATTCCTTGACCTGCTCTACCTTTCGGACTGTTGGGGCTCAAAGAGCCACAACACGAACAAGTCTGCGTTCTTCATGAAACTCAAAAATTGAAGACTAATAGATAAAGAAGTTAAAGAAAAAATAAACCAAATTAAAAACCCTTTCTAATTCTATAAATAAAGTTCAAATTGAAACGACTGTTTTTAATTACCTGAATTTTTTTATTTAAATTCCAATATTTAAAAGGTAAGAAAAGAATAAAAAAGAGTGTTCTAAGACACTCTTAAACAATTGTGATTTTTTTTAATAACACTTGCAAAATAGCTACCTTTTGAATCTGTTTTCATGAATTCTTCATACGTCTTATTAGATACATCCTCATACAGATAAATGCCTCCATTTGACAACATTAAATACATATCTTGATTATTATATTTATAACCATAAATAAAAGAATGAGACATTTTAATAAAATCAGTAGGCAATTCTGGTTTTGAAATTAAACAATTTTCTATTTGAGACAAAATTTCTTCAGGAATTTTTGAATTATTAAAACCGCGAGATTCTTTTATGGCATATCTTGTAAACTGAATGCCATATATATTGGTTTGTTGTTTTCAAAAACAGAAATTACAGATGACTTACCGCTTCTTACTTCATCGCTATAAAACCCATTACCTATGCAGAAATTTAAATCTTCACCTAAATCAATCAAATCATGATGCATTTTTGGAACTCTTAAAACCATCGACCCCTCAGATATTTTGAGATTATCAAGCTTTAATACATCTTCTCTTTGATTTAAACAAAAATTACCAATACCTATCTTAAGTAATAACTTATTGGCGCTATCATGAATTTGAACTATTGATTTTGGTTTTTTAGGCAAATAGCTGAAATAATTTTTTTTATTTTCTTTTTCTAATTTCTTTATTCTATTAAACATTTCAAGTGTATCGTTAATGAATTCTGAATCTTCAAAAATTAAATCCAAAACTCTTTTTTCAGGGTATATTTTTAATAATTCGAAAACAAACTTTTTCGTTAATTTATTGTTCGCTTTAAAAAATCCAATTTCGTAATTATCTAATTTTGTAAAAAGCAAATCTTTGTTTATTTTAGAGGTAGAACTTAACGTTGAAATTTTATCAACCAAAATCCAATCAAATTTTTCATTGATAAAGATTTTATCAACAATTAATTTATTTGCTTTCTTGCTCGAAAAACCAAAAATTATTTTTGCGACATCTTCTACAGGAAAGTAATTGTATTTTTTTTGCAATCTCTTTATTTTTTCCAAGAGCAAAATCAGTGAATTAGGCATGTTACCAAAGTTCTCAGTCATGTGAAAATCAGAATTAAACTCTGCCATAAATACTCCACTTTATTTTTAAACACAGTCTATTATACACAAAATAACTTTTAAATTCAACTTGGTTTTATTATTTTTTTTGTATATAATTGATAAATAAATAAATAAATAAAGAACAGAAAAAACTATTCAAAGATTATATTGAATTCAAAAAATAAAGATGATAAACTAATAGCTATTCGAGACATGATTGCAGAATCAAGTGATTGGTATATTATCAATACTCACAAAGAAATCAAAGAAATTCCGACACTCATTCAAATCACGGCTTAGAAGAAATTTTCATGAAAAATTTAAAAACTTTATACCATTTATAATTAGAGATTAAATTTATGGCAAACATGAAATCTGTAAACAATGGGATTAAGAAAAACTTTCTTGGAGATATTAGAATTGAGGCCGTTCGAGGAAATGGATACATTTATTTTGATGGTGCAAACGGATTTGATAAGGTCGAATCCATAATGAGTAATCCAGCAAGCATAAGCACAGAGGATGCTATTCGACTGTGTATTAACAATATTGATTGTGCTATTGAAGCCGGTCTTGAAATTTCAGATTGAAAATTTATTTAAAATTGCTATTTTTTTGCAAAAATGCTATAATTTGGAAACACTAAAAAAAAAGACTTGAACCTGCAACCTTCTACCAAACTTAGCTATACACCTTCAATTTTCTTTCTTCTAATATAATCAGAGTGGTGGAACTCGAACCCACGACATCTCCCTTCCAAAAGGAGTAGGCTAGCCAACTGCCCCAACTCTGTTTCTATATGGCGGCGTCACGAGAGATTCGAACTCCCAGCGCACGATTTTGGAGATCGGCATGTTACCATTACAACAGTGACCCATAAAAATTTTTATTCGTCATAACAACTAAACTTCATTACGTAAAGTGCGCGAGCACTTTGAAAGATCCCTAGTTCTCTCCACTCCTCTCATGAGAAGGACGTTTTCTCGCCCGAGAGATCGAAGCAAGTTGTTATGCGAATAAAAACCAAAAAAGCCTTGAGTATATACCCAAGGCTTTTTTTAATATCTAAGACCTTGGGGCAATGAAGCCCCAAGATATAACTTGAAAACTACATTACATTATCGTATGTATATTGTGGCTGCCAAGTTAAATTTTTCATGTTGTCTCTCCTTTGTTTCTCATTGTGTAACGACATAATAACTGTTTCAAAACTCTGTGTCAACACTTTTTTTAAAATTATTTTTAATTTATTTCAATGACTTACGTTGTGGAGCAATAGTAGTAATTATGGGCTGTTGAATGTTTTCTACAAAATTCATGATTTAAACCTTTTAATAATTTATCTTATCTTATCTAGTGATAAATATAAGATATATCAGTATGAGATGCAATAATTAAATAAAAGATAATTTTTAAAACTAAAAAAAAGCTGAACATTAATTTAGTGTTCAGCTTTTTTTTATACTGTTTCTGTTTAAAACAAAATGTTTTTGTCTCGCCAATCGATTTTACGACCGTTGGTCAAAACTTTAAAATCAAACATATCTTTCCGTCTAATTTTAGATTTTTTACCATCTTTTCCATGAAAAACAATTCCTTCTGCGTTATTTTTTCTCATCCAATTATAAATTCCGTCATAGCTCATTTCCATGTTTTTGATAACATTGCCACCGTGTTTAACCAGAATATGTTTATCAATATCATGTGGGTTTCCTTGAATTTTTGGACCAATCAATTCGTAACTAACACCATTTTCCATATTTCCAGAAGCTTCTTTCAACGCTTCTCTAAACATTAAATCTTCATTACCATTTCCGACTGGAATCCAGTATGGATAATGCATAGTAATTTTATCAGGTTGATTCTCACACGCAATAGAACCTTCGGGAATATCTTTAAACATCCAATCCTCTGGAATAAAATTTTCTTTTAGTTTCTTTGCTTTGCGAATAAATTGTTTATTTAGCTTACGATTCCATCGTTTATAAAGCTGACCGTTTTCAAAGAATGCTGCCGTGCCGTCAAATTTAATAGTGGCTACAACATTTTTTTCTTCGAAGACCCATGCATTTTCAGGACGAATATGATTGGTAGCAAGTGCTTCATTGTTGTGATCAATAACAAAAACAGTTTTCATTTTTTTCATTTTAAAACTCCGTAATTTTGAGTGATTTTCGAATCCCGCCCATGATGCCGAAGAAATAATATAATAACAAAATTCAAATCAAAAAACAACCTTAGTTTATAATAATATTATTATTATATCCCATAAAAAAGCTAGAAAGCTTCGCCCAATGCGAGCGAGAATGAGTTATTTTTGACCTATATTTTTAGATTACACACGTTAATTTTTAAAAGAAAACTCTTATGATAGTTGATAATGCCGCGATGTAATTTTATAAAAACAAAACCGACCGTTTAAAAATAAACCTAAAGCAATTTTCCCAATTTTATAGTGAATCTTGACAAGAAGCGGCATGTTTTTGGAATTACTTAGTAAACTTCACAAATTTATTCGAAAAAGACATTGTCCTAATAAATCTCAATTTGAGAAACAGGGTGGAGAGTATCACTAACTTAATTGATAGGATTTAGGCAGAATTCATAGTTGTCATAATACGTTGTGCCAGAATAGTCATTACCATCATCCTCATATGAATTTGAATAGATTTCTTCGCCTCTAACGAATTGGTAATCTTTATCATTATAAGTTAGTATATCAGGGTAAGAACCACGGCAAGTACCACATTGCCATTCACTGTAAAAATGAATTCGACTTCCTTTGTAGTATACGACATGTTCGATTAGACCATAACTTCCCCAGCTATAGGAACGACTTTCTCGATGCCTCTCATAGTAAGTTTCCGGTGAGGCTTCTCCTTTTTTTGTATCACCACACAGTATAGTTGGCTCAGGAAAATCTATAATCTGGGAAGTTGAATAAATTCTATATTCAGAAAGTGCTAAAGGAGAAAAAGAAATAAATGTAGCTACTAGTAAAACAGTGTTTTAAATTTTTCATATTAATTATATTTATATTTATATTTTATTATAATAAGAATAACATTTGATTTTAAATTGTCAATAAAAATCCATAGATTTTTTATATTAATGTTGAGGTTAGTAATAACGCTCAATGATTTCTTCATTTTCTCTTTTGTATTCAAAGAAATACTCTTTGTTGTTACGAGAAGATGAAATTTACGAAAAAGCAATATAATGAAGCAATACAGGCTTTAAAATGTAAATGCAGAGAAAGTGCTTAATAAAGACTATAAAGAAGGTTACACTTTGTTCGAAGGTGATATGTTAGAAAGATTATCTTGATAAAATCAAGAGAAAAACCCCTCACCCGATAGGGCATGGAGTATCACTAAGAAGGATATTTTTAATAAGGAAAAAATTAAATCCTCTTTTTTTAGATGGTTTTTTCACTTGATATTTTAGATAAACGACTTCTAAGAGATAAGAAATATCTTTCATTCACATCAATAGAGATTACACCGTATA
>Ga0307966_1003936_pt1 | contig 11088 bp, 10 predicted proteins | sample OrgLakmetagen646_FD_203141 | JGI IMG/M metagenome (GOLD analysis project Ga0307966, IMG submission 203141) | Saline water microbial communities from Organic Lake, Antarctica - #646 | ecosystem: Environmental > Aquatic > Non-marine Saline and Alkaline > Saline | place: Antarctica: Organic Lake... | reverse complement strand
ATTTTCGAGTTGCAAATGGAAAGACTTGATTGTCATCGAGCCTTATCATGAGAACACAACTTTTTTAAAGAAAAGTACATTTCAGCCAACTATGATAACATGTAACAACATGGATGATATTTTACATTTGAAATACTTTCTAACTACAAGAGTATTTCATCATGGTTTTGTTACAAATAATATAAATTGTTGTTAGATCATTAAGATTTTTACAACGATCACTATTTTAAAAATTTTATTTGAAAATTGAAAATCATTATTTAAAAAATGATTTATAAGATAAATTGATTTTCTGAATTCGTATCTTATACAGAACTAACATAGAAACCGTAACCTGACTGAAATCCCGTGTATCGAGTTGATTATTCAGATTTAGTAGATGCCCTCTTGGATGGAGATGAAGAAAGCTCTAACAGGCTACTCAGAGAGGTGATGCCACGCCTGATTGATTACCTTCAGGTAGTAATGAGTGCAACTCGTCAGGAAGCAGAGGAATGTGCCCATCAGGCATTTGCAGACGTTTTTGAAAGAATTCGTAAAGGAAAAATCAAAGAGAGTAAGTATATTTTTAGCTATTTGATCACTACGTCGAGGAATCAGTTCATTCATCACAAGAAAACACAGCACAGGTTCGACATGGACCCCGACGAAGGAATTCATCAAGTAGAGCCGGCCGATCAGATTAAATCACTAATTGAAGAAGAGAGAATGGCTATTTTGGAAAGTTGTATGGAGCAGCTTGATCCAGATGATAGAAAGCTTATCAGCTACATGCTTGCTAATCCAGACGCAACAACGAAACAAATCAGCAACAAGTTTGGGCTTAGCGGGGCAAATGTAAGAACTAAAAAATCAAGACTAACTCATCGTTTGCACCACTGTTTTAAGCGCAAGATGTCCAGTTAGAACTGCAATCGGTAGCTTATTCCGGTTGGTTGTATAGAAACATCGTTAAGTGCGTTCAGGAGACTGTTGTTTTGTTTTCGGCTCGCAATAAACATAATCAGGTCGAATGTGAACAGGAATGCTCCCTGCAGAATCAGTGACTGTCCGTAGCCTGTTAACCGGTCACTCTCCTTTCTAAGCCCACGCTCCCACAAATAAGCTCCCGTAGCCATATATCCGATATCAATTCCTGCATTGAACAGAAGTATGTTTTCGAATGCTTGGTACTCTCGAATAGTTTCCGTCAGACTTAAGTCTGATCGGGTAGTTTGAGCACCAACGTAACCCAGCCCTGCAATCGCAAGGTTTACGCTGTTCCAGGCAAGATTGAACTGGTGAAAATATCGGACATTCCCGGTTGATTGTGTCATGCCAATTCCGCCCACAATCATGTTTACTGCAGCCCATCCTCCAAGCACCGCCATTCCACTCTGATTGAGCTGCAGGCGTTGGTCGTTAATTTTATGAAGATCAATGGTTGAGGTTTGAGCGGTTGTATATCCAAAACTGCTGATAATAATTGATGCCAGAATGGTTGTAAACTTAAACATGGTTTGTCTGATAAAATGATTGCAAATTATGCACGGTTTAGTTGAAAAACTTTACTGTCAGCTATAGGATAAATGAGCTCCGCATCTTTTTCGGGTAATAGATACAAGCCTGTAAATTCACCGAATGCGGGAAGTATAAATTGTTGGGTTTTTTGATAAAAACAGGGTAGCCTCAGCGACTGTCTACCTTTACCTTTAAGTTTAATACCCGGATGTACGTGTCCCGTGAATATGAACTCTGATGAGGGGAAAACTTTTTCGGACGAATCGTGGATAAATCGAAAATTATTTTCAATCAGTTCATCATAGACGTTAAGACGTACAGCGCTGTAGAAAGATGCGTGCAATGAATCATGGTTTCCTGCAATTAAGGTGATTTCGAGCTGGTTGTGTGCCGTGCGCCACTCCTCGAACTGAAACCATTCACGGTTAACATCACTGTGAAAAAGATCGCCAAGAATAAGGAGTCTGTCCGGCTGCTCCCGGTTTACAAGAGCATCCAAACGGCGCATATTGGCCTGATTGATCTGTTGGGGTGCGGCAATTCCTGATTTTCTGAAGTGGCCGGACTTACCGAGATGCAGATCGGTAACTATTAATGTACTCGTATCAAGCCAGTGCAGTGCACGTTCAGGTAGCAGTTTAAATGTGTGATCTAAAATCGTAATAGTCATGGCTATTATTCTATGATGCTTCCAGCTGTTGTTGCATTTTCTTAATACGGTCCGTCAGTTTTTCAGATGATAATCGCTCACGCAGCCGGTCTACATAAATAGGAAACGCAAACGGCGAAAACCGATCGATCTCTTTTACAACAACAGACTGTTTTTGGATTCTCTGCAGTGCCACACGCAGTCTTGCCTCATCAAGCTGGGTGCTCAGTACCTCATCATATGCTTGTTGTATGAGAAGGTGACCCGGTTCATACTCCATAAAAACATCAAAAAAGAGGCCCGATGACATCTGCAGGTGCTTCCCCTTTTTTTGATTTCCGGGAAATCCGGCAAATACAAGCCCTGCAATCTGGCTGATCCCACGAAATCGTCTTCTGGCAAGTTCGGCGTCGTTTACACTCCCCATTATATCGCGAATAAGATTCTCTTCAGAAAAGATGTCATTTTCAAGTGCCTCGGCTATGGGAATATCACGATCGCTGAGTAGTTCAAATCCATAATCATTCATCGCAATAGAGAATGTGATAGGCGTGATTTTAGATATCCTGTAGGCAATCAGGGCCGACATCCCCTCGTGGACGTATCTTCCTTCGAACGGGAAGAAGAAGCAGTGACAGCCTTCGTTCGACCAGGATTTCTCGATAAGAAATTGATTGGCGTTTGGCAGAATAGACCGTTTGCGCTGTATATCAAGAATCGGCTTTATAGTTTTCAGGTCGATAGAATCTGTAGCACCGTCATTAGCTTCTCTGAGCTTGTTTCTCAAGCGGTTACTCATATTTGATGATAGCGACATACGGCCGCCCATGTAGCTTGGAACCTTGCTGCTGGCACCTTTTGCACGCCTCACATACACGGTCATATCTTTGATCTTGACCAGCTCAAGGTTTCTCCCGGCAAACCAGAAGGTGTCGCCGGTATTAAGCTGAGAAATAAACCACTCTTCCACACGCCCCAGATTGCTTCCTTTTAAGTATCGGACCCTGAGCATTGAGTCACTGGCAATTGTGCCGATACTCATGCGATGACGGCGTGCTATTTTCATGTCAAAGACGCGCCATATGCCATCTTCATCAACTTCAACTTTATTATACTCGTCGTATCGGGTAAGAGACTGGCCACCGGTTTGAATGAAATTAAGAATCCAGTTCCATTCGTCAGGCTGCAATGTTTGATAGGCAAATGTATGTTTCAATTCGTCAAACAGGCTATCGGGCTCAAACCCTTCCGAAACAGCCAATGTTATCAGGTACTGGATGAGTACATCGAAGGGTTTCAGTATGGGATCCCTGTTTTCCATCTGCATATCTTTCACGGCATCCTTCAGGGCAGCTGCTTCTATAAGTTCAAGCGCGTGTGTTGGAACGAACCATATTGTACTGTCTGCGCCAGGCTGGTGTCCGCTCCGTCCTGCACGCTGCACAAACCGCGCAACACCCTTAGGGCTTCCGATCTGAATGACTGTATCTACAGGAGTGAAATCCACGCCGAGATCAAGACTGGACGTGCATACGACTATTTTGATGAGGCCACTGTGCAGAGATTCTTCTACCCAATCGCGAACGCTCCTATCAAGCGACCCGTGATGAAGGGCCATGGTTCCAGCAAGATAGGGGTTCGCTTCGAGCAACTGCTGAAACCAAATTTCAGACTGTGCCCTTGTATTTGTGAATATGAGCGTTGAGCCGCTTTTATCAAGAATAGGCAGAACTTTGGGAATCAGCTTTGTGCCGAGATGCCCGGACCACGGAAATGTTTCAACATCGTCGGGGAGAACAGAATGGACATGAATTTTCTTTGAGTGTTTGGCTCTCACAATTACTGGTTTCTCAGAGTCGGATTGAACCCCATGAAGCACGTCAGCTGCCTCCTCAAGATTACCGATCGTTGCCGATACCCCCCAAATATTGAGGTTTGGGTTCATCGCTCGAAGCCGGGAAATCCCCAGTTCTGTCTGAATACCGCGTTTAGAGCCGATCAGCTCATGCCATTCATCAACAACGATTGATGATAGTGATTTAAAGCGCTCTGGATACCCTTTCTGGGCGAGTAAAATGTGAAGACTTTCGGGCGTAGTGATTAAAACTTCAGGCATCTGGCGCTTCTGTTTTTGTTTCACCGATGATGGCACATCACCTGTACGGCGCTGAATCTGCCATGGGATATTCAGATCATCCACAACATCCTGCATATGCAGTTCCAGATCTTTTGCGAGAGCCCGAAGCGGCGTGATCCACAAAAGCTGGAGTCCATTTTTCTCTTTCTTTTGATAGGACTCCGGGTGTTTATCAATCCAGTTGATAAGCAGTGGCATGAAGAGTGCGAATGTTTTCCCGCTACCCGTAGGAGCATTCAGCAATCCTTTTTTATTATCAAGACAGTGCTGCCACACCGTCCGCTGCCAGTCGAACGGCAGCCAATGCCTGCTCTCAAACCACTGCTCAATTATGCGATGTCCGTCTGCCATAGAGTATCTGCCTTTTGCTGATTAGGAACACATATCTACCCCTCTATCGTTTGTGGGAAAAAATTTCTGAGAAGAATGGGTAAATTTTTTCAGAAAAGACTTGAAAATGCCTTGAAAAAGCATCAACATAGAAGCGCTTTTAGTACTTTAGTGAAACGAATTAAATTAAACAGATCAACATCATATGTGGCTCAACATAAAATCTTTCGATGAATACAAAGAAACCTATCAGCAGAGCGAAACGGATCGCCTGAAATTTTGGGAACATGAAGCCGGTACATTTTACTGGAGAAAAAGCTGGGACAAAGTTCACTCCGGTGGATTTGAAAAGGGGGATATTAAGTGGTTTGAAGGCGGAAAACTGAACATCACTGAAAACGCGCTGGACCGACACCTGAATACAATCGGTAACAAAACGGCATTTATTTTTGAGCCGAACCACCCCGATAGTTTTCGCCGGACAATCACTTACCGACAGTTGCACGAAGATGTATGCCGCTTTGCAAACGTGTTGGAAAGTAAAGGCGTGGAAAAAGGGGACAGGGTCTGTATTTATATGGCGATGACTCCGGAACTGATAATCGCTGCATTGGCATGCGCTCGCATCGGTGCGGTTCACTCCATTGTATTTGCAGGTTTTTCAGCACAGGCTTTGGGAGAGCGTATCAATGATTGTGATGCTAAAATGCTGATTACCAACGACGGACTCCGCAGGGGAGATAAGCACGTGCCGTTGAAAGATATTTCTGATAAAGCTCTTGAGAGCTGCCCAAATGTGGAAAGCGTGATTGTTTGCCAGAGAACCAACAGGGATATCGATTGGGTTGAAGGACGCGATGAGTGGTGGCACATGCTGATTCGAAATGCATCAAAAAAACACACGGCAGTTGAGATGGATGCCGAAGATCCGCTCTTTATTTTGTACACGTCAGGATCCACTGGTAAACCCAAGGGCGTCCTGCATACATGCGGCGGCTACATGGTGTATACAAGCTACACGTTTCGGAATGTGTTCCAGGTGGAGGAAGAGGATATTTACTGGTGTACGGCCGATGCCGGGTGGGTTACCGGTCACTCGTATATTATGTACGGACCGCTCTTTACCGGTGCTACCGGAATTATTTTCGAGGGAACGCCTACCTATCCCGATCCCGGCCGCTTGTGGGAAGTTGTTGAGAAATATAAAGTTACTCATTTCTATACGGCGCCAACGGCTATCCGTGCGCTTATGAGCTACGATATTGACTACGTGAAGAAGTACGACCTGAGTTCATTAAAAGTGCTCGGGAGCGTTGGAGAGCCCATTAATGAAGAGGCCTGGAACTGGTATCACGATAACATTGGTGGCGGTGAATGCCCCATTGTGGATACATGGTGGCAGACCGAAACGGGGGGCATTATGATCTCTCCTCTGGCCGGTATCACCCCAACCAAGCCTGGTTTTGCCACACTGCCATTACCGGGTGTAAGTCCTGTTTTGATGGATGAAGATGGAGAAGAGATAGAGGGCAACGGTGTAAATGGAAACCTCTGTATTAAACATCCGTGGCCGGGTATTGCCCGAACGGTGTGGGGTGATCATGAGCGGTATCTGAAAACCTACATGAGCGCTTATAAAGGCTATTATTTTACCGGAGACGGCTGCCGTCGCGATAAAGATGGATATTATCGGATAACAGGGCGCGTGGATGACGTGTTGAATGTGTCGGGTCACCGGCTTGGGACGGCTGAGATCGAAAATGCGATTGATGAGCACAAAAAGGTTATAGAAACAGCCATTGTGGGGTACCCGCACGATGTTAAAGGGCAGGGCGTGTTTGCATTTATGATCTGCGAAAAGCAGCCCGACGATCCCGAAGCATTTAAGAAAGAGATCCATGATCTTGTGACAAAGATTATAGGTCCCATCGCAAAGCCTGATAAAATTCAGGTGGTAACGGGGCTTCCGAAAACCCGATCCGGTAAGATCATGCGCCGTATTCTGCGCAAAATTGCCGCCGGTGACATAGATAACCTTGGCGATACGTCCACGCTTCTGGATCCGTCTGTTGTGGACGTAATAAAAGAGGGCACAGCCTATTAAACACCTCTTGCAAAGACCGGCCACACCATAGAGGGCCGGTCTTATTTCTTGATCCACCAATTACTCCATTAATTCAACCAAAATGGTTTAAAGATTAAGTTTTCAACTATATTGGTTGAAAGTGTATAAATTCAACTAAATTGGTTGAAAGACGCTATATCCAACCCTTTAAGTTCATTCTGGAATAGATATGGATCAATATATTGTACTGATAGGAGATCTTGTAGGTTCAAAAGACCTGAACAAAAGGAAGAGAGAAAATTGTCAATCTATCCTAAAAGGGATAATAGAGCGAATTAATAATGATAAATCGTCATCAATACGCTCCCCACTGACGATTACGCTGGGTGATGAATTCCAGGCCGTATATGATGATTTGTCAACTGTTCTAGAACACAGCTGGTCTGTTTTAGCCGCGCTGCACCCGGTGGGAGTTCGCTTTTCGATTGGTATAGGCCAGATCTACACGCCAATTAACAGTGAACAGGCACTGGGAATGGATGGCCCAGCATTTCATGTGGCGCGGGAGGGAATGGATCAACTGAAATCATCCGGCAGAATTTACAATGTGGAGATCGGGTCGCCTTCGGATCGAGCCGGAGAAATTGTATCTCTTGTGGATTTGGTCAATCACACCCTGCATTTTCTCTCAAATGAGCTGAAGCTTTGGAAGAAGACCCGGTTGCAGATTCTGGTGATGCATCAAAAAGGTGAACCGGTAAAAAATATTGCTGAGAAGCTTGATATATCTGAATCTGCTGTCTACAAAAATAGGGGGGAAGGGGATTTGGACCTTATCCTAAAACTGAAAGAGAGTATTGGAGAAAACATAAACCGAATCTTGTAGAGCATGAGTTTACTGGCGTTTTTTGGAACACTGAATTTTATCTTACTGTCTCGTCTATGGCTTACTTTTAAAGATAACGGTGCGGAGCTGAAAACTATCTTAAAGATGGGGCTGCTTCCACTTTTTTCACTGGCATTTGTTGAGATGGGTATGACCTGGTTTTTACTGCTTGGAACTTTGTTGATATCCCCCCTGGTGATGTATATGACAGAAAAAAGCAAAACAGGAATATATAGAAACCGGGCCTGGACATTACTGATTCACTTGATAGCACTAATCCTGATATTTGGCTTCTTTGCGGATTCGGGGCTGAATAATATGACAGCTGAGTTTATTCGCAATAATCCGTTATTCGGGCATAATGAGATGTTGGCGCTTCAAATCTACTTATTTGGCGGATTGTTGATAATGAATGAAATGAATATTGTGCTACGATACCTGATGTTCGCACTCAATTTGGCCCCCATTGGTAAGAAGAAGAATCAATCAAATATTACGGATCAACAGTAAAACACCGGGCGGGTGATTGGTATGCTCGAGCGGATATTTATCTACTCATTTGCAATTTCAGGGCAGTATACTGCTATTGGATTTATTCTTACGGCCAAAGGTGTTGTGCGGTATCATGAATTTGAAGATCGTGCATTTGCAGAATATGTGCTGATCGGCACATTGCTTTCGGCTCTGCAGGCGATGGCGGTTGCCCTGATAGTAAAAACACTTATTTGACGGCAAGTCAGGTTTGATTAGAATATGTCGGAAGGAGGACTTAAACAGTGAAGATCAACCCACCGGCAATCAGCAAAACGCTCAGGCAAAAAAGTGACAGCCGAAACCGGGTTTTTATGATTATGGGATGAAATAGGAGGCCGTATGTAAAAGTATATTGCTGTAGCCAGGTATAATAATGTTCCCGGTGTGATGCGCCCACAGCCATTGTCACGTGTCCGTGAAGGAGCGTAAGCATAAATGGCAGTGCGAAGATAATAGAGCCGGGGAACGAAATGATCTTCGGAACCATGAAAAATTCACATATAAAGAAGTAAGGCCATGCAAAAATTAATAAAATGGGTATTGAGAGTGCCCAATTGATGAAGCATATTCTCAGGTAATTTTTTTCGTTTAGCTCTGTACTTCCCATGAGGGCATGTGTGTACTGCGATTTTGCATCTATCGACAAAACTCTGTTTTAAGCTGCCTCGTTCAGAACTGCGTCCGAATCTCCCAAAGGTCCGGGAAAATGGGGTTATTCAGTGTTTTATGCAGATATTTTGCACCGTCAGAGCCACCGGTCCCTTTTTTGGTTCCGATGGTTCGCTCTACCATTTTGACATGTCGATACCGCCACTCCTGAAGTCCTTCATCATAATCGACAAAAAGCTCACAAAGCAACGCTATCTCAGGTTGGTGCTTCATGATGTCAACAAGAATCGTCTGGTTTTTGGGTGATGGTTCGTGGACCAACCCCTGCTCATTCACCCGTTCAGGGGTTTCAATTTTATATCCATGAGTCTTAAGATAGGTGCAAAAGCTCTCCCAAAGCGTGGCCTCTTTTTCCCGGTCTATCAGCTGCTGCTGAAGATCGGGTTGATCGCTATGAACATCAATAATATGGCTTGAGCGCATACCGCAAATAATCTCCATCTCCCGAAATTGGACGGATTGAAATCCGCTGGCTTGCTGCAAAAATCCCCGAAAGCTGTTGAACTCAAGAGGGGTCATAGTCTCAAGGATATCAATCTGTGATACCATTGTCTTCAAAATAGTAAGTATCCGGCGCATCGTTTTGGCAGCCGCCCAGGTATTTCCTCTTTCAAGGTCAGGCCGCAGCTTATCAAATTCATGCAGGATCTGCTTGAACCAAAGTTCGTAGCTTTGATGGATAATGATAAACAGCATCTCATCGTGCTCAACAGGGTCTGACTCGGGTTCCTGCAATTTCAGCAGTTTATCAATATTAAGGTAGTTCGTATAGGTTAAACTCATGCTGCTCCTTGGCTTTTCTTATCATTAAGTTGGAAAAGTACAAAATCAATTAACGAATTTTGATTCGAATCCGCCTAAATATTTCCTGTAGAACCATATTTCCATCTTGATTCTGGCTTGAGAATGTAAGATCGTACGTCAGAATATGTTATTGATTGAAATAAAGCGAACTGAACAGTATGGGCATCTTAATTGCAGACAGTGGCGGAACCAAAACAGATTGGGCATATCTGAGTGATAGCGGAAGAGACTTTTTCTCAGGCAGTGGATTGCACCCGGCGTATTTGACCGATGATCAGATTGCAAACGAAATTAAGGCCACCGTATCCGTAAATCCAAAGCAGGTCTATTTTTATGGGGCAGGATGCCACGGATCAGGTCCTGCCTCAAAAATCGAAAAAGCCATAAAGCAGGTATTTCCTGATGCCCTTGCCATAGTCAAAGATGATTTAACGGGTGTCGCACGCGCTCATTTGCAGCGATCCGACGGATTAATTGCCGCTCTTGGAACAGGATCAATTTGTGGGCGTTATGAAGCCGGAGAGATTTTGAAGCGATCAGCAGCCCTCGGGTACGCAATTGGAGATGAGGGCAGTGCAGCAGATCTCGGCCGAACAATTTTGAAGGCTTTTTTCCGGGAAACGCTGGATCACGAAACTACTAACATAGCAGCAAATCGATTGAATGCTGCTACCTACTCTGAATGGATGGATCAAATCTATAACAGTGATCGTCCAAACAGAGAACTGGCGGCGGTTGCGGGAATGGTATTTATAGATCCACTCACTAACCAGCTCCGGGAGATGATTTCCACCTGCTTTTTGAACTTTATTGATTCTCAGCTTAGTTCGCTCACCCCTGATCAGAACGACCTAATAGTATGCTCCGGTTCGGTAGCTGTTGCGCACGCCGGAATTCTATTAGATGCGTTGTCAAAGCGAGGGTTCGAAAAGGTCAGCGTCAAAGAAAACGTAATAAAAGGACTCGCAGACTATCATGTAGCTTAATATTATACCTAACTGATGTTCTTCAATTAGAGGAATTGTTTGTAGTTTAGGTGCTCTTATAATTCTAAAGAAATTTAATACTCAAACGTGAAGCTAACCGATACCCATTCTCATCTCTACCTTAATGCATTTGATGACGACCTTGAATCCGTTTTGAAACGATCTGTTGATGCGGGTGTAACTCGGATTTTACTACCGGCGATTGACTGGATTTCACTTGACCAGATGGAGAAACTTCACCACAAAGAGATCGAATTTCATAAAATGATGGGAATTCATCCCTGTGAGGTAGACTCATCGCGACATGAAGAAGAAGACCGCCTGATAGAGGTTTGTGGCTCTGATGAATTTATAGGCGTAGGTGAGACCGGGCTGGACTATTATTGGAGCACTGATTTTATTGAGCAACAAAAAGAGAGTTTACACGTGCACTGTCAGGTAGCAAAAGCGGTTAACAAACCGATTGTGCTTCACAATCGGGAGGCAACAGATGATCTGCTGGATATAATCGAGCAGGAACAAGACGGC
>Ga0307966_1003935_pt1 | contig 11089 bp, 9 predicted proteins | sample OrgLakmetagen646_FD_203141 | JGI IMG/M metagenome (GOLD analysis project Ga0307966, IMG submission 203141) | Saline water microbial communities from Organic Lake, Antarctica - #646 | ecosystem: Environmental > Aquatic > Non-marine Saline and Alkaline > Saline | place: Antarctica: Organic Lake... | reverse complement strand
TACAGCGCTCCGGGTTCTACGCCTACCGAACTCAAGGAAAAGCTTCGCCTCGACAAACGCGTCAACCGTATCTTTGTAGAATCCGTCTAGTCTGAACGACCTTCGCGTCTAACTTCACCTCTTCTTTCACCTTTTATGCCCTCATTCAATAAAGTTATCCTTCTCGGCAATTTGACCCGTGATCCGGAGACTCGTGTGACGGCTAATGGTCTGACTATCTGCAAGTTAGGTATGGCAGTCTCTCGTGTCTACTCGACGAAAGATGGTGAGCGCAAAGAGGAGACTACTTTCGTCGACATTGATGCCTTCGGCAAGCAAGCTGAAGTCATCACCAAATACATGCGCAAGGGCCGTCCGCTTATGGTGGAAGGCCGTCTCAAGCTGGATCAGTGGGAGACTAATGAAGGCCAGAAGCGCAGCAAGTTGGGTGTCGTCTTGGAAAATTTCCAGTTTGTGGGTGGACGCGATGACAATACAGGCTCCGACTCGGGTAGCTCTGACGGATACGAGAAAAGCTCTCCGCCTAAAAACTCCGCGTCCTCCGCATCTACACCTGCAGCCCAATCTGACGACTCGTTGGACGAAGACGTGCCGTTTTAATTAACTAACATTACCGACATTACTTACTTTTACTCAATAACTCATCATGGCCAATAATCAGGTTCTTCTCTTACAACCCATTCACGGACTCGGTGCCGAGGGCGATACTGTTACAGTTCGCGCCGGCTACGCGCGCAACTTCCTTCTGCCGCGCAAACTTGCACTGCCTATCACACAGGCAAATAAAAAGCACGTTGACGCGCTGCTTAAAGCCCGCGAAGCCCGCGAGCAAAAAGAGTTCGAGGAAGCCCGTACACTGGGTGAGAAAATCAGCGCAACGAATATCGCTATCGCGGTTAAGACCGGAGAAGGAGGTAAGATGTTTGGTGCTGTGACGGCCAATGATCTTATCGAGCGCCTGAAAGAAGAGGGTATCGATCTCGTTAAGAAGCAGCTTTCACTGCCGGCTCCGATTAAAGAGCTCGGCTCGCACACTGTGACTGTAAAACTGGCTGAAGAAGTTACTTCGGAGCTTAAGTTTGAAGTGGTTTCTGAGAATCCTATTGAGGAATCTGCTGAAGATGCTGAGCCTGTCGCTGAAGAGCAGGACTAGTTCTTTACATTTTACTCACAGTTGAGGGTTTAGTTTGATTCACAACTGTCATTAAGATATCTACTGAATCCATGGCATCCGAATCGAGCGCCGGGGGTTCCGGTAGAAACGCCAAAACGAAAAAAAAGCGTAGCTTCCCGGATTCTCAGGGGGGCTCAGAACTCCGCTCGCCTCCCCATAATATGGAGGCTGAAGAAGGCCTACTCGCGGCCTGCTTGCTGGATGGCGGCCTGGAGGTCATAACGACCTGCATTGAGATGCACATCCAGCCGGATTGTTTCTTCAAAGAAGCGCACGCGCTGATTTATGAAACCCTGCTTGATCTCTATGAGCTAGGCGACCCGATCGATGAGATTGTTCTTTTTGACACCTTGCAGAGAAAAGGGGTCGACGAAGATGTCGGTGGGCTGGCCCAAATCTATCATATACAGGGGCGTATCGAGACTTCAGCGCACGCCAAATACTACGCAAAGATTGTCCACGAAAAGTATCTGCTGCGTCGACTCATCCGCACTTCGCGCGAGGCCACAGAGGCTTGCTACCAGCAACAGGAGGATATCAGTGTCTTTATCGACCGCATCGAGTCTGAGATCCATACGATCAGCAGCGGGCGCGTTACTAAAATGGCAACGCCCATTAAGGAATCGCTCAAAGACGCTGTGGCCGACATCCATGCCCTGCTTAATAATAAACAGGAAGCCAGCGGTGTGCTTTCCGGTTTTCGTGATCTCGACGGCATGACCTATGGATTTCACCCCGGGCAGATGATTGTCTTGGCTGCCCGCCCCTCAGTGGGCAAGACCAGTCTGGCGATGAACTTTGCTGAGCATGCGATCGTTCCGGATGGCGGTAGGGAGGCTACTGGTGTGCTGGTTTTTAGCCTGGAAATGACTGCCGCGCAGCTCGCAATGCGCTTGATCTGTAGCCGTGCCAGAGTCGACATGAAGCGGATCCGCGACCGTGTTGCTTCCTCTGAAGATCAACGACAGATCACGCAAACCGTCAAGGAACTCGAGCGCACGCCGCTCTGGATTGACGATGCCGCAGATTCGACGATTTTGGACATCCGTGCCAAGGCCCGCCGAATTGATGCGAAAAGTCGTTTGGGCCTGATTGTGATTGATTATCTTCAGCTGATCCGCGGGACAGATTCCCGTGCGCCGCGTGAACAGCAAATCGCAGATATATCGCGGGGTGTGAAGGGACTCGCTAAAGAGTTGGATTTGCCTGTGGTTGTTCTCAGTCAGCTTAACCGTGAATCGGAAAAAGATAACCGAGACCCACGCCTCTCAGATCTACGGGAATCAGGTTCGATTGAGCAGGATGCTGACGTTGTTTTCCTGCTCAGCAGGGCGAAGAAGCGGGACGATGACGAGAGCGTCAACGAGAGCGGACTGCCCGGCGATGTGGAGCATATCAAATTAATCATTGCCAAGCAGCGTAATGGGCCAGTAGGTGATATTGATCTTTCTTTTGTCCGACGTTACACCCGCTACGAAAATTTCCATCACTAGCGGCTCCACTTTTCGTGTATTCTTCATGCGTATTACAACTATATTTTCCCGTTCTCTGGCCATATTCTCTTCGTTTGTGATTGTAGCCGGCGTAACTGCCCAGCAGGAGGCCGAAGAATACCCGGTCATACGAAAGATTATTCCCAAATTTGAGGGCTTTCGTGCGGTGAGTGATCAGTTCATTTTTAGCAATGTTCAGATTCGACCCGGGATGAATTATAATCCTGCGCTTATCGATCAGTCGATCCGCGCGCTCTATGCCTCCGGCTACTTTGAATTTGTCGAAGTGCGGGTCGAAAAATCAGAAGACGAGCGTATTGACGTGTATTTTGATCTGGAATCGAAATACACGATCGAGCGAATCCGCTTCAACGGGAATGACGCTTATTCCGACAAGAAATTGGCCAGAAAAGCAGAAATTGCTGAAGATAGAACTCTGGAGACCGGCGATCCTCTGGACGAGTACAATGTGAGTTTGGCCATTGAGGCGATCGCCGCGTTTTATGTGGATAAAGGTTACCCCGATGTCGTTGTTGATTATCGTATCTCGCGAAATGCTGATACAGGCTATGCAGTTGTTGACATTGATATTGAGGAGGGCGGCGATCTCAGTATTGAAAATATAATCTTTGAGGGGAATACAGTGTTCAGCGACAGGAAGTTGCGTAAACAGCTGGAAACGAAGAAAGACGGTTGGTTTTCATGGATCACCGGCTCTGGTAAGTTTGACGAGCGGCAATTCAAGGAGGACTTGGATCTCCTGCGAAAGTTTTATCGGGATAATGGTTATCTGGATGCCGTTGTAGATCAGGATTTGATTGAGTTCGATTTTAAGAGTGATGATGAGGTTAACATTATTATCACCGTTGCTGAGGGTAACCTGTATTACCTCGGCGAAATGTCGGTTAATAATAATACGATTTTCACGTCAGATGAACTACTCGGGAGTGTTGTGCTTGAAATCGGCCAGGAGTTTTCACCTGTGGCGATTGATGAGGCGGCCACTGCGATTCGTGACTACTACACTTCACGTGGTTATCTCGATTCGAGCGTCCGCGCTGAACGCGTCCCTAATATGGAGAATCGCCAAATCGATGTGGTATTCCGTGTGAGAGAGAGTGAACGCTTTTATTTGGAGTCAATACGTGTCGAAGGGAATACCAAATCCAAGGCAGCTGTCATCATTCGTGAGTTGGCGTTGCGCCCAGGCGACGTCTTTGACCGTAAGCGTATGGATGTCAGCCAGTCCCGCTTGGAAAATACGAACTATTTTGAAGATGTTCGTCTCAACCCGGAGCCCACCAACGTTCCAGGTAGAAAGGATTTAGGTATTACGGTGCGTGAAGGACGTACCGGTAACTTCACTGTTGGGGCCGGCTTCGGTTCGGTCGAAAGCGCTGTTCTTTACTTTGAAGTGACTCAGGGTAATTTTGATCTGTTTAACTGGCGCTCCGGCTTCCAGGGGGATGGTCAAAAATTCCGCTTTCGAGCATCTTTGGGAACGCAAAGTAATCAAGTACTTGTCGCGTTTGTTGAGCCGTGGCTCTTTGAGCAGAGACTTGAGTTTGGAGTTGAGCTCTACAGGACAGAATCAGATTACAATAGTGCTGATTACAGCGAGCTGAGAACCGGGTTTGAACTCTACCTTCGCCGCAGGCTCTTCGAGCTGGTTGAGGCGAGACTGTCCTATCGAATGGAACTAGTTGAGATTTTTGACGTGGATCGTAATCCTAATCCTTTGGCTGTTCCGCCGCAGGTCGCCAGACCGGACGGGTCTCTAACTAATGATGGCGTTGCTGACGTTTTTCAGGCTGCTGAGGGCGAGGAATTAGTGTCCAAGGTGGGACTCACCTTCTTGCGTGATACCCGGGACACCCTTATTTTTACGCGTCAGGGTAATCGCAGCACAATTAGTAATGAATTGGCGGGTCTTGGTGGCGATGTGAATTATCATAAAGTCGAAGCCAAGACGGCTCATTTCATTCCCACTTTTGATACTCTAGAGCAGTCCATCTCAATTATTGCCCGAGCCGGCGCGGTCTCACCATGGGGAAACAGCGCTGAGGTTCCGTTCTATGACCGCTTTTATCTAGGTGGCCCTGATTCACTACGTGGTTTTGATTTCCGCGAAGTGGGTCCGAGGGATCCGGATGACGCGGACGAATCGGTGGGTGGTAACACTTACTCAATGGTGTCATTCGAATATTTATTCAGAGTTGCGGAACCTTTAGGCCTAGTGGTTTTCTATGATTGGGGATTTGTAAACACCGATGATTATGATTTCAGTATGTCAAATTATGCTGATAACTGGGGCGTTGGTGCTCGAATTCTGCTCATGGGCTCACCCTTAAAGCTGGACTTCGGTATCCCCATTACGTCGCCCGACAAAGTCGGTGATGGCGCACAATTTAATTTTTCCTTTGGCACACGCTTCTAGTCCTGTATACAAAAAACCATTAACCCATCTAGATTTACTACATATGAAAAAACTAATTACTATTATCGCCGCCACTGCTATTGCAGCAACTGCACTGGTAGCCCAAAAAACTCCAATCGTTGGCACTGTAGACGTGCAACGTGTGCTTAATGATTACACTGCTTTCCAAACAGCTGTGGCCAAGATCCGTGGATCAGTTGCCCCGGTTGAAGAAGAAATCCAGAAGATGCAGCAGAACATTCAGCAAATCATCACTCAAGGCCGTGAGGCTGAAATGATGGTTAAAAACCCTGCTGCCAGCGAAGCGGCTATCGCAGAAGCTCAGGCGAAAGTAGCGCAGTTGCAGCAAAGTCTCCAGCAAGAGCAGGTTAAAATGAATCAGTTTCGCCAACAAGCTCAGCAAATGGCCCAGAAGGGCCAGCAAGAAGACTTGGCTCCGCTGCAGGAAAAAGCCGTTGAGGCAGTCTCCAATGTCGCGAAAGACAAGGGGATAGATCTGGTGCTCGCGAAAAACAATGTAATCTTTGCCGCGGACACTCTGGAAATCACGGATGCGGTCATCGCTGTCCTGAACTCGCAGTCCGCAGAGTAGTCTTGTAAAGACCACTAATTTCCAAACCCTGTTCTGTACTGCAGAACAGGGTTTTTATTTAGCTGGCTATGGCATTTACACTTTCGCTTGAAAATATCTTAAAAATACTCCCCGCCGATATCGAACGGGTGGGGCGTTATTCCGGCAACATTACCGGAATCGCATCACTGTCCAGTGCACAGAACGGGGAACTCTCTTTTCTTGGTAATGCAAAATATCGCAGCGAAGTGGTTGGCTCAGATGCTTCTGTCCTACTGCTGCCCAAGAATTACGAGGGCAAGCCTGAGGAGGGGCAACTTTATCTAAAGTTGGAAAATCCGTCATTCGCTTTAGCGATGATTTGCCGGGAGATCGAAAGGTTATTATTACCCACTCCCAAGCCGGGTATTGATCCTTCTGCAGTGATTCATCCGACAGCGCGTGTTTCGCCGGATGCCCATATTGGTCCCTTATGTGTCGTTGATGAAGAAGCTGTTGTGGATGCTGCGGTTCTCAGAAGTCATGTTCACATCGGCAGAAATGCTAAAGTTGGGGCTGGGGCCCACCTATTTTCCAGTGTCGTGGTTGGAGACTATTGTGTGATCGGTGAGCGTAACCGTCTGCTTGCCGGTTGTGTCATTGGTTCGGACGGTTATGGGTATGAATATCTAGAAAATGCCCACCAGCGAGTGCCCCAGGTGGGAAATGTTGTGACTGCTGCGGATGTTGATATTGGAGCTAACACGACAATTGATCGTGCGCGGTTCGGGAGCACTTACATTGGGCAGGGCACTAAAATTGATAATCAGGTTCAGGTCGCGCATAACGTGCAGATCGGCAAGCATTGCTTACTTGTTGCGCAGGTCGGAGTCAGCGGGAGCACTATTATAGGCGATGGCGTCGTTGTTGGTGGACAAGCTGGAATTGCTGGTCACCTTAGCATAGGAGATCGTGCTATGATTGCCGGTGGTGCTGCGATTGTTAAGTCAGTGCCGGCGGGTTTGAAGATGCGTGGCTCTCCTGCGGTTGAAATGGCTTTAAATAACAGAATTATCGTGTTGCAGAGAAAATTGCCCGAACTTTTCAAAAGGTTTGATCAACTGGAGAAAACGATTGAATCTCGGAACGAAACATAGGTGATATTATGAATGAGTCGGCTTTAAAAATTTTTTGTGGTAACTCGAATCCTGCACTGGCGCAGGAAATCTGTGATTATCTGAACTGTCCCCTCGGGGCTGCCGACGTGGTCAGCTTTCCTGACGGTGAGAGCTTTGTTCGTATTAATGAGAATATTCGAGGGTCCGATATTTTCATCATACAATCGACGAGTAATCCGGCGAATCAAAATCTGATGGAGCTCTTCATCATGATTGATGCGGCCCGGCGGGCCTCGGCCAACCGTATTACTGCAGTGATTCCATTTTATGGCTACGCGAGGCAGGATCGGAAGGACCAACCACGAGTGCCGATTACTTCCAAACTGGTCGCCAACCTTCTCGTTTCCGCAGGCGCGGGTCGTGTGCTTACGGTGGACCTGCATGCCCAGCAAATTCAGGGCTTCTTCGATATTCCTGTCGATCATCTCTACGCCTCGCCAGTCCTCTTCGAATATCTGAAAAATATCGATACAGATAACCTTTCCCTCTTCTCGCCTGATGTTGGTGGTATGAAGATGGCTTCCGCCTACGCCACTATGCTGGATGTGCCTCTCGGCTTTATCGCTAAGCGGCGTGTCAGTGCCACGCACGTGGAAGCGACTTCGCTGGTCGGTGAAACTGAAGGGCGGGATATTCTCTTAATCGACGATATGACAGAGACGGCTGGCACATTGTGTGCGGCTGCCGAACTGCTCAAGAAAAACGGCGCAAAAAGTGTCATGGCTGCAGTCAGCCATGGTGTTTTGAATGATCGTGGCTACGAGCGAATCAGAAATGGTCCAATCGACCAACTGATTACGACCAATACAACTCCTGTCCGACAGGAGGAAGGACTGCCTATCACTGTGCTGAGCGTCGCAGAGCTTTTAGGTGAAGGCATTAAGCGCATTCATAACAATGCCAGCGTAACGAGTCTCTTCGATATTAAAGGATTTTAGTCGATTTTTCGAGGTGATCGGACTGGAAGTAGATGTGTTTTTCCTCCTCTATTTGGGAGCAGGTTCCCTACTTATATTCTCACTGTGGATTTACTATGATCGGCGCGATACGTCCCGCCATGAATCCAAGAGGATGAAGGTCGTTTTTCACTGTATCAAATGCAGTGAAATTTACACGGCCCCCCATCAATCTTTCGAATGCAAATGCCCGCAGTGCGGTTTTAAGAATGGCCGCCTGGGATTTTAATACTTTTACTCAGATTCTTTAATCTTCATTACTCACCTTTACTTCTACACATATTTAAAATGCCAGACACAATTGCAGTTCTAGATTTCGGATCACAATATACGCAGGTTATCGCTCGGCGTATTCGGGAGGCACATGTGCTCTCCAAAATTTATCCTTATAATACGAAAGCCAGTGTGCTGAAGAAGGCCGGCGTTAAGGGCATTATCCTGTCAGGTGGCCCGTCTTCGGTGCTTATCAAAGGTTCACCGCGACCAGATAAGAGAATTTTTGATCTGGGCGTCCCAATGCTTGGTATTTGCTACGGTGAGCAGCTTATGGCGCACATGTTGGGCGGGCAAGTAGGCAAAAGCAAACAGCGGGAGTTTGGCCACAGCACCCTGAAAATTTCTAAAAAAGGTAAGTTGTTTTCCGGTATTCCGAAGACGCTGCGCGTTTGGAATTCGCATGGCGACCGTCTGGAGAAGTTGCCCAAAGGCTTTGAGCCGATTGCATCGACTGAAAATTCACCTTACGCAACCATTCAAGACGCGAAGCGGGACTTCTACGGGATGCAGTTTCACCCGGAGGTGGCGCACTCCGAAATGGGGATGGAAGTGCTCACCAACTTCCTCGTGAAAATTTGTAAGTGCAAGCGGGAGTGGTCGATGGCCAGTTATATCGAGGAATCGGTGAAAAACATACGCGAGACGGTAGGAGACAAGCGCGTTATCCTCGGCCTGAGTGGTGGCGTAGACTCTTCAGTTGCTGCCGCCTTGATTCATAAGGCGATTGGCCGGCAATTGACCTGCGTTTTTGTCGATAATGGCTTGTTGCGCCTCCATGAGCGCGAGCAGGTCGAAAAACTATATGGTGATCATTTTGACCTCGATTTACGCGTCGCGAAGAAATCCAACCTCTTCCTCCGTCGCTTAAAAGGCGTCTCCGAGCCGGAAAAGAAGCGCAAAATTATTGGAAATACCTTCGTTGAGGTCTTCGATGAAGAGGTCAATAAACTTAAAAAGCGCGGTAATTTCGCCTTTCTCGCTCAAGGCACGCTTTACCCGGATGTAATTGAATCAGTGGCCATTGACGGCAACCCGGCCGCATTAATCAAGAGCCACCACAACGTTGGTGGCTTACCCAAAAAGATGAAGCTCGGTCTACTTGAGCCGCTTCGCGAATTATTCAAAGACGAAGTGCGCGAACTTGGCTCTGAACTGGGCTTGCCAAAAGAGGTTGTCTGGCGGCAGCCCTTCCCAGGGCCGGGACTGGGCGTGCGGGTGATGGGGCCTATTCGGAAGAAAGACTTGGATGTGCTTCGCCGCGCAGATGCGATTCTGCATGAGGAAATGATGGCAGCCAACCTCTATTACAAGGTGTGGCAGTCGTTCTGTGTTTTTCTGCCTGTAAAAACAGTTGGTGTGATGGGCGATGAACGCACCTATGAGAATGTGGTGGCATTGCGCATCGTCGAAAGTGTGGATGCCATGACTGCCGACTGGGCTCGCGTGCCATACGAGGTGCTGCGTAACATATCGAGCCGTATTATCAACGAAGTTGAAGGTTGTAACCGTGTCGTGCTGGATATCAGCTCAAAGCCACCAAGCACAATTGAATGGGAGTAGTGCGAACCTTTTGACTCTTTACCGGTCGAATTACCCTGTATGAAACAAACTACCATAATTTTAACCCTCGCTGTATCATTGTTTAGTGCAGCGCTTGCAGAATCACCAACGCCCGGTGAAATTATTGATCGTGCTAGAGCGACGCTCGGGTCCGACAAAGCTTTGGACGGCGTCTTTACTCTGAGGATGATTGGCATCCTTGAACCAGCCGACCCTAAGGTTCCTGCCGCCACGCTTCTCATCGTTGCGCGCAAGCCGCATTCACAGCGATTAGAGCTTCGGGTCGGTGACATGGTTGAAACGACAATTCTCAACGGCTTAAATGCCTGCATCATTCGTTCAAACCTGAAAATGGATGGCTCCCAAATGAGGAAATTAAGTGGAGCCGAACACAAACGTGTGCTCTACAGCACCCGGCAACTTTTTAAGTTTTACCAGCCGAACTTCAAGGATGGAGAAAAAGTGACTAATGAGGGTCTGGTGACGCACAGGGGTGTTCGCTGCCATAAATTGAAATACAGCGATACGGACGGCCTTGAAACGATTCGGTATTTCTCTGTGGCGGATGATGCCTTAGTCGCAAGTGTATCTGACAGTGGGGTAGAGAGTGTGAACCGCGGGGCTCAAGTAGTGAATGGAATCAAGTATCCGACGTCTATCGATTATTACGAAGATGGCCGTAAGCTGCATACTATTAGAGTCACGGAAATTTTTGTGAATCGGCCGTTACAGCCAGAAATCTTTAAAATTCCCCAAATGACTAAAAAGTAAGTCCTTGCCTTGCACGCCCCGCATAGACCCCTTCTTTTAAGATATGCAAAAGCTCGAATATTCCAATTCGTCTACATTTCAAGAGTCGCTGGCTAAGTTTTGCGCAAAAGCTGTCACAACTGGAGACGTCTCTACCTTGGTATCTGAGGTGCTCCTTGATGTGCGAACGCGTGGCGATGCGGCCGTTCTGGAATACACGCAAAAGTTTGACGCTGCCCGGATCAAAGCGTCGGACATGCGCGTCGCCCCTGAGGCCTTAAAAGCTGCGGTTTCCAGTATCGCCCCGCAGGACCGTAAGGCCATCCGCCAAGCGGTCGCCATGGTCAAGGACTTCCATAAGAAGACCCTGCCGAAGGCGTGGAAGGCTAAGAATGCACAGGGCGGTATCGTCGGCGAACGCTTTTATCCGATTCAGCGGGTTGGCCTCTATGTGCCCGGCGGGAATGTCCCTTTGGTTTCCTCAGTCATTATGTCAGCGGTTTTGGCTAAACTGGTGAAGTGCCCGCAGATCGTGGTTTGCACGCCACCGGATGCCGATGGCAATATCGCACCGGGCATGCTAGCCGCTCTGGCCATGGTGGGCGTCGAAGAGGTTTACAAAGTGGGCGGCGTTCAAGCCATCGGTGCCATGGCTTATGGCACGAAGACGATTCCTGCCGTCGATAAGATTTATGGCCCCGGTAATGCATTCGTC
>Ga0307966_1003931_pt1 | contig 11096 bp, 8 predicted proteins | sample OrgLakmetagen646_FD_203141 | JGI IMG/M metagenome (GOLD analysis project Ga0307966, IMG submission 203141) | Saline water microbial communities from Organic Lake, Antarctica - #646 | ecosystem: Environmental > Aquatic > Non-marine Saline and Alkaline > Saline | place: Antarctica: Organic Lake... | reverse complement strand
AGTTGTATGTACGAGCTGTTCAAACTGGGCATGCTATTACCATGCAAGAGTTTACTGCAGATTCGAAGCATAGGATGAGAGGTGTTTGGAGAGACGCTGAGTTGGTGGACCCCAACACGCACAACAACAAACTGGCCACCTATCATTCTTGGTTTGTTATCCCTTTTACTAGAAATGAGCGTATGCCACGGTATCTCCATCTTGGTCTGTCCAAACATGTTAAGCGCAATATAAGTAGATTCCGCTTGCGTGCGCATACTTTGAAAGTTGAGGCAGCAGCGTGGCTTGAAGATGGTTCTTGCGTATGTGACCAATGTCTTGGTGAAGATGAACATGTTCAGAACGAGGTGCATGCTCTTTTAATTTGCCAAGGCCATCGAGTTTGTGAGCTGAGGAAACACTTTTCCTTCCTGTTTACACCTTTTTTGAGGACTTTTCAGCAGCCCAACCCTTTTTGCTGCAACAGGTCAACAACCAACTTGTTCATGATTTCCTTTCTCAGCAAAACAATAGACTTTTTCTTTTTCTTTCTGAGCTTAAGGATTTATTTGTGGCTGGCCGAGACCAGTCAGCAGCCGATCAGCCAAACAACCTGGCTGAAGGTCACCCCCCATTGTAACCATTGTAACTTATCATCACAGTATCACTGATTTCGAGATCAATGCATTCCTGAATCAAGACTCATACAAATTCATCAAGTTTGTGTCAGATTTAGTTTCAACTTTCGACAATGGTTGATTTTGTTTCACCAGCCAATTGCCATCAGCCAGAGTCTCGGGCTGTAGGCCATCCTCGTAACCCTTTAGATAGATATGGTTACAGGCTTTTTTCCAAGCTTCTGCTGAGATGCCCTTTGAGGCATATAGTGACCTTACCTTACCTTATTTGTGGCTGGCCGAGACCAGTCAGCAGCCGATCAGCCAAACCTTATTTGTGGCTGGCCGAGACCAGTCAGCAGCCGATCAGCCAAACAACCTGGCTGAAGGTCTCCCCCCATTGTAACTATTGTAACCATAAGCTAAGGGTCTAACAAAGAAGATGGCCATTGCTAGCCTAAAAAACTACCAAGTCGCATAGCCAGCCAGCCCTACAGCACTGTATCGACCGTGGGGGATAATATCAACGAACAATACCTATTGTAACCATTGTAACCATAAGCTAAGGGTCTAACAAAGAAGACGGCCATTGCCAACCTAAAAAACTACCAAGTCTTATAGCCAGCCAACCCTACAGCACTGTATCGACCGTGGGGGATAATATCAATGAACAATACAAAAATAATGTAAAAATAATGGTACAGACGAATTCCTAGTAGCAGGACGATGAAAAAAAGACTGTTTGACAAGGAGAAAAGACGCTAGCATCTTTATTTAATGCAACGGTGTACATAGCAACACTTCACGGCAACATTATCACTTCACGGCAAGATTATCCCTCCAAAGCTGCTCGACGATGGAGGACCTCACATGGCATGCCTTGGCTAGGCACTCCAGCATGCCCGCTTGCCCCTTGTCCACAATGCCCTGCACGAAAGAATACACAACTATTAAAAGTAGGTAACAATTCACTAGAATGTAGACGCAGAAGAGAAAGAGCAGGTAGCATATTCACTACACCCTGCAGAGAAGGTACACGGTATATGATCATCAGGCTAATATGGTACAGTACCGTAAATACGATCAAAATCTCTCTAGTACGGCGTACTCGCACAAGCCCGATGATCATATATTTGGTAATTTCCCAGAGGGGGCTGACGAAGGCCCAAAATGGGTATGCTTTTGAAAGGTTCCCAGGGTATCCTTTTGAAAGGTTCCCAGGGTAGCGTGACGGGGCTGTTTCAAGCTCAGCATCCAAAGGTAGCCCTTGACCAGGGCTTTCCAACGCACTTGAGCTTGAAACAGCCTCGTCTGGGGGCCCATGCGCAATTGGCTGCGGCGTGAACTCTACTTTTTGCATGCAATTGTTCACACCAGGTCACCCACTGCACCAAATGGGGTGATTTCTGGTGCAATGGTGTTCTTTTATAAAATATCATTGCAAAAAGAATGAAGTGGAAAACTCACTGGTTGGTCAGATATGCAATTTCAGCCATTTCCCTTAGAAATAATCCGCCAAAATGGGTGCCAAAAAGGGTCAAATCTCGACGCCTCCAAACCTGGACCTCAATAGCCACGATTAGTAAATATTAATGTAGAAACACTTCATAATGTTTTTGGGTAAAAATGTTTTGTGGTGTGGGCGTGGCGAGTCAAAATGTGTGTGATCTATGCCAAAATGGGGGCCTCAAACCCGTCCAGGCCACCAGGGTCGACCGAATTGTCTATAACTTTATAGAAGTCCTAGTTGTGTTTCAATCAGTGTTGTGCACTTTACGGTTGACGCCGTCAACCGTCATTTGACGGTCAGGCGTAAGTTACGGTTTTGACCGTCAGAAACTTATCCTCAGGCGTAATTTACGGTGATTTAAATTTTTGACGTCTGACGGTCGGCTTTACAGTTATCTACGGTGGGAAATTGTCAGGAATTAGTTATTTACGGTGGGAAACCGTCAGGAATTAGTTATTTACGGTGGGATACCGTCAGGAATTAGTTATTTACAATGGGAAACCGTCAGCAGCTGGCCGGGCCGGGCCAGGCTCGACTGACTCAGGGCCACACGAGCCCTCTTGGCACGATTACCGGAGGACATTTCATATTTATATCGCAAATCACAAATGTTGTTTGTGGGGAAATCGGAGCTTGAGTTGGCACTCTGAGCCACTGCATACCTGACGCCGCACCGTTACTTACGATTTCCCACCGTCAGTATGAATTTCACCGTTTATTACGGTTATGTGACGTAGACGTCATTTAAGCACCGTAATTTACGGTGCCATTTCTAATTGACGCCGTATGTGCACAACACTGGTTACAATAACGTGATTTAATCAAGAAAGGAACTTTTTCGGCCACATGCTCCGTCAGCCCCCTCTGGTAATTTCTCTACCATAAATACTGTATAAAAACCGTATATATGGTTGTGGCCAATGCTATGTATATGATTGTGTCAAATACAGCAAACGGGACCTAGCAACATGCGTTCATAATCCCTTTACTATGTAAGAAACTCTCTTGCTTATAAAATGGCTACAAATAATATAGCTGTGTTGCACTTTTCACGCAAGAACCGTTGCAGCAAAATAGTTTCCATAAATAACTACCCTTTCTAAAGGGACCTACAGTCAGGCCAGCCATCCCTGTGAGAGTCCTTGCCCCAAAGCCGAAAAGTACATTTAAGTATCCAGGACCCTTAATTAGATATATCTAAGCATCCCTGCACACTCAGTTTGTGGCGGGAGGTGCCCAGGTGGGCTAGGTGGAAATCCCGGTCAGAAAGTGGATTTCCAAAAGCTCCCCTCTGGTGCCAGCAACTTACCAGGGGTGTTTGCAAAAGTATTGCGGACAATTTGGTGAAGGTCCGGGGGTCTGGGGTGAAGATCCGATTTTGGACCCCCTTTTGGCAGGGAAAAGTGCGATTTACAATCAGGCATCAACCACTGAACCGTTTGGGGTCGCCATTGTTTTGCTGGGCTCTAATAAATATTTAAACAAGGTTCAACCACTCAAATATTTCTAATTTTTGGAGCCTTCCCTCGTAAGTCTGATTGGCTGAGTTTTGTTGAATAGTTCATCTGGCATTATTTGTCGAATCAGTTTGTGCTCGAAGGGGCTGACCAGAGGCTTATATAAAATTTGAAATCTCAGCTGTCGCTGCCCACCACGGCCCAACCCCAGCATTCCAGACCATAGAACTTGACAGGGTATGCCTTGGGATCATACCGAAGGATTCCCAACACTCAGGTGATGGCCAGAAAGCGTGTTTCCGGGGTTTCCAGAATTGCACCATTTCTTGCCCAGCAAACAGGCCCACGCACTGTCTTTTAGGGGCAAATTTTCACTTTTTTTTTTGCTTTAATGGGTATGCTTTGACCCTAAACCTATCTGAAAACAAAAGAATTGGTGAAATTCGAACCAAAACCCGCATTCTACACCCATACCACCTTTCTGGCAGGGAAATGGCAAAAATCCAGCCCCCCACTCACTCTTGACCCCAAACTCATTTATTTTCATGCAGAAGTGTTACAATTATGTATAGAAACCATTGGGTGACCTCAGATGTGCAATTCAGGAAAGGGGCATTAACTCCACCTTTTTAGGTGGGGCTTGGCTGGGCTGACCTACGAGGTTAATAAGGAAAGGGCAGAACTTGTCGGATCTGGCTGTCCAACACTCTAGTCAGGCCTCACAGCCAGGAAGCAATCAAAATCAAATGAGCCCCCCGACCCTTCATACCATGACGATGTTGACTTGGTCCACATCTTTCTGGAGGGACTTCCAGTCATGGGCGTCATCGCGAAGATGACCATACAAATCTGCAAGCCTGCGCATACAACGTAAGAAAATTGAGCAGGTCAAGAAGTACAGTGGCCCTCTGTTGTCAATATGATGGTTGCATATGCTGTAGAGGGTGCTTGCCAGGGCTGTGCTACGGCACGGTTAGAGCCAATTTACACCGTACTTCCCATGAGCGATTCATCGGTCATACCGTCAAATTATCAATGCACAGCCCTGGTTGCTGCCCAATTATTACACCGTGATATACCGTATACATGAACAGTTGCTTGCTAAATTTACCGTGTATACACCGTACAAGTAGGTTTTGGCCGACCCTACCTACCCTGTGAACAAGAGTAGCGAAAGGTGAAGGCCTTAACTAGCTCATACGCTCTTTCAGTACGGCACTGGCACCACTTTGTGCAGCCTCCTCCAATTCCAAGCAAGCACGAGAAATCCGGGTTCGCTCTTGCGTCTTACACAACCGATACTTACAAAATGAGACCTGTCGCTGGTTGTTGGGGACTAGAGTCCAATATTGCCTAGCAGTCAAACAGTCAGCTTTGGATTTTTTACCAGCTTTGAAGCTGTTAAGCATGCTCAGGTACGGTCTTTGATACAAACAGGATGGGTTTCGATACACTAACTCACTGATACCAACAACATAAGGGTTTTTCTGTCGCGTTAGCTTATAATATGGTGGTCCGCGCAAGTTGCTGGACATCGTTTAATTGCTGAACTCTTAACCATCACTTGAGCAAGCATGTATGCCAGAAGCTTTATTCCTAGGAATGATTGCTTTGGCGCAGTTCAAGCACACAGGGCCAAGTTCCTAAATGTAACTCACGCTTGCGGGATGTCCCTCTCAAGAACGTCCGGCACCGCTGCACGGATACATTTCTTCAGTCCAGCTTTGCTTTTTAAAATGAGCTCCCACTTGCGAGCACCAGCTTTTTGAACTTGAGCTTCCTCGTTAACGGGTAGCTCTTCCTGAGCATATTCTGCAATGCGATGTGGAGAGACAGTGTGAAGAAGCAAAACATGTAAACCTTGGTGGACGGATGCACCTCAGCAAGTTGGCAAACAAGCTAGCACGCAGGCAACCAGGGTGACTCAGCCCACAAAAGGGTGACTAAGCCCATAAAGGAAGCTACCGTGGTAAAACTACACCTGCTTTCATCAGTCGTTCTGCTTGTGTGCATGTCGTGAACAATTATTGCCGTCGCTTGACACATGTGCGTCATAATCACAAATTACTCTTGCTTTCATCAGTCGTTCTGCTTGTGTGCATGTCGTGAACAATTATTGCCATCGCTTGACACATGTGCGTCATAATCACAAATTACTCTTGCTTTCATCAGTTGTTCTGCTTGTGTGCATGTCGTGAAAAATTATTGCCGTCGCTTGACACATGTGCGTCATAATCACAAATTACTCTTGCTTTCATCAGTCGTTCTGCTTGTGTGCATGTCGTGAACAATTATTGCCGTCGCTTGACACATGTGCGTCATAATCACAGATTACACTTGCTTTCATCAGTCGTTCTGCTTGTGTGCATGTCGTGAACAATTATTGTCGTCGCTTGACACATGTGCTTCATAATCACCTTGATGCACCCAATCTATACTGTGCTCAATGCAATACCAACAGGCTTACTATCGTAGAGATGGTATATCGCTGCGTACCGCAAACGTTTCTGACCCCCTCGCGGAGTGTCCCAGCCCTGCCTGCACCCGTGGCACCCATCGAAAGTTCCAGCGAGGGAGGGGCGGTTGCAGTACAAAACTGAAATAAAGTTTTAAGGCGGGCGGTTGCACTTTTTGACCATAACACATTTAATTTTATTTCAGGGTAGTGGTGTTTCCCCCCAGACCAAGTTGCTCAGAACTAATTTTTGACCACATTTGTGTTCACAGTGCAATTTGGTTACACAAAACTGATCTCAGGTTCTGGGATGGTGCAGTGGTTGGGGAGATACAAGGGAGGGCTGGTTTGGCTAGAAAGAAAGGGGACCCTCCCAAAAAACACCGGCAAGTGAATTTGAGTGAGCAGATGGACTAAACAAAAAATATGGAGTCAGTCTGCAACGTTTTTAAGAGCCCTCGTTCACCAGGGGTGAAGTTCAAAAAATTTTGCTTGCGCGGAGCTTTGATAATTTCTACTGACCACGGAGGGTGTCTAACCCTGCCGGTTTTGTGATGCACTTTTGCTTTTGTATATATTCTTTTGTTCCATCAATTTTGAAGCACCCGATTATCAACAGCAGCAACTCAGCAGGCAAAGACAGATGGAGGTGGCACAAGAGCAGCACGCTTGAGGCAGCAGCAGCAAGGAGGGTGGATCCCGACCTGTCCTAGACCCGTATTAAGGTATGAAACAGGTATTCATGCAACGAAATGCTGCTGCAGCTGCTGTAAGAGAATCTGTTGTCGTGAAGAAGGTCAATGCACATCATGATGTGACATGCTTGCCGTGCAGAAAATTTACCGGACCTGTTTCTTGCATTCCAGCCTGAAAATCACACATCTATGATTGACAAGTGTAAAGGCATGCATCAGGCCAGGGAATGCAGTTCTAGCACACCTGCATGGCCCCATGCAAGCTGATTGGTGTTACACAAATCGCTGCGAAATTGACCATGCGCTGCCCCAAACCTGCAGGTCCTGCGAAGCAGTGTGTCTTAGGACACTGGAAAGAGCTACAGAGGATTCCAGGCTGTGGCGCACAGCGGCTGACACGCAGTGCAGGCTAGTGTGCTGTAACTAGGGTTTTCAGCAGCCAAAATTTAACTAGGGCTCAACACGGCAAAAACCAGTGGTAACACTTGACACTCCTCACATGTATTCTTGTTCTATTAAAGAATGCGTGTGCAAAGTTTGGGGTTGCAACGGCGTGCACCTGACACACTGGGTCATGTCCGGATTGAGCTCTGCCAAAACATCCTGCATTATCCGCTCGAACGCTACCTCATATGTATCCACACGCATGCAGATGCCAAGGTACCAGCACCCCCTTTTGTATGAAAAGCATGCGCTCTTAGAGGAGCAGCTGAGGCTGGCTTGCTGTTGCCTGTGTGAGTGCTCCAAACAGCTGGAGGGGCCTCGGCTGTGTGCTGTTTGGAAGAAGGTGGAAGAGCAGCCGGCAGCAAATGAGGGCAGCAGCAACAGCTACACAACAGACAGTCAGAACCTTGGCGCAGCCCCTCTGTTTCCCAGATTCCGAGACGCAGCCAGCCGTCAGGACGGTCTGTGGGCGTGCATTGCATGTGTGCGCGAACGCGTCAAGGAAGCAGCCGCCGCTGTAAACGCAGCAACAGATCCAGCCGCCCCTCCCTGCAAAACAGACCCTGCTGTGGGATCAATCCCTCATGGGCTGATACAGCTCATCTCACAACACCCCACTGACAGTCAAGCACAGCCCTCTCAGCAGCACCAGCCACACAGCAACCACCGCCAAACCAACCCTCTCAGCAACAGCCATCCCCTCAGCCATCTCAATCGCCAAACCAACCCTCGCAGCAGCAGCCACGCCTGGTGTCGACCAGGCATGCAAAGGATGTCCGCATTGCAGCGCTGGAGGCAGAGGCAGCACAGCAATCAGATCAGCTCAAGATGCAGACATCGCCCAGTGCTCCGCTGATCACAAGTCAGCAGTTGCAACAAAGGCAGAGCTGGAAAGAATGTTGTCGGAGGTGCAGGGGGAGCTTAATGGCACCTAAGGGGAGCTGCGAGCCCTGTGCCAAGCAGCGCAGCGACACTTTCAGGCGGCTGCAGGGGAGGAGCAAGAGCCACCAGACGCGCACCACTCAAATTAAGGGCGCCACAACAGCTGAGCAGCAGCCACAGTTAGAGCAGCAGCAGCAAGCAGCAGTGGAGGCTGAAAGGGTGAGCAAGCTGAACCTTGCGGATGTGACAGCCAAGCTGTTGGATGCACGGTGGACAACGCAGCAGCTGGAGATTGCAGCGGCGACAGCTCAGTCAGCCGCTGCTGAAATCAAGGAGCTGAAGGGCCAAGATCAAGCAGCAAGGCGGCAGCAGCAGCAGCAACAACAACAGCAGGTGCAGTGCGCCACATCAGTAGAGCAACAACCAGCAGCAGCAGATGAGCGGCAACCGCGCCTGGCCAGGGAGTGCACACTGGTGCAGCGGCCACAGCAGCACATGCTTGATGATGACGAAAGCAGTAGCGACAGTGACAGTAGTGCGTCTAATGATGACAGCGGCTCGGCAGATTACGACGGTCTATCATTGCAAAAGGAATGGAGTGAAACGGTCAACTAGTTGGGGATGTAGGCCAACATATGCTCTTTTCCTATGCAAAGCCACTTTCTTAGGGTTTTGATGGTCACTGTGGGCTTTTAGCCCTGCCAATTTGCACACAAAGCGACCCACATGAACACAAGCACATTCTCGTGTAACTCATATTGCCAGCTTCAATTTAAAGCAAAAATGGTACCCATCGGATAAAGGGGCAGTGGATGGCTGGCTTCCAAGTGCCAAATTGGCACATATTTGGACATATCCCCAGTTGACCCCCTCTGGTATTAGACAACAACAGACAACCCTCCTCATCATTCTTCAACCCCAGATTTTTCCAACAGCTTCGTTACCCAACAGCGTTTGCCATCCCAGGTTTTGGGAGGGAAAAAGTGTGTTGCCGGTCTTTTATGTGGCTATTTGTGAGGGCACGGGATGGAAAACAGCAAAAACAGGCACATTTTTGGGCTTTGCACTCCCGTTCGGCTGTCGTTTTTGTCAACTAGGATACCGAAATGTAGCGCTTGACAAGCTGCTTCTAGGCATCTTAATCACTCAACAAGCCTGAACCCCAAGCTGTTTGTCCCCCTTAGGGGCTTTGAGGGGCGGTTTGGGAGGTTTTCCCGGCCTGTCCCCATTCATGCTTCAAATTAATAAATTATTGTATGTCCATGATCCACCGCCCCCCCTGTAGTGGTGTTCAGCCCCAAAACTGACGTTCACCAAATGGGATGAAAAATTTGGATGTGTTGACATTTTTTATAATATGAAGGGCTGCAAACTCAAAAATGAAACATTTGGCCCAGAGGATGATCTGGGAGCCAGATCAAATCAGATCACACACGCCATGCCATCACCTAGATTCCTTAACATTTTTGTACAGCGTATTACGGTACGGCACCGTAATTACGGTCAGGGAAGCTGAAGTACGGCGTATCTCAACAAGCCTGTTGAGATAACAGGCTACTTCAAGCCTAGTAATCGGACAGCAACTGAGAAGAAGGCAGGTCGTCCCCATGGCTGGTTGACCCAAACTGTGCCAATAAGCTATCCACCCAATTCAAATCCCCCATACCTCATCAGAATGCAAGGTATTTGATGTCATATCTAAACCATTGACATTTGCTGGTAATTCGGCATTCTGGGGGGCTGTGTTGGGGCCCGTTGCATATTTTGCACCCACTTTGGCAGGGATAAGGTACATTTCTAAACTTGCCCCAATCGACCTCTGCTTCAGAATATAAGCATTATAAATGTCTTATAAAAATGCTGCAAGGTCGAATTCGGGACAGGGGTACTGGGAAAGCCAGCGAGTGGGAGGCACTCACACAAGGGACACGGGGGAAAAAGGCAGATAAATCTGTTGCTCCATACCTGCTGCGAGTTTCAGCCCGGTATTTGCTTTTAGAGTTGCGGTCTATTATAATAATTACATTAAAATTTAAATGGGGCCAATCGGTGGCCTGGTTAAATTTTGGTGCAAATTTGTGTAGCGTGACATGCAGAAATTTCCGCCTGTGCTTTTCCGGCTCCATTATAAATTCCCAAATTCACACCAGAGTCGCGATCTGAATTATCAATCCCTATTAAATCTACAGGGCACAGACTGGTGCAATGTGTGAGCAATGGTGTCTCTTTTTGTAGCGTGATATATTATTGCGAGCCACCCACTGGGTCTTTCTGCCTGCTTTCTTTGCAGGCAAGCTAATAATAAATTAAGCTATCCAACACAGCTTTCAACTCCCAAAACAGTGGAGTGGTTGGGGAGATGGAGCCAAAATTGGCTTATTGGCACAAGTTGACTAGGAAAGGGCGGTCCAGCCATGGGGACGACCGGCAGCAGAGGGGGAGGCAGCAAAGGTACATGCAGAACGTGTTACAGGGGACAGGGCACCACAGGCAGAGAGGGATGCAGCAGCAGCAGCAAAGAAGAGGAAATCAGGTAGGCCTCCTGAGCTGGCTTCAAGCAAAAGCAGCAGGGGGGCTGACCCTCTCTTGGAGAGGAAGTACCAAAACCCAGGGCGCCTTCAATCGCTTCACATGCGCACGCACGCACACATACGCACACGTGCGTGCATACAAGCCCGCATACACGTGCATACCCGCCCGCTCATGCGTACACGTGCAACTTAGAGGGCCAAATTTGAAGGTCCTCGCATAGGCCGCATTGGGGTAAATCATTAGAATGAGTGCCCCTTGCATGGTTTGTTGGGGTTTATTAATTGTCAGGGATGGGTCATACGGCGTAAGCGTATTATACGTCGTATCGTATTTATCACGTATTTAACCGTATTTTTCAAATTGCTCCGTATAATACGATTTTGGGCACTCAACGAAATTTGCAGCCACAAGCCCCCCAGAGCCCCCCAGAAGCACTCCCAGGCCCTCTAGAGCCCCCCAGAGGAACTCCCAGCCCCTCAGAACGTAGCATGATCACTTGCCTATTGCTACCACAACCCAGAAGGT
>Ga0307966_1003928_pt1 | contig 11097 bp, 8 predicted proteins | sample OrgLakmetagen646_FD_203141 | JGI IMG/M metagenome (GOLD analysis project Ga0307966, IMG submission 203141) | Saline water microbial communities from Organic Lake, Antarctica - #646 | ecosystem: Environmental > Aquatic > Non-marine Saline and Alkaline > Saline | place: Antarctica: Organic Lake... | reverse complement strand
GCTGCGATGCCAAAGCCACCCTCGGCGGCGGGCATTTTAAGGAGGTTGCTGAAGCGCTCCTTGAGTGCAGGCACCTCGATGCGGTCTTGCGGGCGCTTGGGGCCGGAAACACAGGGCACGATGGTGCTGATATCGAGTTCGAGGTTGACCGAATAGTCGATTGCACCCTTTTGCGGGATACCGAACATGTTTTGTGCTTCGTAGTAGCTCTTGACGCGCTCGATTTGGGCGGCGTCGCGGCCGGTCAGGCGCAAATAATCGAGGGACTTTTCATCAACGGGAAAGAAGCCCATCGTGGCGCCGTATTCGGGTGCCATGTTCGCCACTGTGGCGCGGTCGGCCAAGCTTAGCTTGGCTGCGCCTTCGCCGTAGAACTCGACGAACTTACCGACTACTTTGGCCTCACGCAGCATTTCGGTAACGCGTAGCGTGAGATCGGTCGCGGTGGTGCCTTCAGGAAGCTCGCCGCTCATGTGCACACCGACGACTTCGGGTGTTTGGAAATAAACAGGCTGGCCGAGCATGCCGGACTCAGCCTCGATGCCACCGACGCCCCAACCTACAATACCGAGACCATTGATCATGGTGGTGTGCGAGTCGGTGCCGACCAATGTGTCCGGATAGAGGATGCCGTCTTTCTCGAAGACAACCTTGGCCAAATATTCTAAATTAACTTGGTGAACAATCCCGATGGCAGGCGGCACCACACTGAAGGTTTCGAAGGCTTGTTGCCCCCACTTGAGGAATTGGTAACGCTCTTTGTTGCGGCTGAACTCAATCTTCAAGTTCTCGAGAAAGGCGTTGGCCGATCCTGAGCGATCGACTTGCACCGAGTGGTCAACTACAAGGTCAACGGGCACCAGTGGCTCGATCACAGAGGGATCTTTGCCCAGTGCTTCAACCGCATCGCGCATCGCGGCGAGATCGACGAGGAGAGGCACGCCGGTGAAATCCTGCAGAACCACTCGGGAGACTACGAAGGGAATCTCTTTGCTGCTCTTCTCACTCGCGCTCCAGTTGGCCAGCGCCTTGACGTCCGCCTCCATTACTTTTTTGCCGTCGCAGTTGCGAAGCACGGATTCCAGCACGATACGTATGCTAATAGGTAGGCGGGATATTCCGCCCATGCCTGGCTGTTCCCCAAGTGCGGGAAGGCTGTAATATTTAGAGCCATTCAGCTCTTTTAGGACGTTAAACGGATCGGTCATACTGATAGGTGATTTGAGATTCGAGATACAAGATACGGAATGCGAAATTCAACCGCGTTAGGCGAAGCCTTTTACGCGGTTACGCGAGTGCGGCTTTGATTGCGTCGAAGTTCGGCAGAACTTTCGGGTCGTCGGAGGATTCGCTGTAGAGGATGCTGCCGTTTTCATCGATGACGAAGGCGGAGCGCTTAGAGACGCCTTTAAAACCCAGCAGGTCGGGGTAGAGCACGTCGTAGGCCTCGGAGACTTCCTTGTTAAAATCGCTCAGAAGCGGAAACTGGAGTTTATCGACCTGAGCCATTTGCTCTTGAGCGAAGGGACTGTCGACGGAAATGCCGTAGACAGCTGCGTTCAAGTCAGAGTAGGCCGAGAGGCCTTTACTGACATCGCACATCTCTTGCATGCAGACGCTGGTGAAGGCGAGTGGGAAAAAAAGGAGAACGGTCTTCTTCTTGCCGAAGTTTTCGCTGAGGGTGACGTCGGCTAGACCGTCGGCGCTTTTAGTCTTAAGAGTGAAATCGGGTGCTTGAGTGCCTGTTGCAAGTGCCATAGTAGTGTATTTGGTTTGGTTCGGTTTGGTTCGGTTGTTGAATAGAGACTGTAATAAAGGCGTGTCGGCGCGGCTTGTAAAGTACCGCCTAGCTTTGTTGTGGGGTTTTCTCAGCTAAAATGACCGCTAGTAAGATGAAAGTGCTGCCCAGAATCAGTCTGAGGAGGGCAGCACCCCCAATCTCGGAAAGTTCGCCGAAGATAAAAAGCGAGCTAGCCATGGCCAGAGGGACGACCGCATTGTTGAATGCGGCCAGTGTGCCGGGGCGACTGAGTGCGGCTCCTTTATTCCACAGAAAAAAGCCGATTCCGGAAGCGACGATACCGAGGTAGGCCAGCACTTGTATCTGTTGGGCACCGAGTTGTAGCTCTGACCAATCAGTGAACATCGCACTGGCGATAGCCGCGACGAGAAAACCGCCTGCGTAGAGTAATGCAAATATTTGGGAGTCTTCGGTTTCCGGGTGGCTTCGTTTCCAGTCGCGATAGTAAACTTGCCCGAAGCCGAAGGCGAGCCCCGCGATTTGCATGAGCCCAAATCCGATCCAAATTGACCCTTCAGTTCCGGATTTGGCCTTTATGATGGCTGCGCCAACGATGGATAGCAGGGCGGCGTAGAGATACTTGCGGTGGAATTGCCGTTTCCGGAGGTCGTGAATCAACACCACATAGAGTGGCGTGAGAATGGAAAACAGCGCAACGAGGTGGGAGGGAATGAATTGAAAGGCCTTCGTGTAGCTTACATACATGATCCCGAATTGGATCGCACCGCAACCGATTAGCTTGAGGTGGTTGCCCGGCGAAACCTGCGAGAGGCGTAGAAATGGGAGGAAGACGATGCCTGCAATACCGAGACGTGCGGCGGCGACGAAGCTGGGGTCAACGCCGGCGAGCGCATTGCCAATCAGGCCGAAGGAAAACGCCCAAAGCAGTGATACAAGCGCGAGGTACTGCATAGCGTGAGTCTAAGAAAAAACCCCGAATTCGGCGAGTTCATTCGAGTCGCGAATCCGGGGCTTCTGGGAAATAGTATTGGGAGTGCTTGCTGCTACTTAAATATTGGTTGTCATTTAACCTGCGTAGCCTGCCACTTATCTCTAAACTTCAGGGCTAACTATGATGACGCCGGGATCTTCCGGTGTGATGTCCGGTGCGGGAAGAGGTATCCATCCTGGCTTGGGATCTGTTGGTATGTAGTTCCGCATCAAGTTAAAGAGATTATCGAATTCGGGATCGTTGCGGCTCAAGCGTATAATAACTGTATGTCCTACGGGAATGGGCTCCGATTTGTCGCTATCCATGCCGCTGGCGTAACCTTTATCACCAACGCTGCTGTCGCCGTATTCAATATCACCTGCATAACGGGAAATGATGTCCACTTGACCGTCGATATTATTGACTACGAAGACAAACTCGCCACGCTCTGCATTGTAAAAAAGTCGAGTGTTAAACATCGTGCCGCGGATCGCTGCAGTCCCCAGAGGTGTCTCAACCATGAAATTTGAGCCTGCTCTGAGCTTCTTGACGTGTCCGCTCAGTTTACCGTAGTTCAATTCTAACAGCGTTTGAGACTTGCTGGGGTCAGCTTGTAGTTGCTCGTATTTTTGGCTGCCGCTAAAATTGTCTTGCTCCAGCTTAGCGATATTCAAGCTCGTGTTTTCTTCAACAGTCAGCTCAGAGCCGTTGGAAAATACAAGTTTGGCAGAACTCAGTGCGGTTGCGCTGATGCTATGCCCTTGTTGGAGGATTTCACCAGCTTTGAGCGGGCTTTCGGCGCCGTTTGAGTCGTATTTGGTCACAGTGCCCATAACATCCAGAACTTTGGCGGTTGCTAGTTGGGCTGCTTGGGTGGAAAGCGCGCTAATCGCTAGCACGCAGAAGATGGTTAATGGAATTCGTAGAGTATTCATAACTGTATAACTTAAAGTTTAAAAGGAAGACGGGGTTAAATTACTCAATCTTTAATTCTTTTCAAGCTTTTTTCTGAGCATATTTAACTACCTTCTCCATGGGTAAGTGATTTCTGTAATTATTTTGCCTTTTCAGAGGAATCTCAATTCGCTTAAATATAACTTATGACGAATTTCCGCCCGTGTATCGATCTGCATAATGGTCGCGTAAAACAAATTGTGGGCGGAAGCTTGAGCGAGGGCGGAGAGGGGCTGTTGACAAATTTTGAGAGTGACCGACCGGCGGGATATTATGCTGAACTCTACAAACAGGACGAACTCCGGGGGGGGCATGTCATTAAGTTGGGGCCAAATAATGATCGTGCTGCTCGCGAGGCCTTAGCTTCCTATTCGGGCGGTTTGCAGGTCGGTGGGGGAATTCAGCTGGAAAACGCCGCCGAATGGCTGCGGGCGGGGGCGAGCCACATTATCGTGACTTCTTGGTTATTTGACAGGGAGGGGCATTTTTTGCCCGGGCGCTTGGATCAATTGGTAGCCGAAGTCGGCAAAGAGCGTCTCGTGCTCGATCTAAGTTGTCGTGGAAAAGAAGGCACTTGGGTCGTTGCAATGAATCGCTGGCAAACGTCGACGGATCTGGTGGTTGATAGGGCGACGATTGTCGAGCTGGCAGCGAATTGTCATGAATTTTTGATACATGCGGCCGATTTCGAGGGCAAATGCGAAGGTATTGACCACCATTTGGTCGAATTTCTTGGACGATACAGCCCGATCCCGGTCACTTACGCGGGCGGTGCCAATAGTTTTAATGATCTTGCTGAGGTGGATCGCTTGAGCGGTGGCAAAGTAGATCTCACGATTGGGAGCGCACTCGATATTTTTGGTGGTTCTCAGATTAAATACGAAGATTGTGTGGCTTGGAACCGGCTCAGATAGGTGTTCAAAGCGTTTTAACCGATCCCCGCGAAACGCATTCGACAAAGCCGATTGCAGCTTCACTATACTAAGGTATGAAAATTCAACGTGTCGCAATGGCGATGGTTATCGTCTGTTTGACCTTTTATCTGCTCTATCTTGGGCAGGCCTTGCTCTTGCCTCTCGTTATCGCGGGTGCGGTTGCTTATTTGATTAGCATTTTGGCGCACGCCATCACTACGCCTACGTTTAAGGGGTTTTCCGTGCCCAAGCCACTGGCTATGATCATCGCGATTGCCATCATCCTGTTGTCGCTCTCCTATCTCGTTCAACTGGTTACCGTGAACATTAAGAGTGTGATCGCAGTCGCCCCGGAGTATCAGAAGAACCTCGAAGCGCTTATTTTTAGAGGTTACCGCTTTTTTGGAGCTGAAGAGGTTCCAAATATTCGCGAATTCATGAATCAGTTGGATTTCGGTGCCTATTTGCAGAGTTTCGGTACGACTGTGCGGGCACTGGTCAGTAGTATGGGAATTATTACGGTTTATCTGATATTTCTTCTTTTGGAGCAACGTACTTTTGGCAATAAGATTAAGGCGATTATCCGCGACCCAAAGCGCCAGGAGGATGCCTTTGAGTTGATCGATAAAATGCGTTCTGATATCCGCTCTTATGTAGGAATTAAGGTCCTGACGAGTACCGTGACCGGATTGATCAGCTATGTTGTCCTCAAAATTGTTGGGGTCGATTTTGCCAGCTTTTGGGCTGTACTGATTTTCTTGCTTAATTTTATACCTACCATCGGATCTATTATCGCGACCGCGTTTCCCTCCATACTCACCCTGGTGCAGTTTGATACGCTGGGGCCGTTTATTGTAACGGTTTCTGTTCTGACCGCCGTGCAATTCTGTGTCGGCAGTCTGATCGAGCCTAAGCTCATGGGCAACCGCCTCAATCTTAGCCCGATCGTGATTCTTCTTTCGCTTGGCCTCTGGGGCTCTATCTGGGGCATTCCCGGTATGTTCCTTTGTGTGCCCATCACCGTCATCATCATGATCATTTGCTCCTACTTTCCCGCCACCCGGCCTGTGGCGATCTTACTTTCAGGAAATGGGAAAGTCGCCAGTGGTTTAAAAAAAGAAGCCATAGGACCTTAGTAGGTTCGACTCCTGTTGACAGCGGTTCAGGCACTATTTTCTCTAAGTAAATTACTACCCAACTATAACACAACCTACCCCATGAAGAAACTCCTAGCTGCCAACCGGAGCGAAATCGCTGTCCGTATTTTCCGTAGTGCGACCGAACTCGGCTACCGCACTGTCGCTGTCTATGCCAACGAAGATCGCTTCGGCGTCCATCGCTTTAAAGCCGACGAGGCCTATCTTGTCGGGAAGGGGCAGGGCCCTGTCGCCGCCTACCTCGACATCCCCAGCATCATCGACCTAGCCAAGAAAAAAGGTGTCGATCTTATCCACCCCGGCTACGGCTTCCTTTCCGAGAATGCTGACTTCGCCCGCGCTTGCGAGGAAAACGGCCTCACTTTTGTCGGTCCCAGCGCCGATCTCCTCGGTCGCATGGGCGACAAGATCGAAGCCCGCAAAATCGCGGAGCAGGCCAAGGTTCCCACGCTCCCCGGCACTCAGGATCCCATCAGCGATCGCAAAGAAGCGGTCAAAATTGCCAAAAAGATCGGCTTTCCGCTCATTATCAAAGCCGCGTTTGGTGGCGGTGGGCGCGGCATGCGTGTGGTCAAAGACCCCAAAGACCTCATTCCGTTGCTCGACGAAGCCCAAGGCGAAGCAGGCCGCGCCTTCGGAAACGACGCCGTATTCCTAGAGCGCTACATCGGCCGTGCCAAGCACATCGAAGTGCAAATTATCGGCGATAAGCAGGGCAACGTCGTCCACCTGCACGAGCGCGATTGCTCCGTCCAGCGCCGCCACCAAAAGGTCATCGAGATCGCGCCCTCCGTCGGCTTGCCCGACCAGGTGCGTCACGATCTCTGCGAGGCCGCGGTCAAGATCGCCAAATCCATCGGCTACTACAACGCCGGCACGGTCGAGTTCCTCCTCGATCTCGATACCCACGAGTGGTTCTTCATCGAGATGAACCCCCGCATTCAGGTCGAGCACACCGTGACTGAGGTTATCACCGGCATCGACATCGTGCGCACCCAGTGCCTCATCGCCCAGGGGCACAGCCTCTACAGCGACGAGATCGGCATCCCCCCGCAGGATGAAATCCCGCGCAACGGCTACGCCATCCAAGCCCGCATCACAACCGAAGATCCCGAGAAGAATTTTGCCCCCGACTACGGTAAAATCGTCAGCTACCGCAGCGCCGCCGGCCTCGGCATCCGCCTCGACGGCGCGATGGGCGATACCGGCTCCGTCATCACCCCGTTTTACGATTCGCTGCTTGTCAAGTTGACCGCCTCCGCGCGCACCTTCGAACTCGCTATCCAGCGCATGGATCGCGCCCTCCGCGAGTTTCGTATCCGTGGGGTCAAGACCAATATCCCCTTCATCGAAAACGTCATTCATCACGATGCCTTTTCGTCCGGTCAGGCCATCACCACATTGATCGATACCACCCCCGCGCTCTTTAATTTCAAGCGCCGCCGCGACCGCGCGACCAAGCTGCTCAAACTGCTCGGCGAGACCATCGTCAACGGCAACGACCAAGTCAAAGGCCGCCCTGTCCCCATTATGGACCTGCCCGTGATCCTGCCCGATTACGACCCCAAGCAGCCCAAGCCCGCCGGGACCAAAGACTACCTGACCAAGCACGGTCCCGAAAAATTCGCCGAATGGACACGCCAGCAAAAGCGCCTCCTCATCACCGACACCACCATGCGCGACGCGCACCAGTCGCTGCTGGCCGCCCGCATGCGCAGCTTCGACCAGCTCGAAGTGGCCGACGCCATCGCCCAGCACGGCGACAAACTCTTCAGCCTCGAATGCTGGGGCGGTGCCACTTTTGACACCTCCATGCGGTTCCTCCATGAGAATCCGTTCAAACGCCTCCAGCGCCTGCGCGAGCGCATCCCCAATATCTGCTTCCAAATGCTCCTGCGCGGTGCCAATGGCGTCGGCTACTCGAACTATCCCGACAACGTCATCCGTGGCTTCATTCAGCACTCCGCCGAGAGCGGCATGGATATTTTCCGCGTCTTCGATTCGCTCAACTACTTGCCTAACCTCAAGGTCGCCATGGATTCTATCCGCAAGGATACCAACTCCGTCTGCGAGGCCACTATCTGCTACACGGGCGACGTCCTCAGCACCGAGCGCGACAAATATAGCCTCCAATACTACGCCGATATGGCGAAAGAGCTGGAAAAAATGGGCGCCCACATCCTCGCGCTCAAGGATATGTCCGGCCTCTGCTACCCCAACGCCGCGTATAAGCTGATCAAAGCCCTCCGCGCCGAGATCGCCATCCCCGTGCACTTCCACACCCACGATTCCAGCGGCATCGCCGGCGCGTCGATCGTGAAAGCCGCCGAAGCGGGCGTCGATGCAGTCGATCTCTCTATCGCCTCGCTCTCCGGACTCACCGCGCAGCCTAATCTCAATTCAATTATCCACGCCATGCGCGGGGATGCGCGCGACACCCAGCTCGACCAAAAATTCTTCGACGATCTGTCCATCTACTGGGAGGCGATCCGGCAATACTACGAGCCCTTCGACACCAGCCCCAAGTTCGGCAGCGCCGAGGTCTATCATCACGAAATGCCCGGCGGCCAATACACCAACCTCCGCGAGCAAGCCCGCGCCCTCGGCCTCGGTGCCCGCTGGCCGGAAGTCGTCCGCTACTACCGCGAGGTCAACGAAGTGCTCGGCGACATCGTCAAAGTCACCCCGTCCTCCAAGGTAGTCGGGGACCTCGCCATCTTCCTCCTGACCAAAGGCGTCGAGCCAAAAGACATGGTTAACCTCGAGCCCGGCACCTCCTTCCCCGAGTCCGTCGTCGATATGCTCTCCGGTGGCCTCGGCCAACCCAAAGGTGGCTGGCCAAAGGATGTGCAACGCGTCGTCCTCGGCGACCGCAAGCCCTACAAAGGCCGCCCTGGTGCCCGCGCCGAAAAGGTCGATCTCGAAGCCACCCGCGAAGAGGTCAAAGCCATCACCAAGCGCGCCGAATGTGGCGACGACGATCTCTACGCCTATCTCATGTATCCGCAGGTGTTTAAAGACCTCGTCAAATACGTCGATGCGTATGGCCACGCCCGCGTCCTGCCCACGCCCGCATTTTTCTATGGCCTCAAGCCCGGCGAAGAAATCTCGGTCGAGATCGAAGAGGGCAAGATACTCATCATCAAACTAATTTACGTCAGCGAGCCGGATAAAGAAGGCCTGCGCACACTTACCTTCGAGCTCAACGGTCGTGCCCGCGAGTGCGTCATCGCCGACAAGTCGGTCAAGAGCGAGGTCAAGCGCCGAACCAAGGCCGATTCTGCCGATAAGATGCAAATCGGCGCGCCCATCCCCGCGATGGTTAGCGCCGTCACCGCCACCGTTGGCCACAAGGTGAAGAAGGGCGAAAAGCTCGTCATCCTCGAAGCCATGAAGATGCAGACCACCGTGTATGCGCTCGCCGACGGCATCATCGATCAAGTCGAAGTCCAAGCCGGAGACCAAGTCGAAAGCAAGGATCTGCTGGTGAAGCTGCGTTAGCCGCTCTGTGGCGTGCCCGTTTTGGAGCGCCTGAAACTCGCGAGCGTCCCGGCAGGCACTGAGGCATTCGCAAGCGGTCGCTCTCATGGCCGTCCAGTTCCTGCTCCCATTCGGCGAAGAATGCCCCGGCCACCGATTCGACTTTCTCTGAGTAGCAGGGCTGCAAATGATAGAGAAATGACATATTTTTCAATCAACGTAGTGCGAGCTTGCTCGCGACTCGGAATGGCTGACCACCGCGATGGCCTGAGCAAGCTCAGACACTACGATAAGTGCGAAAGGGTTGGTTTAACTTTGGGATACGCTTCTCGCATATGTGGCGACATCTGGATGCGGGAAGTGCTTTCGATGTCGTTAGATACGAGACTAACTAAAGTTCTTTTTTGTAATTCGATGGCGGCACCCGAGCTTCCCAGTTTGATGGCGTTTTCAAAGGCGATTTTCGGAGCCTGTTTCGACCATTCCCCGTAGGCTCGTCCCAAGAGCTTCCAGTCCAATGCATTGAGCTCGCGCTCCTCGAAGTAGCCGAGAGCGCTGGTAATATCTTTTTTCGCCCAGTCGAAGGTAGAGCTCAAGCGCTTCCAGTGGCGCTTCCCGGGCGACGAAATTAATTATTCTCCGGTAAGCGGCTACTTGCGGCAAATGTGCGTGTGGACTGGCGGAGGCTGGGGCTTGGGCCTGTTTATTTTCAGATTGCTTACCCCAAAACGAAGCAAAAATCCAAAAGGAGGTCGCACCGAGTAGGAAAGCCAGAATGAAAGAACAATATCCGCGTCCCAAGGTAAGGTTTGTTGGACTCTGACGTTTTGTATTCTATACTGCCCTTAACTAAAACTTTGAGCATTTCAAATTCTACTTCTTCCGTCGGCAAATCGACACGCCTGATTTTGCGCATTTTGGCGCTGATTATCACTGTTTGTGCCGTGGCCTTCTGGCTTAAGACAGGGGCGCACACCGGTTTCTCCAAAAATCGTGTCGAAATTGAGAAAGTCGACCCGATCACCCAAATCGAGTATGTCGATTATGAGGAACGCTTCATTATGGGGGTTGAATATTTGGCTCTTTCCTGCGCCGCCGGTGTCGGACTCTTTGGGCTGAGCTATTTCTTCGGTCGTCACAAGAGCTGACCTTTTTCCACAATAATCATCCTCAACTACAAGAACTACCACATATATGAAACAAAACACCACCTCCCTCCTGACCATTGCTGCACTTGCGGTCGGCGCCGTCACACTCAATGCCGCGTCTCAAGAATTCGATTTTAAAGATCCTAAGGGTGTCAATAACGTCTCCTTCCAGCTAGATGCACCTTTGGAGTCCATCAGCGGAAACGCTAAAGGCGTCAGCGGAACTGTTCGTTTCGACCCGGAAAATCCTGAGGCCGTTTCAGGTACAATTATTGTCGAAACGGGCTCGCTCACTGCGTCCAATGATAAGCTGCAAGAACATATGCTGGGCGACGGATGGCTTGACGCCGCTGGCTACCCTCAGATTACCCTTACGGCAAAGTCTATTTCTAAGGTCGAAACGACCGATGATGGCTTCAAGGCGCACCTGACTGGCGACTTCACGCTCAAGGGCGTGACCAAAGAAATCACCGTGCCGGTCTCGTTTACTTATTTACCAGATATGCTCAGTGCTCGCACCAATGGGGCGGCTGAAGGCGATTTACTGGTCATACGATCGACCTTTACGATTGATCGTAGCGAATACGGTATCAAACCGGGGCAAAACACGAATAAAGTGGCGGAAGCGATTGAAATTCGTCTCGCTATCGCTGGTGCCGCGCCGGACGCATAGGTTTTTCTTATCGACTGCTTCGGTAGAGGTTGACCACGC
>Ga0307966_1003926_pt1 | contig 11098 bp, 15 predicted proteins | sample OrgLakmetagen646_FD_203141 | JGI IMG/M metagenome (GOLD analysis project Ga0307966, IMG submission 203141) | Saline water microbial communities from Organic Lake, Antarctica - #646 | ecosystem: Environmental > Aquatic > Non-marine Saline and Alkaline > Saline | place: Antarctica: Organic Lake... | reverse complement strand
CTCTCTCTCTCTCTCTCTCTCTCTCTCGCTCTCGCTCTCGCTCTCTCTCTCTCTCGCTCTCTCTCTCTCTCTCTTTCTCTCTCTTTCTCTCTCTTTCTCTCTCTCCCCATTTAACGTCACTCCCAATTTTCACGTGTTGTGCACAGTTTATGGCAGAGATCTTCAAGAAAATGGTAGCCCAGTCTCAAGGTGGCTCTGGCTGTGGTGAGAATGAACACGTTGATAAGTGCATTAACTGTCCTGCTCTGGCACTTTGTGCAGCTTTCCGGAGGATCAGAACTTCCAACTTGGTTACTTCAGTAAGCATGCAGTTCAATAAAATGTGTAGCATATGTAGGACAATCAAGGCTGTATTTCTGCTCTTTGACATGCATATCCCTTCATATACAATTGGCATATCGATGCTTGCTTACGAGAACCTTCTACCTGTTTGCAACGTCACCCAGGGGACAATGGCTGCTCCAGCTGCCCGCCTGGCATGAACATGATGATGCCCAACTTGCCAGCTCGTCCCACTACTCAGCCCCCGGCCCTTATGGATGGCCCCACTGCACACCCCATGGAGGCAAATGGTAGCACAAGTGGCAGACCAGCTGATGACGTTGCTGCTGAGCCCTTTGACAATGCTGGGCAGCAGCGGGTGATGCTTTCTGAGGAGGAGCAGCTTGCATTCTTCAAGAGCCTGCAACGGAGCTAACAGGCGTCCGTCCTCCTTGCGCACCTGTCTTTCTCTGTCGCGAAGTAGCTGTTTCATAAATTTTTCACAAAATGCCTTTTTAAGTTGTCAGTGCTTGTTGTTTTCAGTGCTTCAGGGCACTATAAACAGCTTAAGCAACTGTGGTCTATGCCTGAGTCTGCAGACAAAAAATTACGCAGGCAGTGAAAAACCATTCCCCACATTAAATAAGGAAATGGAGCCACTTTAGTACCATGTACCGTGAAACTCCTCCACCAAAAAGTTAAAAAAATATATCAATGGGGATCAGATAAGGTTAGGCTTTTATGCCTGGCTTACAAGGTTTACAAGGTTTACAAAAAAAGGCCTCATGCCTGGCTTACTGGAATAATCTAACAGCAAGCATTCCTTGCTGTCTGGAGTTCAACTGAAGTTACGGAATCAAGCACACTTTCCAGATCTGACCACAAAAGCCAAAAGGAGTAGTACTGTCAAAAATCAGCCTTCCCATACGTGTTCTCCAGCTGGGATGCTGGCTGGTGCAGAACCCTTACTGTTAATGCTCTGTTCAGTATCAGTCTCTACTTGCTTGCTTGTCAAACGACCCAGCAAGCTTCATCAAGGCATCTCGTCCGAGTCATCATCATGATTGTGTTCCAATAAGGTAAGGTTACATCGATATATGCGTCAGACAAAAAGCCACAGTTGAAATTTGTGGTTTAAGCGGTTGAATTTAACCAAGCGGTTGATGATTTCAACCGCTACAGTTGAAATGCGGTTGAAATTAATTGCAAATTCACACAAAACCGCAGTTAAAGTGCGGTTGAAGCGGTTGACATCAACCGCGGTTGAAATCAACCGCTTCAACCGCACTTTAACTAATTCCTGTTTTGTCTGACGATAAGCCTCTGGGAGGCATCTGAGCGGAAGCTTGGAAAAAGGCACCAAACCAAAAAGATACTAGGAAAAATCAAGGGAAAAGGGCTAGGCACTTGGCCACAAAAGAGGCAACACCATGAATATCTGGTTGGTTCAAAAAAGTCCTCAAACGAGTTGGGCCACCTTCATTTTGAGGTGGGACGACCAGCTGGCGGTGCTGTGTGCGAAGGCTGACAATATATTCATGCGGACAGTCCAGCAAAATGTGTTCCTCATCCTGAACAGAGTGCCAGTCACATTTGTCACAGATCCTGAGCTCATAAGGCCTTCTATTCCTGTTTTGACGCATTCTTTGGACCAGAAAGTTATGGCCGGAAAGGCGAAGGCAAGAAAGTGCATGGCTAAGATTATTGGAAATACCCAAGCGAAGGTAGATAGGTAAACAGGCTTGTGATTTCTTTTTCTGTCATCCCACCAGCCAGGAGCAATCCCCAAAGGTACACCAAAATGTGTGTGATAAGTCCTCATAATTCTTCTGGAATGGTGATTATCATGTGGTGTCAAATTATCAAGTTCTCTCCAGCTCCTGATGATATGTTCGCGCAAAGTGAGCTAGAGCTGTTCCAGATTGATAGACTCACGAGATCGTATGGCGTTCAAAAATTGCTGAGATGTAGGGAAATCTTGGAGTGCGTGCAAAACCTGGTAAGTCCAGTATCACTTCTATTTGCAATTAGAAGGTCAGCCCGCACAAATTTCTCAAGAAGAGGATTGTTTGAAGAGTTCTAATCCTCTAAACTGTTCCAGAATCGTATGATGCATCTAAACCGATAGAAAAAATGGGCATCTGACCTGTTTCGGGAAGCACGCAGTGAGTATCAGTACTTTTCTTGACACCCAGGAGTCTTCAGAAAGCCCAGGTGAAGGACGTGTGCAGGGGTGATTTTTGAGGAATCATATGTCAGAGAAGAAGTGGCCCACACTTGACAAACGTACAGACCGGCAGTCAAAGCAAAGACGTGGAAAAGCCACAGCATTCCTTTAATCTATATTAATACCCTTGCTATCACCAGTTCTGTAAACTCTGGCTGTGGCAGACCTGAAGTTGTCTGCCATCGTCGTAGCAGCTGTGTGCATGCTTCCATCACGAGTAAGAGTGGTTCCAAGGTATTTGAATTGAGTGACAAGTTCCAGAGGTGTGCCATTGTTTGTGAAGGTGGGGGGCGCAGGTGCCTTTGCTGAAGAAGACCATGACTTTCGTTTTATCAGCGCTCAGCTTAAGCCCTTTGAAACGTGTGTAGTCATAGAATGTAATCAGCTGGAACTACATAGTTTCAACCGTGTTTGAAGTGAGAGCAATGTCATCAGCACAATCACAGTGAGGGATCTGAACTTAATCTAGGGCAGTGGCAGCACCTATCTGCACAGTTAAGAATCTGTGCATGTCATTATTATAAATAAAGGGAGTACAGAAAGGGACTCAGAGAGCAGCCCTGTTCATGCCTCTGTTGGGCGCAACCTCCTCAGAAGTTTTTTCGCCATATATGAGAAGGTAAATGTATCCTGTGTACATAGCTTGAATGATGTCCCTCAAATACTGCGGAGTCTTAATAATTTGCAGGTGTCTCCAAGCAAAGCTTCTCTCTTGGAACACTGTTGTAGGCAGCGAAGAGGTCCAGAAAAGCAGTGTACACCTTCATTTTGTTTTTATTGCAGTCGCAAGAATGTGGCGAAGAATATAGAGGGGTTGGTTGGTGATCCTTGTTGGGCAGAAACCAAACTGTGAGACTGGTGTTTAATGTTCAGCAAGAGCCCAGTTCGTCAGCAAGTCCAACAATCCCTGACCACGTTTGCAAAAAGTCTATAGAAACAGCCATTGATAGCAAGCAAATGAGAACTTTTGGGGGAATGTAGTTGGACCTTTCTTGTGCAGAGGCAAGATTTTGAATTTGTTTCAAAGATGTGGGGTGACACCGTCTGACAGGAACAGGTGGAGTGCCATCTTGTTCGCTCGACAAGTCACTAAGAAGGGGAAGCAAAACGTTTTCAGTGTGTCTCTTACCACGATCACCCTTAAACGTTTTCTCTGCGTGTTTGATGAAAGAAGCAGATAAAGGATCAAAGCCTGGGCTGGACTGCATGTTCATGTTTGAAATGTTTTTCTGGATAGTGGTAGCCAAAGTATGTATAGGGGGTACCTCGTATACAGGTGCTTGCTCGTTGCTGCGTTAAAAGGTAGTGTTCATGCTCCTGTACCTGCCACCAGGGCCGGGTGGGACTGAAATATCAGAAGGAAAAACTTGTTCAGATCGTAACTGGTTACTAAGTAACTGATGCCGTGTAAATAAGTTGGATCGTCCAGGTAGCACGCCAGGAACGCTCACTTGTGTTTCACAAAATGTGATTGAAGGTGCTCAGTCCATGACTCAGCAGAAATAGGAAAAATGTCAGACCGTTTGTTCGCAGTCATCAGCTTGTACACCTCTGGGCTGCAAGCGTCAATGAGTCCAACCATCTCATCTGCCTTCTCTTTTTTTAATTGTTATTTCCTCAGCCTGCAGCAAGTAGAGCATTGGTGTTGTAGCTCAGCAAAAGGTTGGTTGTGTTTTTTGTTCCATTTGAAACGTCTTTTGTAATCACGGCACGTTGCGTCATACCAAGGGGCCATAGGAAGGCCCAGCTGCATTCTGCACGACATTTGTCTTGCTGTCATACCAGTGGCATCAGCAGCAAGCGTAATGAGATCTAGGAAGTGTTTGTAGCAAGATTGATGTTCTTGATTGCGTATAGAGTTCTCGATTCTCAAAGAGTTAAGAAGCTTGCCTCCAAGCTCCTTGTGCAGTCTGTGAACTTTGCTGCTAAATTTGTCCATACCAGACGTGCCCTTTCCAGTACTGTTATCAACTCTCATCAGGAGCCGGTTTCAGGCCAAGCCTGCATTCCTCCTGATCCCCATTGATTTTTCCTTTCCTTTTCGCGGTGGAGGAGCTTTATGGTACTTGATACCAAAGTGGCTCCTTTTCCTTAACTAATGTGGGGAGTGGTTTTCACTGCCTGAGTAGTTTTTTCTTTTTTTCTTTTCATATAGAGTTCCAAAAAGATTGGAGGACAGTCTCATTTTGAAGCATGTGTGAAACAGACGCGTCTTTGTGCTCACCCTTCCAAACCACATGTTTTCCTTCCCCTCTCCTCAGAATTGGCCTGGAAGCCACAGATTAATGTGCTTTACCTATGCATGTTACAGTAACGAACACTGGCATGAGAAGTGGCAATTAAAAATGGCCACCCCCTGCCATAGTTCAGTTGGGGAGGGGGGGGAGGTGGGGGGTGGAGGGGGCTGGTGTTGGTGTTGCGTGTAGGGGAGCGTGTTCCGGTAAATAAAAGATGCTATAAGGTTTACAAGGATTACAAAGAAAGGCCTTCAGTCAAGAAGTGCGACTGCTAGCCTGCTCATAAAACGCAACTAGTTCATTGAGGAAAAAACAAAGCTTGTTATTGTTCTGGCTCAAGAAGGTGAACACATCGTGAGCTCCTGTTTGGGGAAACTTGGGGAAACAGAGGTGCATATTTCCTGCGGAAAGAAATCATGTGGGGATTGGCGCAGTGGAAAAGGACATGCTGCTCATCTTGGATGTCATCGGCATCACACAGGTCACAGGTGGGGGAATTACATGTCGCTGTCTCAAAACGAAAAGATGCTATAACTTTAAGCAGCCAGGGAGTGTGAATTTTATGAAAGAGTCAGTTTGTGTGAGCACTATCGGCATGGATTTAGATTTACATGCGGTGACCTTCAGCCAGACTGTTTGGCTGATTGGCCTGTGACTGGTCCTCGCCAGTCAACTATAAATCCATAGTAAGCTCAAACACAAGAAAAATGTTGTTGTGATGCAAGAGGAAACCGTAAACCACCTGGGCACTGACTTGTTGTCGCAAATAGGTTGCTCCACTGAAAAGTCATCCGACTGGATAAGCAAACTTTCTCCTTAAAGCACACACGTCTGCGTCTCTACATGTCAAAGAGGCATGCATGCGCTTCATCTAGGATCTCCTCACAAGCACAACGGTCACACAAAAGAGAGTTGCCATGATCCCATATGCGCCCTCAGCCTAAAACAGCTGACATTTTGCAAGACATGTTGAGTCAGACCCAAATGCAAATGTCTCGGCAAACAAAGAGGTTGTACGCACATTGAGATCAAATGGCACTGCAAAAAGAATGATATATTGCCAGCTTGCTATATGTGTCTTCTTGTGGGTTCAATCCCTCAACATTTCTCCACACTGTCTGCAATATGTGCCTGAGATCATCAGTGAACTCTTGTATAGAAATGCAAGTACCCTGCCACACTGCTTGTACAAATGAATCGCAACGCCGCAACCCTTGAAAAGCATCTAAGACCTCAAAAAGCAGTCCAGCAGGGGGGGTCACGTGAATGTATGCTCAGATACGCTTTCAGCACCCTGCTTCATTTCTCAATGTTGGACTTGAGCATGCTATTATACAACTTGACAACAGAGCTGATGAACCAGTAAAACTGCGGTGGCTCGTGTCCACACTCCCTCAAGACAGCCCAATTCGTGATGGTACGCTAAATACCCAGCGTGCCCTTCAAAAAACTCATGTGTCGCACTTGCAAATCACTCGTCACGGTGAAGACCTTATCCTATTCAATTAACTCAGTGCCCCACACCTGGCCAGCATACATACCGGCTGGGAGCACATAGATCTTCTCAAGCCACAGAGACACATATGGCCTATCCACCAGAGAGTTCTCACGTACAAGCAAACTAACAGACCCGAAAGTAGATGCCATAAAAGGACCAGCTGCGTGCTTAGAGGACTTAATCATGCTCATGCGCCTGTAAAACATCATACCCATATACTTAAAAGAATCTTCTTGCGTGTGCAAGCGGCACTCTCCCAGCATTGAACACAGGCACATTTGAAACAGATAATTGAAATGAACCACCTCAGACTTTGCAGTATTGATAATAAGGTACTTTCTCTGAGCATACAGTATGCATGAACGGGCGAGCAAGGTTTTTGCGTGTTTACATAGGTCCAGCAGGGGAGATAGCAAACTCCCTACTACAAGGATTAAATGAACCGTAAGTTGCAAAATAGAAAGGAAGCAAGAGAGGCAGGCTGGAAGAATAGAAGAAAGTAGGGTGGATATCCAGGTAAATGGCGAGAAGGGCAAACGTGTACATGAAAGGTCAAGCATGGGAAAGAAAGAAAGCTTGTGTATTTGGGTGCCTACGTAGCAACAAGGTTTAGGGAAACAGGGCTAGTAAGGAGTACAAAGGCAACGGGCTGAGGGCACGTCTAGCTACACAACCTTGAGGCATCCAACTTAAAAACCAGGGAAGCTAAGAGTTCGACAGGTCAAAAGCAGCTAAGCCATTGCGATGACTGGTGCGCCAGAACCAACTCCAAACACAGCCCATGAGAGTAAAAGAGGCCACCTACAGAAGCGCAGCTGCGCCAGCATGTCACTTTTAACGTTTTGAACCCAAGATTAGGGAGGCGAGAAAGGAGGACAGTAAGCTAAAGGCTTAGACAACAAGAAACGGACTGTTCTACTAAGAGCCGAGAGCAGGGGGGAACTACAGGCCGACCTAGACCTAGAGCAAAACGGGGGGCACGCTAGGATGGGAGCTGCAGTGAAACAGTCAAATAGCCGTTCGGCCTAGCCTAGCATGAGCAAAGGGGTGAGCCTGGCCTAGGTCAGAGAAGCTGGAGGCACTACCTGCATCGCTTCAGGATCGTTTGCCATCAGAGTCAAATCATCAGCATACACATGTGCGTCGACGCACAGAGGAACCAGTTGTACCTGTGACAGCGCCTTGAACTCCCTCTGCAATCTCTTCAACATCATTAAATTACAGAGATAAATGGATTAAGAGAGGATGAGTTTTGTTATGTTCTGCACCGCTTAATGGATGCAGGAAAACCCAACATCCCACCTATGTTACGCGCGGTATGTGGTATATGTACCCAGTGATACAGAGAATAGACATCAAATCGATAACCCTTTTACCACGTTACAACCTGGAAAATAACAAGGTCAAGGTACAAAGGGGATCAGATGGTTGAGAGGCACAGGTCTGCACACCATTAGAAGTATTACTCCCATGCAGATTATCTTGGGGTTTGCGGTTGCTGTTGCTCTTGGTTTGAATGCTTTTTCTTGCCAAACTGATGGCATGTAGGCTAATTATCTCGTAAGTGCTATGGCATGCAGACCCTTTAGGCCTAATTTAAGGCTGTGCAGTGGAGCTTGTCGCTCCTATTAATTGCATTGGTTTTGCAGTGCCGTATCAGAGAAAGCGAGGCTATAGCAGTTAATGAAGTTCTTGTGCCTTTTCAAAGTTCTATGTGTTGGATGGGAGAGGTGTCAACACGCACAGTAGTTTATTTGGGTGCGTGTTTGGTTGTATGCCTCTTGGTTTCACAGCTTGGACATAACCACCCCTTGGTTATCTGTGATTTAAGACATGTACAACCGTGATGAGTATGTCTTGAAGGATGGTGATAAGACTGCTCGTGTGCATCCGACTCGTGGGGTTAAACAAGGTTGCCCCCTGTCTCCCCTGCTTTTCTCCCTTTACATTAACGATAGTAACGACATTGCTGAGGGGGCATCAGGGGCTATCACCGGAACCGCGGGTGTGCACGTCTCACATATGTTGTATGCAGATGATCTGACTTTGCTGACTAATGAGCCCCGTGATATGCTAATCATGCTGAGTCGGTTGGCTGTGTACGCCAGGAATAAACATCTAATTGTCAACACTTCCAAGTCCGAAGTTGTGCATTTCAACTCCGCGGGTGAAAATGTTCCTGTTTTTGATGTTAGCGGTGCCACCCTTCATCACAAAGATTCTTTTAGGTATCTGGGCATGGTTTTCTACAGGACCTTAAACATGGCTAAGTCTGCTGAACATGCATCCCGTCCTATTCTTGCCTCTGCCTATAGGATACGTAAATTTGTGCATGAACACGCTTTGGCAGACAGACCGCACACTTATTTGTGGCTTGCTAAAACGTGTGTTATTCCTGCATCTGAAGGGCACGCTAGGTGTGAAGCGGTCTACCCACTAATTGGGCTGTGCTCCAAGAATGTGGACATGAACCGCTGCAGATAAACTGGTTTTGGTCAGCTGCCAAGCATTTCGATAGTATGCTTAATACCAATAGTGTCACTTTGCAAGGGTAGTCCAGGCTGATCTCAATTTAAAGCCTCGTTCAAGTGCCTGCTGGACAGCTCAATTGCTGAGCGCTTTTCAAAGACTGCATGGGCGTGAGTTGTATGTACGAGCTGTTCAAACTGGGCTTACTATTCCCATGCAAGATTTAACTGCAGATTTGAAGCATAGAATGAGAGGTGTTTGGAGAGACACTGAGTTAGTGGACCCCAACACGCACAACAACAAACTTGCCACTTACCATTCTTGGGTTACCATCCCTTTTTCTAGAAATGAGCGTATACCGATTATTGTACCATGGTATCTTCATCTTAATCTGTCCAAACATGTTATGCACAATGTAAGTAGACTCTGCTTGCGTGCGCATACTTTGAAAGTTGAAGCAGCAGCGTGGCTTGAAGGTGGTTCTCGCGTATGTGACCAGTGTCCTGGTGAAGATGAACATGTTCAGAACAAGGTGCATGCTCTTTTATTTTGCCAAGACCATCGAGTTTGTGAGCTGAGGAAACAGTTTTCCTTTCTATTAACACCTTTTTTTGAGGACTGTTCAGCAGCCCAACCCTTTTTATTTGTCGCAACAGGTCAACAACCTACTTGTTCATGGTTACCTTTTCTAGCAGAACATTAAAATTTTCCATTTCTTTCTGAGCTTTTGGATTTATTTGTGGCTGGCCGAGACCAGTCAGCAGCCGATCAGCCAAACAACCTGGCTGAAGGTCACCCCCCATTGTAACCATTGGTTTCACAGCCAGGACCCCTGCCTGGGTATAGATTGGCAGGGCCATCTGCCTGCTACTAGATTACGGGCAGCTCTCCTTGCGTTATTAGCAGACCTAGTTCGGTACATGTATTTGTTGGGTTTCTTTGGGGGCATGCCATCAGCGGTTACTACTTTTTATCGTGTCTTTAAGGTTAGCATTTTCCAGTTGCGTCACAGCCCTTTTTTCACTTGGTTTGTTTTGAGGTTTACCTCGTTCTCATAGGTTGAGCAGCCATTCCAGGTTGAATGCCTTTGTAATCCAAACTAAACTTGGGGGCATGCCATCAGCGGTTGCTGAATCGCGAGCAGAGTTGAATGTATCCTGTAAAATGCTGAGCGAGGCGTTGAGGGGTGTGAATTCCATTTGTTGTATTGTGCCACGGCACCCCTTTGGCTGCTGTTTAAGTCGTTTGTGTGGTGCCGCAGTGCATACCTAAATTTCAAGAATTTGATGTCCAGCTTTTCCGTTTTTGTATTGCAGCAAGAATCTTTCCCATTGACAACAATCAGCAACAGCCGACTTCATGCCAAGCGCACCGAAAATGAAATAAAGGATCAGCAGATCCTATACAGCTCTTAAATTTCAACAAGATTAATTAAAATAAGGAGCTTATATGAATTAAGCATCGCATTAAACCACGAGCAGTAGCTCCATTGAATCATGTTTTGTAAAAAAAACAAAACTACAGTATGGAAAATTGAGGAACTGCAAAGGCTTACGAAGAGCGTGCATTCAAATACTTACTGCACCTAAGCATGTGTCGGTAGCAGGAACTAACACACTTGCGAAAAGCTTTGCTATAAGTGCGCCAAGACAAAAAGAAGAAAGCAGTGCTTTTGACAACTTACTTATTGCCAGTACATAGTAGTAGGAATGAAGTCATTAATGTACTAAGATGATAAATGGAAAAATGCCCCAGCAGTGCATTACTATGTTAGGGAGGAGAAAGGAGCAGATGGCCCCTCTGAGCAAGCAAGAAGAAACCAAAGGCAGCATTGAGAGCGTCTCTCCAGCCGTACACTAATATAAAGGGCAGTTTTATACAAGGAACTTAAGACAGCGAGTTTCAGTATGTGTGGCGTAACACCTGCGACAGCAGTAGCGGCTGCCACAGCGAGTGCACTTGTACCTGCACAAGGAAGTGGGCAAAAAGAGGTGAAATAGGTAGAAAAGGACCGGAGGAGAAGGCAAGCCAAGCATTTCTTTATCCTTTTTGGCCTTGAGCCACCTTAGAGCTTTCCTTTCTTCCTTGCAATTACAATAGAGGTAAATTTCATGGGGGAACATTTGGTGAATTCCATCTGAAGCTTCATGGACCTAGACAGCTTTCGTGATTTTAGATTTGAAGGCAAGTTAATTGTTTGCAGGGCTTTGGGGAGTTGAGGGGAGAAAAGGGCCTAACTAAGTGTGCGAAGGCAAGAAAAAGAGGGGCGCCACGACTCACGAGGACATGTTGCCACACACGGAGCAGAACTTGCGTGGGGCACCACTTGATGGGGGACCAGCAGATGCGTTTGTATAGCACGGTAACCCTTGGGGCAAGCGTTCCATCATTGCCTGTGTGCGATGT
>Ga0307966_1003919_pt1 | contig 11105 bp, 13 predicted proteins | sample OrgLakmetagen646_FD_203141 | JGI IMG/M metagenome (GOLD analysis project Ga0307966, IMG submission 203141) | Saline water microbial communities from Organic Lake, Antarctica - #646 | ecosystem: Environmental > Aquatic > Non-marine Saline and Alkaline > Saline | place: Antarctica: Organic Lake... | reverse complement strand
ACCAGACGTGCCTTTTCCAGTACTGTTATCAACTCTCATCGGGAGCCAGTTTCAGGCCAAGCCTGCAACCCTCCTGATCCCCGTTGATTTTCCTTTCCTTTTCGCGGTGGAGGAGCTTTACGGTACTCGGTACCAAAGTGGCTCCTTTTCCTTAATTAATGTGGGGAGTGGTTTTCACTGCCTGCGTAGTTTTTCTTTTCTTTTCTTTTCCTGTTGAGGCCATGCTGAAAAGGTATGAAGAAGGGAGGAGAGCAGGGTACAAAGGAGGAGGGGTGTTTGCACAGGTTTTGATGAGTGTAGAAGGCAATTGCAAAGCCAATCATAATACCATAATAGGTATGTTAGGGGGTCCTGTTAACGCAAGACTGTAAGGGTATGACACGAGGAAGAAGAAATAGAATAAAGGGGGACAAAGAGGTGTGTTAAGCATCCGCGCAAGAACGTGACCAAGAGTATGAAGACGACCACAAATCCTGACAAACTAATCTGGTGCAAAAGGCACCTTTCTGCAGCCGGCCAGTACCATGCATGTGAATGTACGTACACGGTATTGTGCTTCTTCGGTAAGAATTTATTCACATACAATTGTGTACCGTCTTTTGACTTTTTACACTTTCTATAGCCTAGTACTTTTGCATACCGTCCTGACCAACAAACCCCGTTTCTTTTTGTTCCCAGGGTGGAGGTGTGGGACGGAAGTGGCTGGTCTTTCACTGGTGCCTTGGAGGCAAACGACAAAGGCCTGAATCGGACGTGGTTCTTTCCAAATCCTGCAAAAAGACAGGTGGGTGGGATCACCAAAGCAGTCACTGTGTGTATTAAATGAGGCCAACATTGCTGCACTGAATGAGGCGGTGCACAAATAGAAGAGACGACGTGTGGTGCCTGAAGAAGATGTGGTTTCCATGTAGAGAGATAGGTAGGTGGAATAAAAGTTTGCGCAAAAAAATAGTGAAGTTTTGATTAACATGTGGTAATGTACGCCAGCTGTTGACCTTCAACAGATAGAAAGGGAGGAGCACGAGGTTTGGTGACGTAGGAGCGAGTTAGGAACCCTAGTAACAACCCCAATCCGGTGCTCATGTAATCCCCACCAATTCATATTTCATATTGCTGAGGGGAAGAGGTTTGTGCATGCAGCAGTGGGTATGATAACAGCGCCTACAAAGCATCAACATTTAAGGGATTTCTTGCTATTCCCGTAACCACGCGCTTGACATAAAAAACACTTTTTCAAGAGGCACATGCCTTGAATTCTTGTCACTTGAATTATTGTCATAGAAACTGTATTGAGACATGCAAGGATGACAAAAGTAGCCTCTACCCTAAAAACCAAACATTGCAGGTGCCCAACCAGCCACTTGAATTATTGTCATAGAAACTGTATTGAGACATGCAAGGATGACAAAAGTAGCCTCTACCCTAAAAACCAAACATTGCAGGTGCCTGGCAGCAAGTATCATGCCATATATGCAGCGAGCTTTGCTCCTGCCAAAACATCATACCCACTCGTGTGGAATGAAAGCTGGGTCCAGCCAGGGATAGATGTCACCCAGGTGTACATTGATGCTGAATAGCTAACGCAGCGCATGGTGTAACAGATGCTCTTAACTACTTGCGTGGTTTATTTCACAAGTAACAGCGCCGATGTTCCTCGATCTAGAGTACTTGTAAGAACCGCAATATAATATAAATAAACATGTTCGTTTTGTGCATTGTAAGGGTGCCCTTGCTTGTAGGAAAGTTAGGAAAATGTACGCAGGCAGTGCACAGCACGTGCGTATCCGGCCAACGTAGGTTAGGTGACCTTGCACTGCTGTTGCAAATCAGTGTGCAGAACCTTTAAAGCTCGGACTGCACTTGAACCTGTAATCATATGATCATCTGTGTTGCGTCCGACCTTGTATTTGATCTGGAATGTTGTAATTTAGGCTGCCACATCATTCTGTAACTGTAATCAAGAAAATAAAAGGACAGAAAAGACTTTGCTGGTAGTGATGACACAGCCAGCATGATTAAGGGAGGAGGTTACTTAGGTGCCCGCACCAGGCAACCCCCCACCGCGCAAACAATTAGAAAGAAATTAGTGTGGGTCAGGGGGTTGTGTGCCGTAGCACCCAGACCCAAACCTTGAATGTTGTTGCTTGTGTTATATTGCAGTGCATACCTTGTTTTTATGAGTGCAGGTGCATGTCTGATGGATTGTTCATTCAGTTTGTGTGTCAGTTTTTTAGTCTTATGGTCTGCCAGAGGTTTGTCTGTATAGTCTTTGTAGATGATCCCCATAGCTCCAACGAGGATCACGTGAAGCTTGACTTCCCTATATTCTTGTCTGTTTAGTTTAGTTTGGATCTCAAAGGCATTTAACCTGGAATGGCTGCTCAACCTATGAGAACGAGGTAAACCTCAAAACAAACCAAGTAAAAAAGGGCTGTGACGCAACTGGAAAATGTCAACCTTAAAGACACGAGAAAAGTAGGCAAAAACATATCAAAGAGTAGACGTTGGTTCACCAAAGTAGACGCATTCTGAAACATTGTTAAGACCTTTCATAAAAGCAAAACCCACGCACATTGCACACACACAAATAAGTTGGACAAGTTGGAAATGCAGGGACAAATGGAGTTTGACCGTTGCTTGAGCCGTCGCTTCCTTCTCGCGTGGAGAGGGAAGAGACATTAAACACACCTTTATGGGGGGGCTTGGCGGAGATATTGAATATCTGAGCAATACTCCTGGTGGTGTGCAGGCTTCTGCCTGACTCCCACTGAAAAACTCCTCTTATTTTTATTCTCCAGGTCGGATGTTGTATGTCTCTGCATCCATTGGGTGGTGCAGAGCACAAAACAACATCCTTTCCTTTCCATGCCGGTAATGTTTACACTATCTGCGTTCTTGTTCTTTTCTTTTTCTTTACCGCAGAGGTGAAGCACCTAGTTTGCCATCCTTTTTGGGGCGGAGCACCCTGCCTGGGGCGTAGTCAAGTTTGACTAAAAGAATAGGGCTTTGAGCATCCCAGGCCACCTTAGAGTGTAAACATTGTATGACATAGAAGCTAATCTTGCGCTAATTCCGGAACACCCCGGTCAAACCCCCCTCCACTCGTGACTCCAAGGGGTCGCGTGTCACTGTTCCCCCCGGGATTTAATCGGGTGTTTTTATCATATATTTAGAATGTTTCCCATCATATTCTAAGCCCTTCTTCATTGGTGTTGTTGAGTGTGGTAGAAGGCCGACTGATCCCAACATGCTAGCAGCGCTTGTAGCAGCAGCTTCACAGCACCCGGGAGGACAGGCGAGCGAGGGCCCGGGAGAGGACCCGCGTCCAGCACTTGCAGGAGCAGTGGGGTGCAGAGGGAGTGCCCCCCCCGGATCGCTCTCCCTACATTAGGTACAACTTCAATGCAGCGCAGGCTCCGCCACATTTTTCATGATCACACCCTTGTTCTACTAATGAACTGTACCACGGTATAATCATCTTGATCTAGTCAAGCAATGTTATGCGCATTTAGTAGATTGCTTCCGCTTACGTGCGCGGCTTGAGAATGGAGGCAGCAGCGTGGCTTGATGACAGATCTCGCATATTCTGTGACCAGTGTTCTGGATAAGACGAGCATGTTCAGAATGAGGTGTACGTTCTGTTATTTGTCAAGATCTTAACGCTGGGAGTTAAGACACTGAACACCTGTAGTACTTTGTCTGAAACCCATGCTGCCGGCGTAAGACAGCAATACCATGAGCTGTCACGACAGGATATGAAAGAACGCTCATGCTTCATTTTTCCCTCTGTGAACTTCGCTTTTTATAAGCAGGCTAGCAGTCGCACTGACTTGCTTGACTGAAGGCCTCTTTTCGTAAACCTTGTAGACCTTGAAAGAAGACTCTGCGAGACAGTTACAGTCAAGATACAACTGGCAAGACGCTTGCGCGTCAGAGCATATAAAAAACATCGAGCAAGGCCAACAAACAGGCATTGGGCATGACTATTTTGGAGCGCGTCTTGAAGAAATAGCACAACACGCTTTTACATGAACAACAGGCTGAAACATCTACTGTCTGCCTAGCTAGCAGCATGGCAAACGAGTGACAAATTTGCATTATAAGCAGCAGTTTGTCCAACCTGCAAAATTCATCAATTAAATGTGGGGACCACCTGTCATCTATTGCGCTCCACTCTAACATTTCATTTGATTGCATATTTTTATGGGCTATGACCATCGTGCACAATAATTACACCCAGCACCGCCATAGTTTTAAGTACAAGCTGAAATGAACTGCTCATATGAGAGTATATCAGCGACCGTTCCAAGTCAGTGATTATATGAAAAGGACTTTCAGAAGCTGAAAGCGAAGAACGAGGAGGGAAAAGGAAGGATTTTTGACGAAGCCAAAAGGGAAGGATTGAGGTGGAAAAGGAAGGAGTGTCAATGTACGGCAATGTACAGCAAAAGGTAGCCAGGGCCAGTAAGAGGTACCACTACCATTGCAAAAGCCATCGCTGCTGAGCAACCCGAGAAAACGTACTGAAGAGAGCTAGGTATACACATCTGCACATCTAAACACAGAGCTACCGATGGGGGCTAGCTGATATATGTATAGGCCATGCATGCCAGCCGCACAATATTATGCAAATATTCACACATACGAGCGCACGCGCACACACACACACACACACACACACACACACATCTACTGCCTCAATCACACCGCTGCATCTGATAAGAATCACGTGCACGCAGGCGGCTTCAAGGGAAAGAGCAACCTACGAAAACACCCCAACAGCCTGAGCCCTGGGGTCCTCCCTTCTCACTCGCCAATCCTCTTCATCCTTTCCACTGCCTTGCCACTGAGCAGCCATTCTTCATCCTTCCATCTCTTGAAAGCCTCTCCGACACATAGCCGTCTTTGAGCACACCAGCCTGTTTCGGCTGCCTCACATAGCACACAAAGCACATAGCACACATAGCCGTCTACACATAGCACATAGCACACACAGCCGTCTTTGAGCACACCAGCCCGTTTTGGCTGCCTCCCCTGACAAATCGTCACTTTGCAGCTCCACCAGGCTACGAGCAGCCGCCAGACTACGAGCAGCCGCCAGACAACTAGCGCCGTCAAAGTTTCCAGCCTACCTTCAGAGAGACCTTTAGAGGGACCTTCAGAGAGAGAGACCATAAGTAGCCCAGGAACAGGTCAGGTTATCTTTAAACAGTAAGCAAACCTTCTTGGACGCCAAATGGCCCTGAAGCTGGCACAACAACACAGCCCCTCCGCTGCAATTTCTCACACTCTCCAGCCCCAGTTCCAAACCCTCCCCCCCCCCACCTCACCCGACCCTGACGCCTCCCAAGACGAAGGAAGCCAACCTTTTTAAAGCTGTCATCGCTATGAATGCCGCACGATACTGGGCTGCATCCCAGCACAGACCTCAAGCATGCCACGGCAACCTCACTTGCCCCCTCCGTTCTCTGTGGCTCCCCCCATCGGCCACACCCTGATGGTGCCGTCCTCCGACCCAGACGCGTACATCTCATACGTGGGAGCAAAGCGCACGGCGTGCACGGGGCCGTGGTGCCCCTTGTTGCAGTCCAGCTCCTCGCCGGTGTCGTAGCTGAAGAGCCGCACCCACCTGTGGTCGACAGTGCGTGCATGAAAGGTTGGACGACACACGTTAGCAGTCGGAGCACGCATGTATTAAAATTTGATGTAGTGCGCATAAGGAGGCAGGTTTTGATTTATGGTGTTATTTAATACTTAGTGGCTAGGGCTGAACATTTTAGTGGTGTTCATGATGTAGATAGGTAGGGTTAGCCAGAACCGTATACATACACCGTTCATGACTGTAAAATTGATCAACTCCCTGCAAAAATACGTAAATACACCGCATGTATATATACTATATATGGTTCTGGCCAACCCTATCGATAGGATATACGCTGTACACAGGACCTGCAGGGTTTCCAGAAGGAAGTTCAATTGAATGTGTAGAGTAAAAAGGCGAGAACGGCAGTTACGATGGACTTGGGGAGTCAAGTCACGGAGGATGGCTTGAAATCTAGGGCCATGCTTGAGTGTGCATGCAATGTTCTGTCTGCCAATAGCATGCCTGACATTCAACGTCCATCCTGAAGAGTAGGTCTCACTCCTTAATCCGCCCAAGCACACTGACACGTTCTCCTCACAACAACCAGCAGCGTGACCTGGCATTCATGATGCATCTTGAAGGGCAGTCTTTGTTTTTAATCGGTCTCACTCCTTAGTCCGTCCAAACACACTGACACGTTCTCCTCACAACAACCAGCAGCGTGACCTGGCATTTATGATGCATCTTGAAGGGCAGTCTTTGTTTTTAATCGGTCTCACTCCTTAATCCGCTCAAACACACTGACACGTCCTCTTCACAACAACCAGCAGCGTGACCTGGCATTCATGATGCATCTTGAAGGGCAGTCTTTGTTTTTAATAGGTCTCACTCCTTAGTCCGCCCAAACACACTGACACGTCCTCCTCACAACCACCAGCAGCGTGACCTGGCATTCATGATTAGGGTTGGCCAGAACCATATATATATGGTTTATATACGGCTTTTTTGGCAGGGAAATTACCAAATATACGGCCATATACGGCGTATATATACGGTTCTGGCCAACCCTATTCAAGATGCATCTTGAAGGGCAATCTTTGTTTTAAAATGAACTTATCTACATTATGAACAGGCGAGCAGTCATACTTCTTGACTGAAGGCCTTTTTCTTGTAAACCTTGTAAACCTCGTAAGCCTTTGTTTTTAGACACTTCCAGGGCCCACTCACATGTCCTCTCCACCAGCAGCAAATACACGCTTGGATGGGCAGTAGGTGGCTGACTCAGCATTGGCACGGGGCAAGCGGTGCTCCTTGACCTGTAAAATTGCATATGGTAGAGTTGTGCACGGGATGCGTGAAATACAGGGTCCAGGTGTAAGAGCTAAGGTTTTCTGACACAGCGTGGGCACCTGGAAAGCAATGCTCCTTGACCTTTTTCATCGCATACAAATACATACGGTAGGCCAGAACCGGACATACACGTGAATATACACCGTATGTTTAATGATTCCCAAGCCAAAATTACCGTATGTACACCGTATATACATGGTTTTGGCCAACCCTACAAATATATTGCGCAAGAGACGTGAAATTTAAGGTCAAGATATTCATGGCAGTGATTGGAAGATCAAGACATCGGTGAAATAGAAGGTCAAGATATTCATGGCAGTGATTGGAGGGCAAGATATTCATGGCAGTGATTGGAAGGTCAAGATATCATGGCAGTGATTGGAAGGCTCGGCGTCGGCAGCAGGTCAGCAACGGTTCTTGACCTGTGCTATCACACAAGAGACAAGAGACACATAAGGTTCAGGGTGGGGATTAAATTGGCAGTGGGTGATTACATCAGTACCGGCACAGGGCAAGCAGTGGCTCTTGACCTGTTGTAACGCACACACTTAGGGATGGCCAAAACCATACACACATACACACGCATGGTACGTGTACACTACTTCTAGCAAGGGAAGTTCCATACCTAAGGTTATTTACGGTGTGTGTAAACGGTTCTGGCCAACCCAAAACACACGTGTGCGCTTGTGCATGCATGCAAAAAATTGCCCATTCAGAGTGCTACGGAACACTTCTCACAAAAAACACTACTGTTATCATCAGCATCAGCAGCATCACAGTCGGAACACACAATAAAGGAGCACTTGACACGTGCGCATCGATGACAACACCCTCTACATCCAAACACACTGGCCGTGCGCAGAAGACCTGACATGGCCAAAATAACTTCCTCTCCTTGGCCATCACATTCAAAACAAAGCATATTTTTTGGCAAGGGCGAGCACTTACGAGCGTTGCTATGCTTTCGGACACGCATAGAAATCAACAAGCTTCTTCTTGTTGTTGGACAAATACGAATGCATACACGCATTTCTGTCGAGGCCCCGGATAAGAAGGAGCGAAAAACCCTGAAAGCCTGAAATGTTTTCATAGTGCATGCTGATCAGGCTTGTCGAGATACGCCGTACTTCAGCTTTCTTGACCGTAATTACGGTACCGTACCGTAATACGCCGTACAATACGGTGCAAGTACGGTCTGTTTGAAAAGACGGTGTCCGACCGTACAGTGCGGTGCCACCGTACAGCACGATGTTGACCGTAATTTGGCCGTTTGGCTCCAATTTCGACCCAAAACATTCCTTGTCTTTTTGCAACAAATAGTTATGAATAAAACACAAATTATTAACCAGGAATCAAGTACTGCGTCCGACTTTGAGTTTCCATGCAAGCCACTGCTGGGCCCTCCCCCCGAGCTGATGCAGCCTCAACCCAGCCCCAGAGTCGTCCAGGGAAGCATTGTGTGGCGTCAACACATGAGAGGAGCATGCGGGAGGTGGAAATGGGAAGTGTTGGGGCGGAGGGGCCATTCTGAGGCCAAAATTGCACGGGCAGTGGCAGCCCCCGAGCTGATGCAGCCCCAATCCAGCTCAGGGTCGTTCATGGAAGCATTGTGTGGCGTCAGCACATGGGAGGAGCACACTGGGGAGCGAAAATGGGAGGTGTTTGGGGCGGAGAGGCCTTTCTGAGGCCATTTTTGCACTGGCAGTGCCAGCTTGGCACCGTACTGTACACCGTACCGTATTTTACCATAATTACGGTAAAGTACGGTGTGACAATTACGGTAGTACGCCGTAATTTAACAAGTACGGTGCGTACCGTACAGACCGTAATCGTACCGTACCGTACAACTCGACAAGCCTGATGCTGATCCATATCAGCGCACATTCTGCCTCCTGCGCTTTTGTTGCGTTAACAGTTACAATTCATATGTAGGGTTGGCCAGAATTATATATGCGCCATATATGACCGTACATTTGGTGATGTCCCTGACAAAAATATCGTATACACACCGTATATACATATATGGTTCTGGCCAACCCTATCCATACGTACACATTTACACACGTACCTGCTGTATCGACCCGCTGCTTCCCGAGATGTCAAAGAACCGCACAACCTTCCCTTCTGCGGTGGTTAAGTGGTTCCCGTCAAACGAGGCCTGTGTATAGCAGATTTCAGTGTAGACAGAAGCGTGTGGTCATCGCAACTACTGAATTTGGTACGATGCATACAGGTAGAGCGGCAAATGCCTTGACTCTCTCTTGAGGCACTCATTGAGAGGTATATTGAACAAGGAACAGAACGGTATGTCGCCAATCCTCTATACGTTGCAAAAGCATAGTCATTGGAAATATTCGTATTGACACAATCAGGGAGTGCTTTTTTGGAGCTTGTATTTCCAAACCAGCCCCCAACACCCAATTGATGTCTATTCACATTTAAATGCTAATGCAGCATCTGCAGCCCAAAACCATTAGCAGAAAGCGACTTTAAAATGGAAAAAAACTGCATTTGCAGAGCATTGTGCCAGTATCATCAAATACGTGACAATTATTACACGTCATATATACAAATACGTACGAAGCATCCCTGATTAACTATAAAAACTATTCTCCACATTCATTTTGGAATAGAAGCCACGTCGGCACTGAGTGCCTTGTTAAACTTTCTCAGCACTATTTAAAGGAAAAGGAAATGAAGGAGCCAGGAAAATGTGTGAAGGATGCCTTGTGGGCCATGACCCATATTCCGTGTTTTGTAATGCACCTCCCTTATCCGGCCATAGTAGGTAACAGTGGCAGTAGGTAACAGTGGCAGGTAACAGGCAGTTGGTAACAGTGGCAGGTAACAGTAGCGTAGTAGGTAACAGTGACAGTGACAACGTGACGTTTGTGGCGATGTGAGTGACCACACAGTGCGCAATCAAAATGAATGACGTGTGTGGTAATGTGAGTGACCACACAGTGCGGAATCAGAATGAGTGACGTGTGTGGTGAAGTGAGTGACCACACAGTGCGCAATCAAAATGAATGACGTGTGTGGTGATGTGAGTGACCACACAGTGCGAAATCAGAATGAGTGGCGTGTGCGGTGAAGTGAGTGACCACACAGTGCGAAATCAAAATGAGTGACGTATTTGGCGATGTGAGTGACCACACAGTGTGCAACCAGGGCAGTCACAATAATGCACCAATAAAGTCCTACATTCCCACACACCTCTATGGATAGCACTGGTGACTCGGTGGGTATCGTTCGCACTATCTGATTGCTCCGCGTGTCGCATGCCCTGTGAAAATTAAGAAAGCAGCACAAGCACGCAGAAGCTCTATGTCCTTGAGTAAATAAGATCCTTGAGTAAATAAGAGTGTGTGCACAATTGCGCTTATGAGTGCACACAAATTCATGCGGTGTGTTAGCAACCTCTCCAGCTCACACGCACGCAGAGAGCAGTGCAGAAAGCTGTGCAAGTACGCAATCAAGAGAATCGTTCACATGATCTGAATTCATAGCAAGCATACACACAGCCTCCCGCGAATGCAAGCCAGCTCACAAAGGTGTGTCAGCAATTGCTCAAGCTCATACACACATAGAGGAAATGCTATGACTAGGCAAGCACGTGTTGCTTGCACTGTCTTGGTTTTTCCGCATGTTTAGGGTTGGCCAAAGCCATAAATATATATACGGTAAATATACGGTGTTTCATGCAGGGAATTTATCAAACATACGGTCATACACGCCGTACATTCGGTTCTGGCCAAAGCTACATATGTTAAGGGTTGGCCAGAACCATATACCGTTCGTTCACGATCAGTTCGTGACCACACTTTCAAATAATTAATTAAATTTCCGATTTCAGTTCGTGAGGGAGTCTGGGGATTATATTTTGAGTTCGAGGGCACTTCGGGAGGGCCCTGTCGGGAATTGGTTTTTGAGTTCGAGAGCCCCCCTGTGAATGCCGCCTGTGAACTGCTGCTGCTGTTAGTTATGGCTGAAGCTGTGGCTGAGGCTGAAGCTGTGGCTGAGGCTTCAAGAACCCGGCCAGGGGGTTCACACTGGCGCGCTTGGAGCTCATTTCGATTTTCACCCTCAAAACCACTACAAATAATTAATTTATCACTTCGAAGTCAGTTCGGAGAGGCCTCCAAGAAATAATAAAAATTTTCGTTTTCTG